>Ga0114974_10003851_pt1 | contig 11258 bp, 9 predicted proteins | sample S_130206_EF_Meta_FD_87318 | JGI IMG/M metagenome (GOLD analysis project Ga0114974, IMG submission 87318) | Freshwater microbial communities from Lake Simoncouche, Canada to study carbon cycling - S_130206_EF_MetaG | ecosystem: Environmental > Aquatic > Freshwater > Lake | place: Lake...
AGCCCGTTGTGCCCGGCAATTAGACGAAAATTAACCGTGACCGGTCAGAAGGGCTTGATGCAGGTCCGGCGAAGCAGGGCCTCGGCGCGGAGGTAGTGCAAGAGTGTTCAGGCAGCGCGATCAGCTGGAAGCGGGCCAGGGCGGCTCCTCGGCGCTTTCTGCCGCGCTTGCTTTCGGCCAGATCCTCCCTGCAGCGCCCGCATCTGCGACCTGGGCAAGTCGCTATGCCGACTGGAAAATCTGGATTGAGGCGCACTGCCACCGCATCGATCTCACGCCCGATCTCGCCGAAGATATCGGCAGCGCGCGCTGGCTGCGCGGGCTTGGCACCATGGTCGGGCTGGCGGTGGCGGCACTGTCGTTCTGGCCCGATTTCAGTGCGGTCGAAGCGGCCACGACTGTTCCCGCCGATTCCGCCACCCGCGACGAATTCCGCAGCCAGATGATCATGCCGCTGGCGTTGGGTGCCAATTCGGGCCGCCGCATGGGCGCCAGCGCTGCCGTGCAGGCGCTGACTGCCGTGCCCGAGCGTCCGACGATCCAGATGGTTTCCACCCTGGGCCAGGGCGACAGCTTCGGCCGCATGCTGCAACGCGCCGGGGTCGGCGCAAGTGACGCCGCACGCGTTTCCGAACTGGTGTCGGCCCAGGTGCCGCTAGACGAAATCGGCACCGGCACCCGGTTCGATATCACGCTCGGCCGCCGCGATGCATCGGGCGGGCCGCGCCCGCTTGAAAGGTTGAATTTCCGCGCCCGCTTCGATCTCGATCTGGCGGTGGCACGCACTGGCGGGGGACTCGCCATGGCGCGGCATCCGCTCGCCGTCGATGCCACGCCGCTGCGCATTCGCGGGCTTGTCGGCCCCAGTCTCTATCGCTCGGCGCGCGCCGCCGGGGCTCCAGTCAAGGCGATCCAGCAATATCTCCAGACAATTGATTCGCGCTTCAGCCTCGATGGCGAAGTCGCGCCAAGCGATCAGTTTGATTTCATCGTTGCCTACAAGCGCGCCGCGAGCGGCGAGAGCGAGACCGGCGACCTACTCTACGCCGGGCTCGAACGCGGTGGGCGCCCGCTGGCGCAACTGGTGCGCTGGGGCAGCGACGGGCAGTTCTACGATGCCGGCGGCAACAGCGATGCGGGAGTGGCCAGCTCCGTCCGGACATTCGCTCCGGTCAATGGCCATATGACGTCAGGCTTTGGCATGCGCCGCCATCCGATCCTCGGCTATGTCCGCATGCATGCCGGGATCGATTTCGGCGCAGCCTGGGGCTCGCCGATCTTTGCGGTCAGCGACGGCATCGTCTCCTTTGCCGGACGGCACGGGGGGCATGGCAACTATGTCCGGCTCGAACATGGTGGCGGGCTCGGCTCGGGCTATGGCCATATGAGCCAGATTGCCGTGGCACCGGGCACCCGCGTCCGCGCCGGGCAAGTGATCGGTTATGTCGGCTCGTCGGGGCTTTCGACCGGCCCGCATCTACACTTCGAAGTCTATCGCGGCGGTGCGACGATCAATCCGCTGTCGGTCAGCTTCACGGTCAAGGCCCAGATCGATACCAAGCAGCGCGACGCCCTCAAGGCGCGGCTGTTGCAGTTGAAGAAGATCGTCCCCGGCGCCGCGCTCAAGAGCCTCGCCGCCAAGCAGGCCATAGCCAAACAGCCCTGATTGCGCCAAAAGGCCGGGCCATGACCCAATCTTCCTATCCTTCGCTGCGCTTGCGCCGCAGCCGCAGCCACGGCTGGAGCCGGGCCCTGGTGCGTGAAACCATGCTTTCGCCCGCCGATCTGATCTGGCCACTGTTTGTGACCGACGGACAGGGCGTGGAAGAACCGATCGCGGCGCTGCCCGGCGTTTCGCGCTGGTCAGTCGACCTGATCGCCGAGCGCGCGAAGGAGGCCATGGCGCTGGGCATACCCTGCCTTGCGCTGTTTCCCAACACGCAGCCCGGACGCCGCAGCGAAAACGGGGCCGAGGCGCTCAATCCCGACAACCTGATGTGCCGCGCCACCCGCGCCATTCGCGATGCCTGCGGCGACGGGATCGGCGTGCTGACCGATGTGGCGCTCGATCCCTATACCAGCCACGGGCAGGACGGACTGATCGACGAGGCGGGCTATGTGCTCAACGATGCGACTGTCGAAGCACTGGTGTCGCAGAGCCTCAACCAGGCGGCCGCCGGGGCGGATATCATTGCGCCCAGCGACATGATGGATGGCCGCATCGGCGCGATTCGCGCGGCGCTGGAAAGCGCGGGCCACGTCAATGTGCAGATCATGAGCTATGCCGCCAAATATGCCTCGGCCTTCTATGGCCCGTTCCGCGACGCGGTCGGTTCGCGCGGTCTACTGAAGGGCGACAAGCAGACCTACCAGATGGACCCGGCCAACAGCGAGGAAGCCTTGCGCGAAGTGGCGCTGGATCTCGCCGAGGGCGCGGACAGCGTGATGGTCAAGCCGGGCCTGCCCTATCTCGACATCGTCGCGAAGGTGAAACAACGATTTGAAGTGCCGGTCTTCGCTTATCAGGTGAGCGGCGAATATGCGATGATCGAGGCGGCAGTAGCCGCTGGGGCAGGCGAGCGCGACGCGCTGGTGCTGGAAACGCTGATGGCCTTCAAGCGCGCCGGATGCTCGGGGGTTCTGACCTATCACGCGGCGCATGCGGCACGGCTGCTCGGTTGATGATCGAAACCGACAGGCTGCTGCTGCGGCCCTGGCGCGATAGCGATCGCGATCCGTTCTGGGCGATGGCCCAGGACCGGGAAGTGATGCGCTATTTTTCGGCGACGGACCGCGACGCATGTGACCGGTTGATCGATCGCCAAATCGAAAGGCAAGACGGGTACGGCTATTGCCTCTGGGCCGCCGAGCTCAAGGCGGACGGACGATTCATCGGCTATTGTGGTATGCTGCCGCCTCACGATCCCTTTGTCGAAATCGAAATCGGCTGGCGGCTGGCTCATGCCGATTGGGGAAAAGGTTATGCGCGCGAGGGAGCCGAGGCCTGTCTTGACTGGGCGTGGCACGAGCTTGACGCGGCCTCAGTAATCGCGGTCACGGTTCCCGCCAACAAACGCAGCTGGGGCCTGATGGTGAGGCTGGGCATGACCCGCGATCCAGGGGAAGATTTCGATCATCCGGCATTGCCCGAGGGCGACCCCTTGCGCCGTCATGTGCTCTATCGCATTAACCGTCCGGATGACTGACACGAACCAAACCATCCGGCGCAGCCTGTTCGTCGCGACGATCCTCACCGGCTCATTTCTGCTATTTTTGGTCCAGCCGATGGTGGCGCGCATGGCGCTGCCCCGGTTGGGCGGCGCGCCCAATGTCTGGAACAGCGCGATGCTGGTCTATCAGGCGCTGCTGCTGGCAGGTTACGGCTATGCGCACTGGCTCACCAAACTGCCATTGCGGCGGCAGGCGACTATTCATATTGGCCTGTTGCTGCTGGCCGGCCTGACCCTGCCGATAACCCTCGCCCAGCTACCGCCGCCCGCGCCCGGCTGGGAAGCGCTGTGGGTGCCGCTGTTGCTCGGCATGACTATCGGCCCCGTGTTCCTGCTGGTTTCCGCGCAGGCGCCTTTGATGCAGCGCTGGTTTGCCGCGCATGACGGCGCGGGCGAGCCCTGGGCGCTCTATGCGGCGTCGAATTTCGGCAGCTTTGCCGGACTGATCGCCTATCCCTTGCTGGTCGAGCCGTTCCTGCGGCTGCGTACCCAGAGTGTCGGGTGGAGCATCGGTTATGGCTTGCTGATTGTCCTGATCGCGCTGGCCGCGCGGGCGCGGTGGAATACCCCGGCTGCGGCTGCCGCCGACACAGGACCATCGGCTCCCGCCGCGCCGATCGGTGCAAAGCGGATCGCCTTGTGGCTCGCCCTGTCGGCGGCACCTTCCGGGCTGATGCTGTCGACCACCACCCATCTCACCACCGACATCTTTGCCATGCCGCTGCTGTGGGTGATCCCGCTGGGGCTCTATCTGCTGAGTTTCACGGTTGCTTTCGCCGACCGCCGCCAGACTTCGGCAATGGTCACCAAGGTCGCGCCATTGATGGTGCTGCTCGCGGGCGGGCAGGCCATGGCCTCGGGCAGCGGCGGCACCATGTCGCAGGCACTGGCCAGTGTCGCCTTGCTGTTCGTGATCGCCGTCACGCTGCACGCCCGGTTCTACGATTTGCGTCCGGCGCCCTCGCAGCTCACCCTGTTCTATCTGGTGATGTCGATCGGCGGGGCGCTGGGCGGGCTGTTTACCGCGCTGATCGCGCCCCTGGTGTTCGATTGGGTGTGGGAGCACCCGCTGCTGATTGCCGCCGCTGCGCTGTTGATGCCGCTGACGCCCTTGATCGACTGGCGCAAGATTTCGGGGCTCGATCCGGGCATGGCGCGGATCGGGGCGGTTGTCCTGCTCGCCTGCGCCGCCCTTCTGGCCTGGCAATTGCGCGATGTCGCTTTGCAGGAAGATCCCGGCGCGGCAAAGTTTCTGCTGACCGCCGGGATTTCGCTGATCGGGCTGCTGCTGGTGTCCTGGCGCTGGATGTTCGTCAGCGTGCTGGCGATGCTCTTGCTGGCGCAGGGGGGGCTGGCGACGATCTCCACCTCGCTCGAAGGCGCGCGGACGCGCAGCTATTTCGGCATCTATACAGTCCGCAGCAGCCCCTACACCAAGCTGCGCACGCTGACTCATGGCACCACCCTGCACGGCCAGCAATCGACCGATCCGGCGCGCAGCCGTGAGCCGATGACCTATTACGGGCCCAATTCGGGTATCGGCATTGCCCTGGCCCAGGCCCAGCCGCTGTTCGGTCAGGCCGCGAATATCGGCGTGATCGGGCTCGGCACGGGAACGTTGGCCTGTTACCACCGGACCGGCGAAGTCTGGCGCTTCTACGAGATCGACCCGGCAGTGCTGCATTTCTCGCGAAACGGTACTTTCACCTACATTTCGCAATGCGCTCCCGATGCGCAGGTCGTGATCGGCGATGCGCGGATCGAAGTGGCCAAGGCCGCGCCGGGTTCGTTCGATGTGCTGGCTGTCGATGCCTTTTCCTCCGACGCGATACCGCTGCATCTGCTCACCGACGAGGCGATGGGGGTCTATCTGCGCGCACTTTCCCCGCGCGGGCTGCTGATGATCCACATCTCGAACCGCTTCATCGAGCTTGAGCCGGTGCTGGCGGCCGCTGCTCGTAGCCGCGCGCTTGCCGCTGCGGTGCGCGACGACAACCCGCTGGACCACGTATACCAGACGCCATCGTCGTGGGTGGCCCTGTCGCGCGACAAGGCGCAGCTCGATGCTCTCGCCAGGGCGCAGCCCGATGCCGAGTGGCGGCCGCTGCTTGCGCCTGCCGAGCATCTGTGGACCGACGATCACGCCTCGATCCTGCCCTATGTGCGCTGGCGGCACTTGCTGATGAAGCCGTGAACCCCATGATTCAGGCCCGCAACGACATCTCGCTCATCGCCCTGAACGGCAAGGCGCCGCGCATCCATTCAAGCGCCTTCATCGCGCCCGGCTGCCGGATCATCGGCGATGTCGAGGTCGGCCCCGATGCCAGCATCTGGTACAATTGCGTGCTGCGCGCCGATGTCCACCGCATCGTCGTAGGCGCGCGCAGCAATGTGCAGGATGGCACGGTGGTCCACTGCGACAGCCCCAAGCCCAAACGCCCCGAAGGCTTCCCGACGATCATAGGCGAGGACGTGCTGATCGGCCATCTGGCGATGATCCACGGCTGCACGCTCGAAGACCGGGCCTTTGTCGGTCTCGGCGCCATCGTTATGGACGGAGCGCGGATCGAATCGGACGCGATGCTGGCGGCGGGCGCCATGCTGACCACCGGCAAGGTGATCAACAGCCGCCAGATGTGGTTGGGCCGCCCGGCCAGCTATGCCCGCGACCTGACTGATGCCGCGCTCGAAGACATGCGCGCCGGGGTGGCGGGCTATGTCATCAATGGCCGGATGCACGGCGCAGCGATCAATGGCGAAACCCAAAGCTGAATACCCCGCAGCCGAAGCGATCCGCGCGCTGGCGGACAGCGCCGGACGCTTGGCCGTGCGGGTGACTCCGGGCGCGCGCGATGAGGGGCTGGCGATCGATGGAGGCAAGCTCATGGTGCGGGTGCGCGCCGTGCCCGATAGCGGCAAGGCCAATGTGGCGGTGCTGGCTTTGATTGCCAAGGCACTGGGGGTTGCTCCTTCGCACGTCGAACTGCTGCGCGGCGGCATTTCGCGCGAGAAACTGGTGGCCATTCCGGTCCGGCAAGAGTGAATCCTGCCTCTGGAGCGGTGTGCGGTATGTCCGGAATCGACAAGGCCGCCCAATCTGCCTATGCACACAACCACAAAGGGCGCGCCGCTGGGGCGCGCCCTTTGTTGCGACAAATCGGAGTGGATGCGGCCATGTGGCATGAAGGCTATACCTCGGAAATCACCTATACCTATGGCTATTATCCAGAGCTTTCGCCCGCCCGGATCCGGCTGGCGCTGCTTGCCTGCGGCATCGACCACTCGATCTCCGACAATCCCGAATATCTAGAGCTCGGCTTCGGCCAGGGCCTGTCGCTCAATATCAATGCGGCCACCAATTCGGGCAGCTACTGGGGTACCGATTTCAATCCCGGGCAGGTCGCCAATGCCCGCGAGTTCGCCAATGCCATGGGCAAACCACTAGAATTGTTCGAGGATTCGTTCGAGCAACTTTCGCAGCGCCCCGATCTGCCACAGTTCGATATCATTGCGCTCCACGGCATCTGGTCATGGATCAGCCACGGCAGCCGCCAGGCAATCGTCGATCTGGCGCTCAAGCGGCTCAAGCCGGGCGGCGCGCTCTATGTCAGCTACAATGTCACGCCCGGCTGGTCGCCCGGCATCCCGCTGCGCATCCTGATGGCCGAATATGCCAAGCGCGAGGCCAATGGTGTGCTGGTTGACCGGATCAACGGCTCGCTCGAATTCGTCGACAAGGTGATCGATGCCGGCGCGGCCTATTTCCAGAACAATCCGCAGCTCAAGCAGCGGCTCGACCAAATCAAATCGCAGGATCGCTCATATCTGGCGCACGAATACTACAATGCCGACTGGCATCCGATGCCGTTCAGCCAGGCCGCCGATCAACTCGCCGAAGCCAAGCTGACCTTTGCCGCTTCAGCCGCGATGCTCGAAAACCTGCCGGCGATCAGCGTTCCTGCCGCCGCGCATGCGGTTCTGCAGCAGATCAAGGACCCGGTGATGCGAGAGACGACGCGCGACTATTTCGTCAACCAGCAGTTCCGCCGCGATATCTTCGTCAAGGGACCGCGACCGATGTCGATCTACGAGCATGGCAAGCGAATCGAGAATGAGCGCTTCATTCTGGTCGGTGATCCCCAGAAGGTTCCGGAAAAGGTTCCGACCGTGATCGGTGAGGCCGATCTTCGCGCCGATATCTACAACCCACTGGTCAAGGTTCTTGCGGGCATGCCCGGCGGTTCGGCGACAGTGGGCGAACTGATGGCGTCCAAGGACCTCGCCATGCTCAATCGGGCGCAGATCTGGGAAGTGCTGCTGGTGCTGACCGGGGCGGGCTATGTCGCTCCGGTCTCCAAGTCCACCACGCCCGACGAAGATGGCAAGGCCTCGCGTTCGCTCAACGATCTGCTGATGAAGCGCGCCGAGGCTGGAGCAGGGGTCGACTATCTGGCGGCGCCGCTGCTCGGCGGCGCCACGCTCGTGCCGCGCATCGATCAGATGTTCATTGTTGCGCTCAAGGCCAAGGAAAAGGACCCGGCGGAATGGGTTCGCCAGGTTCTGGTCAGCCAGGGCCAGTTGCTGATCGTCGAAGGTGAAATGATTCAGGACGAAGAACGCACGCGCCAGGAACTGAAGAAGATGTTCGCCACCTTCATCACGACCAAGGCCGATCTGCTCAAGCGGCTGGGGGTCTATTGATCGCTATTATCGATCAATAGACCGCTCAATCATTCCGTTCCGTCACCGCCCGGCGTCGGCTGGGCCTTGGGCTTGCGCGCGACCTTTGCGGACTTCCTGACCAGTTTGGGCGGCGCAGGCGTCAGCTCGAACGAGAGCGCATCTTCCTTCAGGCTGACATGGACTTCGCCGCCGTGCGCCAGCTTGCCGAACAGCAGTTCTTCGGCGAGCGGCTGCTTGACCTTGTCCTGCAACAGCCGCGCCATCGGCCGGGCGCCATAGAGCTTGTCATAGCCGCGCTCGGCCAGCCAGGCGCGGGCATCGCTGTCGAACTGGATGTGGACATTCTGTTCGGCCAGTTGCAGTTCCAGCTGGAGGATGAACTTGTCGACCACCCGGCTGATCACTTCGGTCGGCAGGTAGGAGAACGGCACTGTCGCATCGAGCCGGTTGCGGAATTCGGGGCTGAACATCCGCTTCACGGCCTCGTCGCCGGCATCTTCCTTGGACACATCGCCGAAACCGATGCCCTGGCGCGCCATGTCGGAGGCCCCGGCATTGGTGGTCATGATCAGCACGACATTGCGGAAATCTACCGTCTTGCCGTGGTGATCGGTCAGGCGGCCATTATCCATCACCTGCAGCAGGATGTTGAACAGGTCCGGGTGCGCCTTCTCGATTTCGTCGAGCAGCAGCACGCAATGCGGCTGCTGGTCAACTGCATCGGTCAGAAGGCCGCCCTGGTCGAACCCGACATAGCCCGGAGGCGCGCCGATCAGGCGGCTGACCGAGTGGCGCTCCATATATTCGGACATGTCGAAGCGCTGGATTGGAATGCCCATGATGCTGGCGAGCTGCTTGGCGACTTCGGTCTTGCCGACGCCGGTGGGGCCGGAGAACAGGAAAGAGCCGATCGGCTTGTCCGGATCGCGCAGGCCGGCGCGGCTGAGCTTCATTGCCGAGCTCAGCACTTCGATGGCCTTGTCCTGACCGAACACCACGCGCTTCAAGTCACGCTCGAGATGTTCGAGCACGGTGCGATCGTCCGAGCTTACCGACTTGGGCGGGATGCGCGCCATGGTCGCGATCACCGCCTCGATTTCCTTGGGCGTGATCGTCTTCTTGCGCTTGTTGAGCGGCACCAGCATTTGCATCGCGCCGACCTCGTCGATCACGTCGATCGCCTTGTCGGGCAGCTTGCGGTCATTGATATAACGCGCCGAAAGCTCGACCGCGGTCTTGATCGCCTCGGGCGTGTACTTGACCTTGTGGTGTTCTTCGAAGGCAGAACGGAGCCCCTTGAGGATCTTGATCGTGTCCTCGATGGTCGGCTCGTTGACGTCGATCTTCTGGAACCGGCGCAGCAGCGCGCGGTCCTTTTCGAAGTGGTTGCGGAACTCCTTGTAGGTGGTCGAACCGATGCAGCGGATCGTGCCGCCCGACAATGCGGGCTTGAGCAGGTTGGAGGCATCCATTGCCCCGCCGCTGGTGGCGCCGGCGCCGATCACCGTGTGGATCTCGTCGATGAACAGCACTGCGTCGGGCAGCTTTTCGAGCTCTGAGACGACCTGCTTCAGACGCTCCTCGAAATCGCCGCGATAACGCGTGCCCGCGAGCAGCGAGCCCATGTCGAGCGAATAGATCACTGCATTGGTCAGCACTTCTGGCACATCGCCCTCGACGATCTTGCGGGCGAGGCCTTCGGCAATCGCGGTCTTGCCGACGCCGGGATCGCCAACATAGAGCGGGTTGTTCTTCGAACGGCGGCAAAGGATCTGGATCGTGCGATCGACCTCGGGCCCGCGGCCGATCAGGGGATCGACCTTGCCGGCCAGTGCCTTCTCATTAAGATTGACACAGAACTGGTCGAGCGCGGAATCCTTCTTCTGCGCCTTGCTGTCGCTCTTTTCCTCCTGATGCGGCACCTCGCCGTCGCTGCCTTTGGGGCTGCGATCCTCGATGCGGCGGCCGCCCTTGCCGATGCCGTGACTGATATAGCTCACTGCATCGAGCCGGCTCATGTCCTGCTGCTGGAGGAAATAGACGGCATAGCTGTCGCGCTCGGAAAACAGCGCCACCAGCACATTGGCGCCGGTGACTGTATCCTTGCCCGAGCTCTGCACATGCAGGATTGCGCGCTGAATCACTCGCTGGAAACCGGCGGTCGGCGCGGGATCGCCCTTTTCGCTGGTCTTGAGCGACTGGTACTCCTGATCGAGATACTGGCGGACGACTTCGCTCAGATCATCCAGTTCGACACCGCAGGCCTGCATCACTGCGGCCCCATCGGGATCGTCGATCAGGGCCAGCAGGAGATGCTCCAACGTGGCATATTCGTGGCTGCGTTCCGATGCATGCGCCAAGGCGGCATGCAGGGTCTTTTCGAGGCTTTGGGCGAAACTGGGCATTCAGGGCACTTTCGCTGAAAATGGTGAACCTCGGTGCAACAGGAGGTATGACCAGAGTGGGTTAACCAATCTTATATGGTGGCAACATGGGTCAATGCGAGGGTACGGACAAGTAGAGGTTGTAACAGTCATGACTTCTTTGCCCCGAACAGGGCATCCGCCGCCGCCATATGGGCCTTGGCCCGGTCACGGTGGGCGGCAACGCGGGCTATTTCCGCTTCAAGCTGGGCGATGCGCAAATCGAGCTCATCGCGCGAATAGCTGTCGAGGCTTTCGCGGCCTAACAGGCTGGCGGCATCACCGCGCACACCCGAAGAGCCTTGGGGGCGGTCGTCTTCGTCCATTGCATTGCAACATCGGACGCTCTTTGCTTGCTGTCAACCGGTCTGGAAGTTAAAGCATCATGGCGTCGTCTTGCGGGGAAACAAGGTGGCTGGGGGTGCAGTAAATGCCGGAAATGCTTCCTGAATCGATGATGGCGATCGGCTTTGATGCGCCCGGCGGGCCCGAAGTTCTGCGCAGCGAAGAGCTGCCCGTTCCACAGCCAGGTCCGGGCGAAGTGCTCGTCAAGGTCGCATTCGCTGGCGTCAACCGCCCCGATGTCGCACAGCGGCAGGGCCTTTATCCGCCACCAGCAGGCGCTTCGCCGATCCCGGGGCTGGAGATTGCTGGCACAGTCGTGGTGCTCGGCGAAGGCGTCATGGCGGAATTGCTGGGCGCGCAGGTCTGCGCGCTGGTCGCGGGCGGGGGATATTCGGAATACTGCACCGCCCATATGGGGCATTGTCTGCCCGTGCCCGATGGACTGCCGCTCGCAGAGGCTGCGGCGCTGCCCGAAACGCTGTTTACGGTCTGGCACAATGTCTTCGAACGCGGCTGGGCCAAAGAGGGCGAGACTATTCTGGTCCACGGCGGCACCAGCGGCATCGGCACCATGGCG
>Ga0114974_10003852_pt1 | contig 11258 bp, 11 predicted proteins | sample S_130206_EF_Meta_FD_87318 | JGI IMG/M metagenome (GOLD analysis project Ga0114974, IMG submission 87318) | Freshwater microbial communities from Lake Simoncouche, Canada to study carbon cycling - S_130206_EF_MetaG | ecosystem: Environmental > Aquatic > Freshwater > Lake | place: Lake...
AAGACAAAAATATAATTTAATTCAAGAACTTTCTAAGCATTATAGTTTAGAAGAATTCTTCCAAACTAAATTACCTAATTACAAAGCCTACGCTGCATTATATACGTTAGTAGAAATATATAATAGTGAAAGTTTATCCAATCCTGACCAAATCATTTCTAATAAAATTGCTATTTTAGAAGGATTAACAACTAAACCTATTAGTAAGAAAAAAGTTGAGGATGATTTAATGGTTGAATTTCAATCATATGATAAAGATTTACGTATTTTAACATATCGTGTATTGTTAGAAAAATTTAATGGCAAATATGCTTCATTAAATGATAATCAAAAAATAGTACTTAAAGAATTTATTAATTCAATTGACTCAACCCCTAAATTAAGAGATTTTTACAATACTAAAATTACAGAAATTAAATCTGAGTTAAACAAATTCTCTAAAAAAGTTACTGAAAAAGTTATTCAAATTAAATTAAATGAAGTAACTAAATTATTATCTCCATTAGGCAAAACCTCAAATGTAGGTAATGATGATTTAGTTAACTTATTACAATACTATGAATTGTTAGAAGAACTTACTAAAGTAAATGGATAAATTTAGATTCAAGTTAAAGGAAGTAAAAGTAGGTGACACCGAAACAAATAATGGAAGAAAATCCACTGTCACTGACGTTGATCCTGAAACTGGAGCTATTACTTGGTCTCTTGAAGATGTAGCTGATTTTGAAAACGCACATAATGCATTAATTAAAGCTAAAAAGTATTTAGATAGTTTAATAGCATCTCCTGAAGCAAAAGGTGATTTTCAATTAAGAACCATTGCTAAAGAAGTTAGAGACGCTTACAACCAATATCGTGTTCATTTAAGAAAAAATTACCCAGAAGAATTTAAAAAAGTTTCTTCAGTAAATGAAGAATCAACTATTGCTTCTAACTCAGGATTTATGTCTGGTGGGGAAGGAGAAAACCATAATGGTCCTTCACCAAGAAAATCTACATATGGAGCTTATACACAAGCAGGATTTAAACGAGTTAATGAATTTAAGTATAAATTAGCAAAAAAACCACTTAAAGAAGCAGATACTAATGTTGAAGAGTATTTAAATGATTTAAATATTTCAAACCCTGATAATAAAAAATGGATTGCTTATCGTTTATTAGGATTTGACACATTAGAAACTAAGTTAAATGAATTATTACCATTATTACAACAAGCTAAACATGAAACTATGGATTATTACAGACAAAATCCAGAGTCATTTAGTGTTGTTTATGGTACAGATTTAGCTAACGATTATTTAAACGACTTAATAGAACTATTTAAAAAATAAAACAACATGGCAAATATACCCGTAAATTTTGGTGGAATCATTTTAACAGCAGGACAATCAATAACTGGTTCCTTTGCTGGAATACAATGTTTAGGTACTGGATCCTTTACTAATCCATCTGGATCAGTTATCTCAGCTTTAAAATATGGAGTTGCATTAGGTGCAAACCAAAGTATTATAGAAGCAACAGCTCCTTCATTTACAATGAATGCTGGAGATAGTATTCCTTTATTTATAACTTCTTGCAGTTTAGCTGCAGGTAGTGCTCCAGTAATTTTATACACATAATATTTATAACAAATGAAAACTTTACAACAAGAATACCAATTAATAAAAGAAGGTAAAGGTAATAAAGACCACTTCTTAAAAGTAGCTAGGCATTTATTCCCTGACTATATTACCTCAGGTAATGATTTTACCTCAGCTGTCCGTATTTTAACAAGCAAAAGTCTTTTAAGTGAGGCAATAGGTGGTGTAGTGACTACTGGTCGTAAAGATTGGTGGGCTATCTTTGATGCTAATTTAAAAGAAGCAGTAGGTGTTAAAAATACTAAAGAATATGGTGACCAAAACGAGTTCGAAAAACCAGCTCCAGAAGTAGTTAAAGATTTAGAAAGTAATTTTGATAATAATGATGAAAAAAATATTGACAATGTTTATGGTCAATCATTTTTAATGGGTTTCTATACAGAAATGCAGGATGAGAAAAATAAAGATAAGAGTGTAGCTGAATTAAAACAAATTGTGTTGAAAAACATGGTTAAAAATGTTAATTACTATGCTACTGATGCTTCATTTGGTATTAAAGGAATTGGATATACTAAAGATGTAGTTGGAGGTGGAGACCAAGTAGAACCTAAAGGCAAATTTAAATCATCAGGATATGGTGATATACCTAAAGCTAAAACCGTTAAAGAAGGTTTAAATGAAGTAAAACGTGTTCCAATTTCTATTCATATGAAAGGTGTAGAAAAAACATCTGAAGCAGTAGCGGCAATATCAAAATTAGCAGCTATTGAGGAAGCAATTAGAATCCGTGAATCAAAATTAGCATTAGCTGAATCAGAAGATTTAGCAGATATGATTAATCCATCTATGGTTAAAACTCTTCATAAAGAAATTAAAGAACTTAAAAAACATGAAGCAAAAATCCAAAAAATGTATGAAAAGATGACAGGTAGTGATGCTAAAAAAGTTATTGATGAGGATGATGAAATGATGCCTTGTTAATATGAAACAAATATTAATTGAAACTATACCATTTAAAGTTGCTCCAATGCAACTTACTGAAGGTTTAAAAGCACCTTCTGGTAATCCTATTGTTGAAGGTATTTTAGCTACAGCTGAGGTAAAAAATGGTAATGGTAGATATTATCCTAGAGAAATCTGGGAACGTGAAATGGATAAATACAATCAAGTGATTGAAGAAAATAGAGCAACAGGTGAATTAGATCACCCTGATTCTACAATTATTTCCCTTAAAAATGTATCTCATATTATTAGAGAATGTTGGTGGGATGGTGATAAAGTAATGGGTAAACTAGAAATTTTACCTACAGTATCTGGAAACATTTTAAAAGCACTTATTGAAAATAATGTTCAAGTAGGTGTTTCGTCTCGTGGGATGGGTTCATTAAAAGAAATGAATGAAGGTACTTTAGAAGTACAAGATGATTTTGAATTACTATGTTGGGACTTTGTTTCAACTCCATCTAATCCAGGATCATATATGCAATTAGTTAAAGAAGGTAAAGAAAATTTACCTGAAAATAAATTTGTTAAAGTTAATTCTTTATTAACTGAGATTTTATGTGCTAATGGCACATGCCCAATATTTTAACCCCTCTTTGGATAGTATCCTTTGATTGACCCTCTTCTAAAAAAGAGGGTTTCCTTTTGAATTTTGAAAAATACCGATATACGTATACCCGACAATATACGATTTTTTTATATCGTATTATCGCTAAAATATTATATTACGCTTCGACATTCGTCAACAATAAGCGTATTTCCAACAAAAATTATTTGAGGACAAACAAACAAAATGGTAAACAGAGATTTATTAAAAGAAGCCATTGCCGATGCTAAAGCAGTTAAGGAAACTGCCATCGCCAATGCAAAAGCCGCTCTTGAAGAAGCTTTTACTCCTATGATGCAAGAAAAATTCGCTATGAAAATCGCTGAGATGGACAAAGAAGAATTAGAAGAAACATACGGAATGGAAGAAGAAGGTGAAGATGGCAAAATTAATGAAGATTCTTTCATATCAAGTGAAAAATCTCCAGGGGGTTATGGTAAGATTAAAAATGTAGATGATTACAGTGATGACTATCCTAAAAAATCAATTGCTAAGTATGGTGATGATGAAACAGAAAAAATGGGTGGTGGTGAAATTGATGAAATTGATTTAGAAGAACTCCTTCGTGAATTGGATGAAATGGAAAACATTAACGCAACTGAATTCCCAGATGAAAATGGTGAGCATGGAAATGTTGCTGGTCAAAATGTCAATGAAGCCGAAGAAGCTGAAGAAGAAGAGTACACAGACAAAGATGCGGACGGTATTGAAGATTCAGAAGATGAAGAAATTGATATTGAAAACATGGACGAATCTGATCTTAAATCTTTCATTGAAAGTGTAATTGCTGACATGGTAGCCGCTGGTGAATTAGAAGGTGGTCATGAAGGTGTGAAAGATGAAGAAAGTGAAGAAGTTGAAATCAACGAACGTAAAAAGCAAGGCTATGATGATCGTGAAGATGAAAAATTAGGTATGAAACATGGTAAAATTGGTTCAAAAGATCTTAAAACTACTAAAGCTCGTAGAGACGATGCTGGATTTGAAAAAAGAAAAATGGAAGAAAATTACGAAATGGAAGGTGTAGATGAAGCTTTTGATCCTTCTACTATGTCACTTTCCCCTGAAGAGTTCATGCAAGCTGTTAAATACGCAGGTATGACAATTAGTGGTTTAGTAGGTGGCGGAGCTGCTATGGCTAACAAAGACGAAATTGCTGCTGCTTTAAAAGGTGCTTTTGAAAAAGTTAAAGGTAAGTTAGGCGGAAATAAAGCTATGGCTGAAACTGAAGAAATGGAAGAAATGAAAGGTGAACTTAATGAAGCTTACCAAACCATTAAAACTATTCAAACTGAACTTCAAGAAGTTAACTTATTTAACGCTAAATTACTTTACACCAACAAAATCTTCAAAGCTAAAACTTTGACTGAAAGTCAAAAAGTAAAAGTATTGGCCGCTTTTGACAAAGCCGCTAGTGTAAAAGAAGCAAAATTAGTATTTGAAACCTTATCTGAAGGATTTAAAGAAAAGAAATCACCTGTTAACGAATCTTTGTTAAGAGGATCTGCTTCTAGAGCCGCTGGTGTTGCTGACAAAAAGCCAATTCTTGAAGTAAACGACCAATTTGCCCGTTGGCAGACATTGGCCGGAATTAAAAAATAACAAACAATTTAAAACAAAAACAAAAAACAAAAATGTCAAACGTACAACAATTATTAGAAAGCTCAGCTAACTCTTGGAAGAGTTTGCAAAGCGACGCTGCTAAACTTGCTGGAAAATGGTCTAAGACCGGATTACTAGAAGGTTTAGTTGAAATGGACAAAAATAACATGTCCCTTTTATTAGAAAACCAAGCCAAGCAATTGGTAACTGAATCAAACCAAATCTCTTCTAACTCTTCTTTCACTTCAGGTGGACAGGGTGAAAACTGGGCTGGTATTGCTTTGCCTTTAGTTCGTAAAGTATTCGGAACTATCGTTGCTAAGGAATTCGTTTCAGTTCAACCAATGAACATGCCTTCTGGACTTGTATTCTTCTTGGATTTCCAATATGGTAACTCTAAGACTCCATTTACCTCAGGTCAATCTTTGTATGGTAACCGTAACACTGCTTCTCAGTTCCCCTTCTCTACTCCTGCTCCTGTAGGTGGTTTATATGGTGGTCCAGAAGGTCGTTTTACTTATGCTACTAACAACTTCTCTAGTTCTGCTATTCCATTATCAGCTTCTTTAACTAACCAGTTAACTACAACTGCTGCTGGAACTGGTTCTATTGTTTCTGCTTCATGGGCTGAAGTAAATTTTGATTCTGATTATTCAGCTTCAGTTGCTGCTGGTCAAGTTTACAAAATTACTGTAACATCTTCTGCTATGCCTTCATTTGACCAAGATGCAGTTCGTGGATTTGTATTAACTACAGGTTCAAACTTTACAGCTACTACTTTGTTGCAAGCATTTACAACTTATAACTACACTAATAGTACTATTAGTTTCTTCTACACTGGTTCAGCTAACTTTGCTCAAATTACTGGAGTAGCAGGTGGTTTATCAGGTTCATTAGCAACTGTTACTTACCAAAAGTCAACATCTCAAGATGGTATCAACGTTACTTCAGGTAACAACCAGGCTTCTGCCATTGGTGGAAACCAATCTGGTCGTGGTGATTTCGAAGCTTCAGGTTCATTCTCAGTTCCTAACGCTGCTGACAGTGCTCAGATCGTTATTCCTGAAATCAACGTTAGAATGCAATCACAGCCTATCACTGCTAAAACCAAGAAATTGAAAGCAGTATGGACTCCTGAATTTGCTCAAGATTTAGCTGCTTACCAGAACATTGATGCTGAAGCTGAATTGACTAACATCATGAGTGAGTACATTTCAATGGAAATTGATTTGGAAATCTTGGATATGTTGATCGAAGATGCTGCTGCTGGTACTGAGTACTGGTCTGCTGTAAACAACACAGTTTACAACCCTTCATCTAACGCTTTTGCTGCTGCAGCAACTACACAAGCTTTCTACAACACTCAAGGTCAGTGGTTCCAAACCTTAGGTACTAAAATCCAAAAAGTATCTAACAAGATCCACCAGTTGACTTTACGTGGAGGTGCAAGCTTCTTAGTAACTTCTCCAACAATCGCTACTATCTTGGAATCAATTCCTGGATTCGCTTCTACTTCAAACGGTGAAGCTGATCAAATGGAATATGCTTTCGGTGTACAGAAGATTGGTACTGTAAATGGTCGTTACAAAGTTTACAAGAACCCTTACTTGACTGAAAACTTGATCCTTATGGGTTACAGAGGTTCTCAGTTCTTGGAAACAGGTGCTGTATTCGCTCCTTACATTCCTTTAATCATGACTCCTCTAGTGTACGATCCAGAAACCTTCACACCACGTAAAGGTTTGTTAACTCGTTATGCTAAGAAGATGTTACGTCCTGAATTCTATGGTAAGATCTACGTTAGTGGATTGAACACTATCTAATTCTAGTAAAGGAATAATATTTCTTATAAAGAAGCCCCGAGAAATCGGGGCTTTTTTTAACTAGTATAGGCCTACATCATATGTATAACAAAACGTTATAAATTAGTTACTTATGAAAGAGACTCCAAGTCAGTTACCAATCCAAAGTTTCGTTATGAACTTTCCATTCTCATTGTCTACAGCAGACCCAAATAATATTTGGATGCAGGAATTAACAGACGATGAATTAGCAATTAATAAACCTAAAGCATACAAACAATTTATGGATTTGTATAACTTTGTTGCTGGTGGTGCCTTAGTTAATTTATTACCTTCAGAAGGTAATTTTCAAGATCAAGTATATGTAGCTAATTTAGGTCTTTACTTACCACATATTAAAAACGAAAATCATATTATTTTATCTAACTTTACTTCTGACCCTCGTAAAGGTGAAGAATTAGTTGGAGAAAAATATTTTAATCAAATGGGTTATAAAACAGCGATCTCTCCATACAAATGGGAAGGTGAGGCTGATTTAAAATATCTTTACGGAAACAAATATATTGGTGGTTATGGTATTCGCTCAAACATCAAAGCTTATGAGTGGATGGAAGAAACTTACAATATGGATATTCTTAAAGTAGCTATGGTTGATGAGTACTTGTATCACTTAGATTGTTCTATCTTTGCTTTAAATAGTGACCAAACATTAGTTTGTACTGAATTGTTTGATGAAGAAGAATTACAAATGATTGAAAAAGAAACAGAAATTATCGATATTCATGTTGATGATGCTTTGTGTGGATTAACAAATTCTGTAAGAATGGGTAACATGATTTTATGTGCTTCAAACATTGCTGAATTAAAGAAATCACATGAATATTATGAAGGTGAGGTTCATAAAATTAAGACATTAGAAAAGATTTGTGGTGATGCTGGTATGGAACCAGTTATATTTAACTTATCAGAGTACATGAAGTCAGGTGCTATGTTATCTTGTATGATGATGCACTTAAACCGAGTTGACCATAACAGAACTTTATTATAATGGCTCAAACATTACAAGAGTGGATAAGTACTGAGGTTAAACAACTTCAGAAGATGCCGGTAGGGGAATTATCTAATACATTCTTTTTTAGAGACCCAATTCGTCCTAACTATATTGACCATGAGCATTTTTACTCACCAGCTGATGGAACTATTTTATACCAAAAGTTTATTAAGGATCCTTCTGAACCTATAGTTGAAATTAAGGGTATGAATTATACTCTTCAAGATGTTATGGGTGATGATGAGTACAATAAACCTTCACTAGTTATTGGTATTTTCATGTCATTTTATGATGTTCACATCAATCGTATACCTTACGGAGGCCTGCTGTCATATAAACCACTAGACGCGATACAGTCGACTAACAAACCAATGTTAGCAACTGAAAAAGATATATTAAATAAAAAAATTAACCCTGCAAACATGGAGTACTTAAAGTATAATGAGCGGATGTGGAATAAAATTTATTCACCTTCCTTAGATTATACTTATTACTTAATTCAAATTGCAGATGAGGATGTAAACGTTATTGCTCCATTCACGTTGGCCCAAAACGATGTTTTTACTCAAAATGAAAGATTTTCTTTAATTAGATGGGGTTCACAAGTAGAATTAGTGTTACCATTAGATGACAGATATGATTTTGAGTTATGTTTAGATGATGCCATGCATATTCAAGGTGGCCTTGACAAAATTGTTAAAATTAATTTTAAAAATGAATATACAACCTAACCCTGAAGATGATATCTTCAAAGAAAAGCGTAAGCCCAAAACACCAATAAAATTTAAAATCCAATTAAACGAGGAACAAAAATCCGCTAAAGCAAAAATACTAGAAAGTACTGTTACTTTGTTAGCAGGAGCAGCTGGTTCAGGTAAAACATTACTTGCTTGTCAAATTGGTTTAGAAAAATTATTTATGAGAGATGTTGAAAAGGTAATTATTACCCGACCAACAGTATCTAAAGAAGAAATTGGATTCCTCCCAGGTGATTTAGGACAAAAAATGGATCCATGGGTTCAACCTATTTATCAAAACATGTTCTTACTTTATGATAAAGTAAAAGTAGAAGAACTTATTAAAGAGGGTAAAATAGAAATTGTTCCTGTATCATTTATGAGGGGCAGAACATTTGTAAATAGTGTTGTAATAGTAGATGAGGCTCAAAACGTAACACACGAACAAATGGAAATGATTGTTACCCGTATTGGTAAAGGATCAAAAATGATCATTTGCGGTGATGATGGTCAAGTGGATTTAAAACAAAAGCGCGATTCTGGATTTAAGTTTTTATATACTGCTGCTAAAAAGATTAAAAACCTTTGTGCTATATCATTAAAACAAAACCACAGAGATCCAATTGTAGAGGATTTAATTAATCTATATAATGATGCATATGAACAGGGTATTAGTCTAAATACTACTGGTTCAAACGGAAATTCCAAAAAGTAAGTTAGAGCCATACTTTTTCAATATTTATACGAAAAAGGCATGGCAACTTTTACTTCCCAAATATTCGAAATTTTAACACTTAACGGAGATAATGTAGGTTCTTCTGTTACTCAAACTATTACTGGTATAAATTACGTAGATAATAGAATTTTAAGTATCCCTTCAGGAGCAGTAACTACTCTTTTTAATATGGAAGCTACTCCTGGAGCTGGTACTTTTGTAACAAGCAGTATCCAGTATGTTAGAGTAACTAACACTTCTCCAACTATTCCTATTAAATTAATTGTGTCTTCTTCAACAGAAGCTATGAGTTATTTAATAGCTACAGGCAGCTCATATATGATGTCTACAAGTAAAATGACTGGAAGCACCAGTGGTTTATCTTTTGGAGATGTTAAATCAGTTAAAGTAGAACCATCTGGTAGCTCAGGAAGTGTAGAGTATTACATAGCAACAACCTAATAAATAAATATGTCTAATATCCCTATTTGGCCCGGTTCATCCTCATTTGCACAGGTATCATCTTCCTATTATGTGACAGGTTCTTGGCCTCCACCTACACCATTTGGATTTTATGATGCAGATTCTCAATTTCAAACCGATGCTAACAAAGTTGCTAACTTTTGCGCTTTGCGTTTAGGTTATCCTATTGAAAATGTAGAATTACAAGATATTAATTTTTGGGCTGGATTTGAAGAAGCTGTAACTACTTATGGAAATGAATTATATGCTTTTCAAACAAGAGATAATTACTTATCTTTAGAAGGAGCCCCTACATCAGTAGATGTTAATGATGATATTGTCACTCCTACATTCTCAACTATTGTTAGATTATCTCAACAATATGGTGAAGAAGCAGGAACAGGTGGTAATGTAATATGGTATAAAGGTAGATTACCTTTAACACCAGGACAACAACGTTATGATTTAGCTCAATGGGCTGAAGATGAAGGTATTGTAGGTGGTATTGAAATAAAAAATGTTTATTACCAGGCACCACCAGCTGTTAGTCAATTATATTCTCCGGCTTTATTAGCGGGACAAGGTGGTTTAGGAGGTGTTCCCGCCGCTGGTTTATATGGATTTGGATATGGTTCTTCCACTTATTTGATGATGCCTACAAGTTTTACTATGCAAAACATCCAAGCAATTGAGATGCAAAACCAAGTAACACTTTCAAATTACTCATTTAATATTATAAACAATATAATTTCAGTATTTCCAGTACCAGGCACTGGTGTTTTTGGTGAAGATGGATTTGAAGGTGGATTAGATTATGGTATTTATTTAGTATTTGATTTTATTAAAATTCAAGATAGATTAGAAGCTGCTTTTGCTGATGGAACAAATAAAATTTCAAATACATCAAATGTTCCTTATGTAAATCCAACATATACTAAAATTAATTCAATTGGTAGAGCTTGGATTTTTGAATATACATTAGCTAGAGCCAAAGATGCTTTAGGATTAGTAAGAAACAAATACTCTACTATCCCTATTCCAGGATCTGAAGTAACATTAAATGGAGATAATTTAGTTTCATCTGCTTCTACTGAAAGAGATGCTTTAATTACAAGATTAAGAGAATATTTTGATCAAACTTCACGTCAAGCATTACTTGAAAGAAGACAAGCAGAATCTGTAGCTCGTGTAGCTGAAATTAACCAAGTACCAATGTGTGTATATATCGGATAAAATTATAAAAATGGTAGTATATTGTATAACAAATAAAATAAACGGTAAAAAATATATTGGATCTGATTCTAATAATAATCCTGAATATTACGGGTCTGGGGTTTATATAAAACAATCGTTAAAAAAATATGGGAAAGAAAATTTTATAAAAGAAATTTTATGTAAAGTAGATAACATTAACTTAATGAAAGAATTAGAAGAATATTGGATAGATTATTTTGATGCTTATAATAGCCGGGGGGCCTGCTTTAAGGCAATCAAAAATTTTGATTCCGCTATATATGATTTTAAAAAAGCTATTGAATTAAATAATAGCGATCCTGAGACTTTTTCAAATCTTGCAGAGCTTTATTATGCAATGGGAATGTCAGATGAATCATTCAGTATGCACAAAAAAGCTATTACTCTAGACAGTCAAAATCATACTGTAAATGTAAATTTTTCAATTTATTTGTTAACACTGAAGT
>Ga0114974_10003855_pt1 | contig 11250 bp, 6 predicted proteins | sample S_130206_EF_Meta_FD_87318 | JGI IMG/M metagenome (GOLD analysis project Ga0114974, IMG submission 87318) | Freshwater microbial communities from Lake Simoncouche, Canada to study carbon cycling - S_130206_EF_MetaG | ecosystem: Environmental > Aquatic > Freshwater > Lake | place: Lake...
ATACCCATTAATTGCTGCAGTATCTTTTGGTGCAACAATTGCAAGAACTGGTCCACCACCTTGAGATACAAATTTATTCAACAATGGACCTAAGTCTTTTGTATCAGCAACAGTATCTTTTGCTTTATCAGTTAATAAAGTATCAATTCCTGTTTTTGCTGTTTCTTTTACTTTTACAGCTCCTTTTTCAGTTAATTTCAAAGCATTATTAGTTGCCATTAAGAAATTACCTAGTTCATCTATTTTGTATGTTTCCCAAAATTCTAATTGCGCTGTACTTTGCAATAATTTTTTAATACGATCTACATCTTTAGCACCTGGAAGTTCTACTAAAATTCTTCCTGACTCTCCTAATTTTTGAATGTTAGGTTGAGTTACACCAAATTTATCGATACGTTTTCTCAATACTTCAAAAGCACTTTCAATAGACTCATCAACTTTTCTTCTGATTACTTTTTTAACTTCATCATCTGATTTTTTGAAGTTTACCTCATCACCTAATATTTTATTAGCGAAAACATCTGGAGAAGATAGTTTTATTTTTCCATCAGCCGCTTTTTCAAATTCAGCAAAAAAGACATCTAAATAATCTTGATTACCTTGTCTGTTTTTTGTAGCTTCAGCCAATGCTTGATTGAAAACAGGATTTTTAGAATTATTTGATAATCCTTTAATAATGTCTTTAACGGAAATTTGTAGTTGAACATTTATTCCACCTTCTAAATCCAATCCTTTATTAATTTTTTTGTCTTTTACTTCATTATAAGTAAAATCTGAAAACCCTAGGTTAAATACTTTTTCTTTTCCAATAGAATCTAAGTATTTTAATTCTTTTTCAGAATTACCGTTAGCATACGATTTAGCATCACTTTCTATCTTGTGAGAAACAAAAGTGAATGAAAGTTGGTAAATGCTTACCAATGCAAATAAAATTGCGAAAAATTTAATAAGTCCTCTATTCTGCATTATTACTATAATTAATTAATTTTTATTCTTTTTTTACCAATTTAAATGTTAAAAAAAAATTAAGTTGTCATTGTTTTAAACAAATAACAAAAACTTAATTTCCTCTCAATATTTTTTAACGAGCAAATATATAATTAACAATAAGATTAACCAATTTATTTATTGATAAATCTCAAAAAAAAGACTGCAATTTTGCAGTCTTCTCTTAAAATTGCCTAACTATTTATGCTAAAACCGATTTTAGATCAGCATTCATATTACGAACTGCTTCAGCGCTTTTTGCAAATAATGCTTTTTCGGCATCATTTAATTTAATTTCCAAAATTTGCTCAACACCATTTTTACCTATAATACAAGGAACACCAATACAAATATCGTTTTGTCCGTATTCCCCTTCTAAAAACACTGAACAAGCAATCATTTTACGTTGATTGTTCAAGATACTATCCACTAAATAAGCTACAGAAGCACCAGGTGCATACCAGGCAGAAGTTCCTAAAAGCCCAGTTAATGTTGCACCACCTACCATTGTAGCTGCAGCAACCTTTTCTAATTCTTCTTGAGAAAGAAATTCAGAAACTGGGATACCATTATAAGAAGCCAAACGAGTCAATGGAATCATCGTTGTATCACCATGACCTCCAATAACCATTGCTGAAATATCATTAGAAGGCGTGTTCAATTCCTTAGCCAAGTAAAATCTAAAACGAGAGCTATCTAAAGCACCACCCATTCCAATAATTCTATTTTTTGGAAGACCTGTCGCTTTTAAAGCTAAATAAGTCATTGTATCCATTGGGTTAGAAACCACAACCACGATTGTATCCGGAGAAAATTTCAAAACATTTTCAACTACAGTCTTAACAATTCCAGCATTAATTCCGATTAATTCTTCACGCGTCATCCCTGGTTTTCTAGGAATTCCAGAAGTAATAACAACTACATCACTGTTAGCAGTTTTCGAATAATCATTTGTAACACCCGTAACTACAGTGTTAAAACCTGTATTTGTAGCACATTGCATGATATCCATAGCTTTACCTTCAGCAAAACCTTCTTTGATATCCAATAATACTACTTCACTTGCAATTCCTCTGTATGAAATCGCGTCTGCGCAAGATGCTCCTACATTACCTGCTCCAACTATTGTAACTTTCATTATTTTTGGTTTTTATTAAATATTAAAATTCGTATTGAAATGCCATATTTGTATTTACATATTTACCAAATGCTAAGGTAGTTTGTACATACATTTTATTAATTTTATACCTACAGGAAACTTCTCCTAAGTAATTGTATTTTGTTTTATAAATTTCTCTTAATCTATCATTTACTATCGATTGCAAAGGAATTACATTTTCGATTTGCCCTTTTTCTCCAGATAGTCTGTATCTAATATCACTTCTGTTTGCTATAATTCCAGTAATAATTTCAAATTTATTGTAGTCTTTTGAAACACCTAATTGAAACTGATATGTATTTACATTTGCTGCCATCTTATTTATCCCCAAATTTCCAAGACTCGTTTGTATATCTAAGAAATCAAAATCAACAGCTTCATTTGAAAAAACAATTATACTAGATAAATTTATTTTATGCGCCTGTAAACTTTTAAAATACTGATCTAAATTATGTTTAAACCCAAAACCATAACCTTTTCCCTCTCGCCCTTTCAGCGTTAATTTAGGAATGTATTTTACTAAAAATTCCGTACCGTGCCAAAGTGAAACAGAGCCAATTAAATTTGGATATAAAACTACTCTTTGATCAATTCCTAATGGAGTTCTCAACCGGACGGGTTGCGCTGTAGCGCCAGAACCTAATTCTCCAACCAAATAAACAAAATTAGCATTTCCCATTGCTGTTGGAACGGTTGCCGTAGTTGCACCTTCAATAGTAAAGAAAGAAAAATCTTCGTTTTTAATTGCAAAATCCACTTTGGTATTCGGAATAAAAAAAGCATTGGCATGAACACCAATTGTTACATCCCAAAGGGGTCTTTTTTTAGCAGAATGCATCCATCCGGAAGAAATTTGATAAATCGCGGCATCTGCTGCAGGTGTCAAAAATCTGTCAGAATAAAACAAAGCATCATCAATCAGTAGCCCTATATCTTCTAATTCTTGGGTTGTCTGTGAAAACAAACTGTTTGAAAACATTAAAAAAAAGAAGATTACTTTTTTCATTTATTAGGCATCAATATTGGCATATACTGCATTTTTCTCGATAAACTCTCTACGTGGTGGTACTTCATCACCCATTAACATTGAGAAAACTCTATCCGCTTCAGCCAAACTATCAATATTTACTTGACGCAAAGTTCTGAAATTTGGATCCATTGTAGTTTCCCACAATTGCTCAGCATTCATTTCTCCAAGACCTTTATAACGTTGAATTGCGGCGCTTCCACCCATTCTTTCGTTGGCTTGATCACGTTGAACGTCATTCCAAGCATATTCTTTTTTATTCCCCTTTTTAACCAAATACAAAGGTGGTGCAGCAATGTAAACGTGTCCTTGCTCAATTAATTCTTTCATAAATCTAAAGAAGAAAGTAAGAATTAAAGTTGAAATGTGACTACCATCGACATCGGCATCACACATAATAATTACTTTATGATAACGCAATTTTTCTAAATTCAACGCTTTTGAATCTTCGGCAGTTCCGATTGTAACTCCAAGTGCTGTAAAAATATTACGAATCTCTTCGTTTTCAAAAACTTTGTGATGCATCGCTTTTTCAACATTCAAAATCTTACCTCTTAAAGGTAAAATTGCTTGAAAAGCTCTATCACGCCCTTGTTTTGCTGTTCCACCCGCCGAATCTCCCTCGACAAGATATACTTCGCAACGAGCTGGATCTTGTTCAGAACAATCTGAAAGTTTTCCTGGCAATCCCCCTCCACCTAAAACAGTTTTGCGTTGTACCATTTCACGGGCTTTTTTTGCAGCGTGACGGGCTTGAGCCGCAAGAATCACTTTTTGAACAATGATACGAGCGTCATTTGGATTTTCTTCCAAATAGTTTTCAATCATATCACCAACAGCTTGACTTACTGGCGAAACAACTTCTCTGTTTCCTAATTTAGTTTTGGTTTGTCCTTCAAATTGAGGTTCTGCAACTTTTACCGAAATAATAGCGGTTAATCCCTCACGGAAATCGTCTCCAGAAATTTCAAATTTTAATTTATCTAACATTCCAGAGGCGTCTGCATATTTCTTTAAAGAACGCGTTAAACCTGTTCTAAATCCTTGCAAGTGAGTTCCTCCCTCGTGAGTATTGATATTGTTTACATAAGAAAAAATATTTTCCGTGTAACTTGTATTGTAAATTAAGGCAACTTCAACAGGAATTTCCCCTTTATCAGAATCCATAGAAATTACATGTGCAATAATTGGCTCGCGATTCCCATCTAAATAACGAATGTATTCTTTTAGCCCTTCTTCAGAATGAAAAAGTTCAGAAACAAAATTTCCGTCTTTATCTAATTCTCTTTTATCTGTAAAAGTAATTTTGATCCCTTTATTAAGGTATGATAATTCGCGCATACGCGCTGACAAAGTATCATAAGAATATTCTATAGATTGAGTGAAAATAGTAGGATCTGGGTAAAACGTTACAATAGTTCCTCTTTTTGTAGTTTCCCCAATTTGTTTTACGGGATATAGCGCTTTTCCTTTTTCGTATTCTTGCTCATAAACCTTACCATCACTACTATGAACTGTAGCTCTTAGGTGATTTGATAATGCATTTACAACAGAAACCCCAACTCCGTGAAGTCCACCAGAAACCTTATATGAATCTTTATCAAACTTACCTCCTGCACCAATTTTAGTCATTACAACCTCTAATGCCGAAACGCCTTCTTTTTTATGAATTCCAACTGGAATACCTCGTCCATTATCTTCAACAGTTATTGATCCATCCTCATTTATATCTACCCGAATTGTATCACAATGACCACCCATCGCCTCATCGATAGAGTTATCTACCACTTCATAAACCAAATGGTGCAAACCTCTAACACCAACATCACCAATATACATGGAAGGACGCATTCTTACGTGTTCCATTCCTTCTAATGCCTGAATACTATCTGCTGAATAACTATTTTTATTGATTTCTTCGCTCATATTAATGTAATTCTGAATATTTTTTTGTTTAACGTACAAATATATATAAACGAGATTTAATATTGTCTTAAATCGCTTGTTTTAGTAACGCAAGTTATTAACATATATCAGTTAATTACTCCTTGATTGGGAACCAATAAAAAAACGCTTACTAATAGTAAGCGTTCTAGAAACGAAATGAAATAAAAAAACTAACTAAATTATCACATTTGTTTTTGCTATGTCGGTGTCTGCCTTTACGTGAGCTGCATTTGCTCTACCGCTTGGATCTTGATTTTCCTGCCATTTTGGAATCCATTTTCTAACGGTTTGCGCTGCACTAACTTGCGGATAATATTTATGAAATATCGTTCTGTAGAAATAGGCTTCTTTTGTCGTCGGTGTATTATAAGAATATAATGAACTGGCATTTTCCAATTCTTCATCAGTTACTTTCGAAGCACAATATTCAATTAATTGATCAATCCAATTGTACCCTACACCATCCGAAAACTGCTCTTTTTGTCTCCACAATACCTCATCTGGCAAATACGGATTGTCTGGAGTGTCAAATGCTTTTCTTAGAATGTATTTCTCTTTTCCATCATAAGTCTTTGGCTGTTTTTCTTCTGCTTTGATTAACATCGCAACATCTAGGAATTCTTTATCTAAAAAAGGAACTCGCGCTTCTAATCCGTGCGCCATTGTAGATTTATCAGCTCTTAACAAATCAGCTGTGAATAATTTCTGAACTCTTTCAATAGTTTCTTTTTGAAAATCAACCGTAGAGGGTGCATTTCTAAAATACAAATAACCCCCAAAAATTTCGTCGGCACCTTCACCGGATAATACCACTTTTATTCCCAAATCAGTGATTGCTTTTGACAAGAAATACATCGGTGTACTAGCGCGAATTGATGTCACATCATAGGTTTCTAAATGCCAAACCAATTTGTCTAGAATTTCAATTCCTTGCTCAATTGTGAAATGGATTTCGTGGTGTTCTGTACCTAAATATTCAGCCACTTTTCTAGCTGCTTTTGCATCTGGCGCCTCTTGGTCTAAACCTATTGAAAAAGAATGTAATTTTTTTCCGCTTTCAGCCAATAATCGAGATGCTATTGCCGATGTTAATGATGAATCTAATCCTCCTGAAAGCAATACGCCAATAGGCACATCACTCATTAATCTTTTGCGTGTAGCTTCTGTCAAGGAAGTTCTTATTAAATCCAAATCCAATTCGTGATCTGCTTTTAAATAATCTTCATATTCTGGGTTGTAATATTTTACAAATCCTGTTTTTTCCGTGTAGTAATGTCCTGGAGGAAATGTTGAAAACGTTTTGCATTGATCGGCAATTGGTTTCATTTCAGATGAAAAATAAGTACGACCTCTTTCGTCCAAACCATAATACAAAGGTTTCACGCCCATTGGGTCACGCCCTGCGATATAATCGTCACCATCTACAATTACAAAAGCCCAATCTCCATCCAACATGTTGCAAAAATCATATCCAAATTCTTCATATAAGTGCACGATAACTTCTGAATCTGATTTGGTTCTGAAAGTATGGTGTTTCAAAATTCCATCTCTCAATTCTTGGTGATTATATACTTCTCCATTGTGAACCATCCAAGCCGTTTTTGACCCTTGAATTGGTTGTCTTCCTGAATGCAAATCGATAATCGACAAGCGTTCATGACTCAAAATATGACCGTTTTCTGTTACATGTAAATCACTTTCGTCTGGACCACGATGTGACATTCTCTTAGAAAGTTCTTTTACTAACTCTTCATCTTTTCCTTTTCCAATAATGGCTAAAATTCCACACATACTACTTTATATTTAGTAACAATTCTATGATTGCTATATCTTATTTGATGTGGCAAATTTGAGCATTACGATTCCGTATTAAAACACAATAGAAATATTTAGTTATAATTTTAAACTTAAAACTGTATTTTTATGTAAATATGAAAGAAAAATAGTTGAAAAACTATATTGGAAGTTATAGATTGTAAAAATCGGGATCATGAAATGCTTTCAATTCGGTAATTTGTAGTATTAATTTCAAATTCAAAACCTACTTTATTTCCCATTAATTTTGTTCCTAGCGGAGATTGGGGAGATAAAGCAATAATATTTACTTGGTCGATGTTGATTTTTGTAAGCGCCAAACTCACATAAAGATAGATTCCGTTGGCTTGAACCAAACTTCCCAAAGCAATTGTTGTATGTAATGAAGTAGCATCAATTTTATCTAAAACCGCTTTTTGCTCTATAACTTCTTTGAGTTTGTAATTTATTTTTTCCTGTTCCAAATGCATCATCGACAAAGCGGTTTCGTGTTTGTCGCCCGCAGAACCTTTGGCATCATTTTTAGAATCTTCGGTCAATGCGGAAATCATATTTCGAAAAACATCAATTTTGTCTTGGACTTGTTGGGTGTAATGTTGATGGATTTTTTGTTTGAAAGTCATACTGAAAAATTAACCATAAAAGGCACAAAGTTAAATACAAAAGTAATATACGAGAAATTCAAAATAGATAAAATTCAATGAATTTTTTTGTAATCTCTTTTGTGGCTTTTGTGGTAAAAAAATTAAAAATCAAACTTATAACTCGCTCCTAACAACACTTGAAATCCTTGAACGGGATAATTCATCCATTTTTGATAGGCTTGATTTCCAATATTATTCAATTTCAAAAATCCTGTCAATCGCTCGCTATGTTTGTATCCTACGTGTAAATTGGCATCAAAATAACTGGTAAGTGTCATCGGACTTGGCGCAACTAAAGTCAATATATCAGTATTTACTTGCAAATCTTTTCTTTCACCAACGAAGAACACATTTGCACCAGCGTACCATTTTTTAGTGATTATAACATTCAAATTAGAACCCAATTTTACTGCAGGTAAATTCCAAGCTTCTTCTTGATTATGAGTAGTATAACTACTAAAAGTTCCGTTAATTCCGAAAGATACTTTCTTTGAAAAATCTGCATTTAATTCTCCAAAAAAGCGAACCGTTTTCATATCGTCATATACAACTCCTAAAGAATTTCCGAATTCATAATCTTCGTTAATACTGTCTTCAGTAAAATTATTGCTTTTGAATAAGGCTTTGTTTTTCTCATTTTGAAAAGAACCTCTAATATTATAACTCACTGCATTTGCCAATTTCCCTTTCAAACCTGCAAAAACATCAAATTGCTTGTCAGTGGGAGCAATTGCCAATGTTGGTGAAACATACGGATTTTCATTCGTAAAATCACGATAAGAATTCTGATCTAAACTTCCCTCAGCTCCGGTGTAGAAAATCATAAAATCGCCAACCACCTTCAAAGAAGCATTTATCTGCGGATAAACGAACAATTTGTTTTTACTGTTTTCATTATCAATGCTATAAAAAACAGCTGCTCCTAAATTTACAGACCAATCATTTTTATTGATTACGACACTTGGATTAACTCCAAAATTGGTATATCCGTATTTTATAGTATTTGTTCCAAACAATTCTTTTTCAAAACTTCCACCTAAATAATCAACAATAAAATTGGTTTTTATTTTCTCGTTTAACACATCAAATTCAAAAGACGGTTTTACATAAAATCTATTTTCTGATGAACCTCGAGCATCCCAAAAACGATTGTATTTTAAACTGCCTTCTTTGAAAAAACTGTCATTTAAACTGAATTTTGCACCAGCATAAAAATTATGAAACGTATGTTGGGGATTGATTCCGTCAATTATAATTGGAGAAAAATTCTCGGGCAAACCGTACCAATTATACACTTGATTTTGGTAACCTAAATCGGCATTCCAAGTCAGGTTTTTCTTTTGATTTCCATAAGTTAAATCCAAAGAAGTGGTATAAAATTTATCGTCCAAAGCAACCCCTTTTATTCCGCCTTGAGACGAAAGATGGCGCAACATCCCTCCTACATATTCGGTATCACTGATATTTTCAGTTACGAAAAGTTCCGCATTTAGCGTAGCATAATTCCCCAAACCTAAAGTCAAGTAATTTTTATATAATTTCTCCGATTCGGATTTGTCCACATTCGCAGCTCTACCTTTTGAAGGCGTAAAAGTTGAAGCTACTGGAAAAGAAAAAATCGAGTATTTTATCACTTCTTTTTTGGTATTGTCTTGATCCTCTAAAGCGGGAGTTTCCTTTACTTTAAAAGCGTCCGAAATTGTTGGCGTATATGGTTTTACTACGTTTACAACTTCAGTTCCAATGTTCTCATCTTTCTTTTGAGCGAGAACAATTTGTGAAACTAAAATGAGTAAAACTGCAATTATTTTATTTTGAAATATCTTTGTCATTTGAGATCTTTATTTAATTTGTAATCGACGAATTCGTCTTAGCTTCTTCGGTTTTAATACCATCCAATTCCTTTTGTGCTTCTTCTACAACATCTGGAAATGCAGTGAAATTCTTAATAACACTATCCAAAATATACGTCGCTTGAAAACTGTCTTTCAATCCGTAGAAGTTTTTCGCCATAACCACCAATCCTTTTGCACCAAAATATTTATAGCCTGAATAATCCTTAGTTAATTTTTGAACCACGGTATTTGAAGCTTCAAATTTTCCATCTTCATTTTTGAAATAGGCATCATAATACAAAGCTTCGGCAGCCAATTCACCTTTTGCAAGTATCAATAATTTGGCATAAGCCAGACGCGCTTTAGGTTCATCATTAGAATTAATTGCCGAACGCGCCACAATAATTTGTGCGTCACTTTTTACTTTATCATCTGTTTTTGGATTATTTAAAACCTTGTCTGCATACACTACGGCGTTCACATAATCCTTTTGTTCGTAATAGGTTTTCATCAAATTGGCTTGTGCAAAAGTGATATTTTGAGGAAAATCAGCTTCTGTTTCCAAACGTTTTAAAATCGGAATCAACTTTTCAAAGTCATTTGATTTTGTATGAATTTGAGCCAATCTTGCCAAGGATTGTTCCGTAAATTCATTTCTTGGTTTCGAGGTTACATAGTCATAATTGGCAACAGCATTCGCTTCTAATCCATCTGCAAAATACGATTGTGCCAAATAAAAATTAGCGTTCAAAGCATGATTTCCATTAGGGAATTTCGAAACATAACCGCTAAATGCCGATATAGATTGTTTGGTATTATTCTGTAAATATTGTTTTTCGGCAGCTTCATACGTGTCGTTATCTAATTCCGAATCGGTTACAGAAACAAAATCCAAAGTACGCACCCAAGTTGCATATTCATCCACTTTTCCATTATCAACGTAAATAATTCTAGCGGTGGAAACAGCTTCTAAAGCTTCTGGAGTTTTAGGATATTCGGCAGCCACTTTCTTGAATTTACCAATCGCCAAATCGTCTTTTTCAGAATTATAATAAATTAATCCTTGACGCAAAATTGCTTTTGAAGCATAAGAACCATTTTTAAATTCGCTAATTAATTGGTCGTACGTTTTAATTGCCAAATCCGATTTCTTTTCAGTTACATACGTATTTCCCAATTCAAACAAGGCATCATCACGGTATTGTGATTTTGAATATGTTGCGATTAACTTATTCAAATCTTCAATTTTCTTGTCATTTTTAGATACAAATCCGTAACTAATTGCTTTTTGAAAAGCCGCATAATCCGCATCGATACTTTTCAAATCGATTGCTTTATTATAGGCATCCATTGCTGGCCAATACTTTGTCGAAACGAAACGGCTGTCACCCAAACGCAAATAGGAATCGTTCAATCTGATTTTATCATCTTTTACGGCTTCAATTTGGGCTTGGAAAAAATTCCCTGCTTGTTCATATTCTTTTAATTTGAAATAAGAATAAGCAATATTGTAATTGATGTTTTTGAATTCAGTTGTGTTTTTTGCTTCTGCAAATCCTAGAAATTGTTTGAAACTCAACAACGATTCATTGAAACTATCCAATACAAATTCTGTTTCCCCTTTCCAAAACGTAGCGCGAGCTGTAAATTTAGGGTCTTTTTGCTCACCAATAGATTTTTTGAACATTGCTAATGCTTCTTGGTAATTTCCATCAGTATATAATTCTAATCCTCTATAGAAAGTTTCTTTTTGATACGCTAGTTTATTCGCAAAACTTTTATTTTTTTCTAATAGTTCTAACGCACCTTTATAATTTTTTGAGGTAATAAATGAAT
>Ga0114974_10003860_pt1 | contig 11244 bp, 17 predicted proteins | sample S_130206_EF_Meta_FD_87318 | JGI IMG/M metagenome (GOLD analysis project Ga0114974, IMG submission 87318) | Freshwater microbial communities from Lake Simoncouche, Canada to study carbon cycling - S_130206_EF_MetaG | ecosystem: Environmental > Aquatic > Freshwater > Lake | place: Lake...
ATCATCGAAAGAATGGTCAGCCCATCCAAATCAGATTGGTCGATCAAGTGAACAATCCAAGACTTTGGCCCACACCAGTAGCCAGGATGCACAAAGACAAAGGGTATCCCTCGGAATACGAAAGGAACGAGATACCCCTAGCGGCTCAGGTTGGTGGGCCGTTGAACCCCGAGTGGGTCGAGTGGCTGATGGGGTGGCCGCAAGAGTGGACAGACTTAAAGCCATTGGCAACGGACAAGTTCCACAAGTGGTCGCAGCAGTCTGGAGGAAATTAAGTGAATCACTATGAAGCCACAGCAATCCTCAATCGTGTCAGAGAAGGCCAACAATTTAGCCACTTTGTCATCACAAGAGCGCTTGAACTTACGGGAGACTATGAGACAAATGGAAGCAATGGAATGGATCAGGCGTTACCGCAAGAAAGCGCTAGAGGAAGGACGGGGGGAAGCCCAATATTGGTGGCAACAAACCCTGTTGGACATAGCCAAGAAACGTGGGCAAGCGGCTGCCGATGACCTACGCAAGCGCATGAACGAACAAAAGGACAAGAAATGATTTCCATCATGTTCACGGTGTACGGGCATCCCGTTGCCAAAGGAAGGCCAAGATTTTCCACAAGGGGAAAGTTTCCCGTTGCCTACACACCCGAAAAGACCAAGACCTATGAAACCGAGGTGGGAATGATGGCAAAGGCGGCAATGGGTGCGTCAAAAGCCTTAGAAGGGGCATTAGAGGCGTTTATTTACGTTACCTTTCCCGTTCCCCCCTCTTACTCCAAAAAACGCAATGAGGCTTGTTTAAACGATACCGAAAAACACACCAAACGCCCCGATTTAGATAATGTTGTCAAAGCGGTCATCGATGGCATGGACAAAATTGTGTTTGGCAACGATTCGCAAATTACATCAATCTATGCAACAAAAGTTTACGGCACGGTTGCAAAAGTTGAAATTTTGGTGAGGCAAACATGAGCAACAAAGCTGTTTACGCTATTTTGGTTGTTTTAATCATTGTCCATTGGGGATTGGTAGCCTACTTTATAGGATTCAAGCCATGATTTTCACCCTACACAATAGCCAACAAGCCCACACCGTTTTGAAAGACCTTTGGCCCAAGATCAAAGAAACCTTGCAAGCGGGCAAGCAGCTACGCCTTGAGGTCAAAAAAGCGAACCGAAGCAATGAGCAAAACGATATGTTTCACGCCCTGATTGACAAAGTAACCAAAGAAATGAAGGTTGCGGGGTCGGATTGGGATGCGGAATGTTGGAAAAGGTTGCTCATTGACGCTTGGGCTAACGACACGGGGCGCAAGATTGGGCGGGTAGTACCAAGCCTAGACGGTCAAAGGGTGGTGCAACTAGGCGTTCAAAGCCACAAATTCACCAAAGAAGAAGGTTCGGAGTTTATTGAGTGGTTATTGTGTTGGATGGCACAAAAAGGAATTGAGGCATGAGTTACATAATCGCATCGTTGCCCCCTATGAAATGTTTTGTAAAACGTGAGTTTTTATACAACGATCACAAGGGGCATGGTGAGCTTGAACCCGCAATATGGGTTAGTCTTAAAGCCTTGAGGGGTCAAGTATTCCGCATAGAATCCTTACTACCCGCATATGGCGCTTTGTATGACAAGCTACCTATTCATGCCTATGTTTGGCATACCGATGCGGGTAATTTGCCTATCGACACCTTACAGTTGTGGGATTGCATGGGCTACAAGTTCACAATCCTTGAGAAGATTGGGTTGCGTAACTTGGGCGTTAAGTTTTTTGGTAAAGACAAAGAATGGCATTTTGGGCGGTATTTGTTCACCGTTGACTTTTGTGCGGATGGGATGGAGCTTGACACGGGCTTCACTGAGCAAGCCGAGGAACACAAGAGTTTTAACTTTATTGCACTAGAAAACGGGCAATTTGCCTGTCAACCCAACAACCGATGCCTGTGGTATGACCAAAGCCTGATTCCCTCGGAGACAAAACACCCTGATTTCAAAGCCGCACAAAGACTTTGGACGGTTGATGGCACTCGCAAATGGTCAGCGGGCGATGATTGGTTTTACAACATCGAGGAAAAACACACATGATGTGTCCCATATGTAAGACCCGCCACAACAAAGTTATGGACACTAGGGCAAACCCTGAGTTCATATTAAGAAAGCGAATTTGCGCTGACGGACATAAATACCTAACAAGAGAATACGCAATAACCGATGACACAATACCTGAAACACCAATATGTGAGAAGCCAAAAACTCCTAAAGCTAGTGGCGGGTTTAGCCTGTCAAAACTGTGGCATAGATAACGGGGTGCAGGCGGCTCACAGCAATTGGGGTGGTGGTAAGGGTAAAGGCATCAAGGCCGATGACAACTTAGTGGCTGCGCTTTGCCTTAAATGCCATTACGAAATTGACCAAGGTGCGCATCTATCCAAGGATGAACGCAAGGATATGTGGCAAAAAGCCCATCAAAGCACTGTGGATAACTTAGTTGAAAGCAATCAATGGCCCAAAGATGTCCCAATTCCGTTATACTGAAATTGTAGTTGCCTTGTGGTGAGACTGTATTAAAATGCAATCTCACCACTTTTTTTAGGAAAAAGCATGGATAAATACTCAGGCTATGTGTCAAACTTTGTCCTAGCACTACTGCACTGCGGCACAAACGCCCACTTAATGCACTGGACAACTAATAGCTTTAGCAAGCACATGGCTCTTGGCACGTTCTATGACCTAATCGTTGACCAAACAGATGCCTATGCCGAGGCATACATGGGTAAATATGGGCAGCTCAAGAAGTTTCCCAATGAGTATCATCCCCCAAACCCTGACCCAATCCGATATTTTGAAGTGTTATCTAAGTTTGTAATGGACATTAGAAAGCAATTGCCCCAAGACTCGGAACTTAATCAGCTTGTGGATAACATTCAAGAAAACATCGATTCAACCTTGTACAAACTTAAATATTTGGACTAAGCCTTTAACGCAACTCACCCGACAAGGTGCAAGCAATGACTGAAATGCAAATAATTCAACGCAAAATTGAAGATTTAATTCCTTACATAAACAACAGCCGCACCCACTCGGAAGATCAGATTGCCCAAATAGCGGCAAGCATCAAAGAGTTTGGATGGACTAACCCAATCCTGATTGACGGGGATAACGGCATCATTGCGGGGCATGGACGGGTCATGGCAGCCCGAAAGCTGAAATATAAGCAAGTACCTACTATTGAGCTAAAAGACCTGACAGAAACCCAACGCAAGGCTTACATCATTGCCGACAACCGCCTGGCATTGAACGCAGGGTGGGACAACGAGATGCTGACCATTGAGTTAAACGACTTATTGGCTGACAACTTTGCTTTGGACATATTAGGGTTTGACCCTAAAGAGTTGGCTGCATTGCTTGAGCCAGAGGTGGTGGAAGGGCTGACAGACGAGGATGCTGTTCCTGATGTGCCTGACGAGCCAATTACTAAGTTAGGCGACATTTACCTATTAGGCAAGCATCGGCTAATGTGTGGCGATTCATGCAGTGTTAACGACATGGAAAAGCTATGTGATGGTCAGCTTGTTGATATGTGGCTGACAGACCCTCCATACAATGTGGCAGTTCAAGGCGGTAACCATGCCAACCCAGAGCGAAAAAATGGATTAAAAATCCTTAACGACAAAATGCCTGATGAAGAATTTAGGCAATTCTTAAGGGATGCGTATGTGACTGCTGACTTGGTGTTGAAGCCAGGAGCGGTGTTCTACATTTGGCACGCTGATAGTGAGGGCTACAACTTTAGGGGTGCGGCTAAAGATGCTGGTTGGGCTGTGCGCCAATGCCTTATATGGAAGAAGTCATCTATCGTGATGGGCAGGCAGGACTACCATTGGAAACATGAGCCTTGTTTGTATGGTTGGAAAGAAGGCGCAGGCCATTTGTGGGCAACCGACCGTAAGCAAACCACTATCCTTGAGTTTGATAGACCAAGCAGAAATGGCGAACACCCTACTATGAAGCCTGTGGCTTTGTTTGAATACCAAATGCTTAATAACACAAAAGGTGGTGATATTGTTTTGGATTCATTTGGTGGAAGTGGAACAACTATGCTTGCTGCTGAAAAGCATGGACGTTATGCAAGACTTATGGAATTAGACCCAAAATATTGCGATGTCATAGTAAAGCGTTGGGAAGATTTCACAGGCAAGAAAGCCATGTTAGTAAACGCTAACAATGAACTTTCGGAGATATAAATGCAACAGGGCAAAAAATACACTCCAAGCGATGAGAATAAGAAACTAGTAAAGACACTGGCAGCGGTTGGCATTACCTTTGAAGACATTGCGACCAAGCTAGAGATTAGCTCGGATACGTTAGTGAAGTATTACAAAAAGGAATTGGACGATGGGCGCATCGATGCCAACGCAAGCATAGGGCAGACCTTGTTTCAACAGGCTAAGAACGGCAATACTGCCGCTGCTATCTTTTGGCTAAAGACTAGGGCTAGATGGAAAGAAACCCAAGCAGTAGAACACAGTGGCCCTGATGGGTCTGAAATGGTTATTAGATGGCAAACGGAGTTATAGAAATCCCTTACAGCCCTAGAAAGCAGTTCAGGGATTTTCACGCTAGAAATGAGCGATGGGCTTGTTTGGTTGCTCACCGAAGGGCGGGTAAAACCGTTGCGGCTATCAATGACCTTATCAGGGCGGCAATCACTTGCAAAAGCCCCATGCCCTTGTTTGGGTACGTTGCCCCCTACAGAAGCCAGGCCAAGAGTGTGGCTTGGGACTATCTCAAATACTTTTCCCGCCCCATTGCCAAGTCAAGCAATGAAGGCGACTTAATCATTGAACTGTTAAACGGTGCAAAGATTAGGCTGTTTGGGGCTGATAATGCGGATGCCATGCGTGGTTTAGGCTTTGATGGCCTTTACCTTGATGAATATGGCGACTTTAAACCTAGTGTGTGGGGTAACGTAATCAGGCCCGCTTTATCTGATAAACAGGGTTGGTGCGTATTTGGGGGTACGCCCAAAGGAAAAAATCAGTTTTGGGACATTTACGAGACAAGCAAAAGACTACCAAACGAGTGGTTTACCTTGTCATTGCCCGCCAGTAAATCCAAGTTATTGCCCGAATCAGAGTTACAAGCAGCGCAAGCACAATTGGCAGAAGATCAGTATTTGCAAGAATATGAGTGTAGTTTTGAGGCGGCAATTCTTGGTGCAATTTGGGGAACTGAGATGCGTAAGGTGAGCGAAGATGGGCGCATCACCAAGGTTGAGAACCAAATTGAGGTCAAGACGCACACGGCCTGGGACTTGGGTCACACCGATGACACGGCAATTTGGTGGTATCAAGTCATTGCGGGTGAAATCCATATTGTTGATTTTTTTGCCCTTTCTGGTGGAACAATCGAAGAATTTGTTACAAAAATCAAAGAAAAACCATACAATTACGGAAAGCACTACTTACCGCATGATGCAAGGGCAAGGACTTTGGCAAGCGGTGGGAAGTCAGTAATTGAGCAAATGGCAGTCGGATTGGGCATCAACAACTTGGCAATTGTGCCTAGTTTGACCGTTCAAGATGGTATTCAAGCGGTGCGTTTAGCATTGCCTAGATGTTGGTTTGATGCCGAGAAGTGTGCCGATGGCATAGAGGCGTTGAGACAGTATCAGCGTGAATATGATGAGGACAAGAAGGCTTTTAGGCAAACGCCCAAGCACGATTGGACAAGTCACCCCGCTGATGCCATGAGAATGTTAGCAATTAGTTGGCGGGAAGAACCTAAAGATAAACCGCCTGACCCGAGTAAAGTGTTGATTGTTGGCCCTGAAAACGAAGTCACAATGAACGATATGTGGGCAATCCACAAACAAACCGCAAGGAGTAATCGAATATGAGTGGAACAGCAGACCCCTACCGCTACCAATATGAACACGTTGCCGCAAGTCAAACTGCGCAAGTCTTGGGCGGCACAGGCGCAGCGGGGGATTACATTCACCGCCTAGCTTGCACTGTATCAACTGCCGCAACAGGTAGTGTTATTTTGCTTGATGGCGCTAGCTTTAGCCATACGATACTGCCCGCATTGCCTGGCGGTGGCGTTGGTCAATACAACATTGAATTGAACACCATATCTAGAAATGGCGCATGGAAGATCACCACGGGCGCGGGTGTTGAAGTGTTGGCTGTTGGCATCTTCTCGGCTTAATCATGTCTAAAGCTGGACTTTATGCCAACATCTTGGCAAAACAAGAGCGAATCAAAGCGGGTTCAGGCGAAAAGATGAACAAAGTGGGTAGTAAAGATGCCCCTACCGACAAAGATTTTAAACAAGCTGCTAAGACTGCAAAGCCTGAGAACAAATGACTGCCGCATGGACTCGCAAAGAAGGTAAGAACCCCGAAGGCGGGTTAAACGCCAAGGGGCGGGCGAGTTATGCAGCGGAAACGGGCGGGAAGCTAAAGCCCCCCGTAAAGTCAGGAGACAACCCAAGGCGTGCATCTTTCCTTGCGCGTATGGGTGCAACTAATGGCCCGATGGAGAAGAATGGCGAACCCACACGGCTAGCACTTGCTTTGAAGGCATGGGGCGCATCGTCAAAAGAAGATGCCCGAGCTAAGGCAAGAGCAATTTCTGAAAGAAACAAAAATGGCTGAATTAGTCCCAACGGAAGTTGACAAGTACAACACCCTTATTGCCACTTACGACAACGAGTTTAAGAAGTGGGAAGCACGCACCAAGAAAATCATTAGGCGTTATCGGGATGACACCCGCAGCGCAAGCGGCAATGACACCGCTAAGTTCAATATTCTTTGGTCAAATGTTTCAACCTTAATTCCCGCTGTTTATAGCAAGATGCCAAAGGCCGATGTAAGCCGTAGGTTTGGCGACAATGACCCAATCGGGCGTGTCGCATCCACATTGGTTGAGCGTGCGCTAGATTTTGAGATTGAACATTACACCGACTTTAGAAGCACGATGCGTCATGCCGTAGAAGATCGGTTTTTGGGAGGCCGTGGCGTGGCATGGGTTCGTTATGAGCCGCACGTTGTCCAAGTGCCTGGCCTACCCGAATCACCCGAAAGCGATGATGGTTTGCAAGTCACCGAAGATTCGGACGAGGCCGAAACCAAAGACTACACTGCGGGTCAAGTTGAGCCGATGGAGCAAATTGAGTACGAGTGCGCACCAACTGATTACGTCCATTGGGCTGATTTTGGTCACAGCGTTGCCCGTACATGGGAAGAAGTCACACAAGTTTGGCGTTGGGTGTACATGACCAAAGATGCGCTAGTTGAGCGTTTTGGTGAGGAAGCTGCACGCAACATCCCGTTGGATAGTGGCCCTGACCCATTGTCAAACTATGCAAGCAGCCAAAAAGAGTACACACGGGCAAAGATTTGCGAGTTGTGGGACAAAGATACCGCCAAGGTTTATTGGTTCAGCAAGCAAGGCAACAAGTTCATTGATGTACGGGATGATCCGTTAGAGCTAGAGCAGTTTTTCCCATGTTGCAAGCCTTTGTATGCAACGATGACAAGCGATAGCCTTGTGCCTGTGCCTGACTTTGTACTCTATCAAGACCAAGCTAATGAGTTGGACATCTTGAGTGACCGCATTGATGGCTTAGTTAAATCTTTGCGTGTCCGTGGTGTTTACGATTCAAGCGTCCCCGCATTGCAACGACTATTGACCGAGGGTGACAATAACTCCTTGATTCCTGTTGATAAGTGGATGGCGTTTAGTGAAAAAGGCGGTTTGAAGGGTGCAATTGACCTTATCCCCTTGGACACCTTGGCTAATGCTTTGCTTCAATGCTACCGAGCAAGACAAGAAATCAAGCAACAAATCTATGAAATCACGGGTTTGTCGGACATCTTGAGGGGCGCATCACAAGCAAGCGAAACCGCTACTGCCCAACAAATCAAGGGACAATTTGCAAGCCTTAGATTGCGTTCTATGCAAGAGGAAGTGGCAATTTTTGCCTCCGACTTGATTAGACTTAAAGCGCAGATCATTTGCACGAAGTTCCAACCGCAAACGATAATGATGTATGCAGCGGCTAGTCAAATGCAACCCGTGGATCAGCAGATGATTCCACAGGCTTTGGCGTTAATTAAAGACAAGCCATTGCGCAACTTCAGGATTGAGGTGGCGGCAGATAGTTTGGTGCAATTGGATGAAGCGGCAATAAAGCGTGAGCGTACCGAGTTTATTGGTGCGTTTGCGGGATTCCTACAACAAGCCATGCCCGTTGCGCAAGCAAGCCCTGAAATGACACCTGTATTGATGGAAGTCATGAAGTTTGGCGTAAGTGCGTTCAAGTCATCACAGCAACTTGAGGGTGTCATTGACCAAGCGCTTGACCAAATCAAGGAAAAGATGGCACAACCACAGCAGCCCAAGCCTGACCCTGAAATGATTAAGTTGCAAGCGCAACAACAGTCAGAGCAAATGCGTGTGCAAGCGGATATGCAAGCCACGCAAGCTAAAGCGCAATTTGATGCTCAACTACATCAGGCCAAAATACAGGCCGAGATGCAAATGGAGCAAATGAAGGTGCAAGCCGAAATGCAAGCCGAAGCGCAAAAGCAACAATTCACGGCTCAATTGGAAAGTGCAAAACTTGAACGTGAGCAACAAATGGAGCGCTTTAAAGCCGAATTGGATGCAAGCACTAAGATTCGTGTGGCTCAGATCAATCATTCAGCGTCTATGCACCCCGATGACATAACCGCACAACAACAAGTTCAATCACTAATGAATCAAGATATGCGAAGCATGATTGAGGCAATGATGAACACGGTAAACAATTCAAATCAACAAATTATGCAAAGCCACAACAATACTGTTGGAACAATGCAAGAAATGATGAAAAATCAGAGTGACAATAAAGAAGTGATGAAAGCAGTGGCTGACATGATTGCCGCGCCAAAGAGAATTGTGCGCGGGCCTGATGGCAAAGCCGTTGGCGTAGAGGTTGTTAAATGATTGAAACCACTAAAGGGCAAATGGATGAATCCTTGCTTGAAAAGCGGGAAGGTCAATCCGACACCAACACGGAAACAATTGCGTGGGTTGAATATTGGCATGAAAATGAGTTAGTGCATCGTTCGGTTCATGTAAAACTTAAACACGCAGCCGTTGCTGATGGCGCTGCCTCATCTTTTTAAGGAAACAAAATGGCGAATTCAACGGCAATGTGTACAAGTTTCAAGGGCGAATTGCTTACGGGAACGCACAATTTCACGCCAAGCACGGGCAACACCTTTAAAGCGGCTTTGTACTTTGCAAGTGGCAGTTTGGGTGCGGGAACAACCGTTTATTCGGTAACTGATGAAGTTACGAACACTTCAGGCACGGGATACACAGCGGGGGGCGTTACGGTTACCAATGCAAATGCACCCGCAACCAATGGAACAACGGCATATTGGACGCCATCGGCTAGTTTTTCATGGTCTGCTTTGACGATTACAACGGCATTTGATGCTGTTTTAATCTATAACTCAAGCGCGAGTAACAAAGCGGTTAGCGTTCACAACTTTGGATCGCAAACAGTAACGGCTGGGACTTTCACGTTAACCATGCCTACTAACAACGCATCCACAGGTCTTTTGCGTATTGCATAATGGCACAAGGGCCGTGGGGAACGGGTACTTGGGACGACGCTCAATGGGATAGCCTCCCATTATCGGGCAATCAAGCTACGGGTGGCGTTGGCAGCCCGAGTGTTGCGGTTAGTGCCGCATTAACGGGGGTTAGCGCAACGGGAGCAACGGGGATTGCGCCTGATGCAAACACGGTTCAATTATCGGGCGTTGCAGCTACGGGATCAGTGGGAAATGTTCTTGCCACATTCCCAATAGTTGTTCAATTAACGGGTGTCCAAGCGGTTGGCTCAGTGGGCAATGTAACGGCTGTTAAGCCTGTTATTTTCATTGACGACACCCATGACCCAGGCCCCGATAAGCTCAAAAAACAATTAAAACGTGAGCAAGAGAAGAACAAAAAGCGTAGGGATGAGATTCTTGCGGCATACGAGCGCATTGTTGAGGGCAAAATACCCGAAGAAATAATTGCGCCTTATGCTGAAACATTTGCTACAATTAAAACCAAGCAAAATGTCACATTGACAGACATCGACAAAATGGTGTCAAATTTGGACAAAATGCAGTTAATTTGGGACGACCACATCGAATCAGATGACGAGGAAATTTTGTTACTATGAGAACAACTTACGTTATGCGTAATGGCGAATTGGTTGAAAAGCACAAAGCCAATGACGAAACCGATGCACCTATGATTATGGGTGACATTACTCCTTACCAATCAATGATTGATGGCTCAATAATACAGAGCCGAAGCCGACACCGTGAACATCTTAGAGCAAATGGATGTATTGAGGTGGGCAATGAATCAATGGAAACAAAACTCACCGCACCCTCTAGCGAGAAAAGGCGTGAGGTTTTGGCTCAACAGTTGGGCAATATGACCCACAACGAAGCCAACAAGATAATGAATTCATTGCGTGAGCAAGCCAATCAGATGAAATATCACAGGAGATAAACTTTGGATACTACAGAACCCATTGTCCCAACAGAATCAGCCGATAACAGGCGTGAGTTACTTGCACAACAATTTGATGAGGTAGCGCAAGCCGAACCCGCCAAATACCAACGTGAGGACTCGGGAAAATTTACTTCTACTAATAGCAACTCCGCAGAAGAACCCGCAGAAGAACCCGTTTGGAAGCGTGCGCCCGCTAGTTGGAAGAAGGATTATCACGAAGTTTGGCAAACTGCCGACCCAAGGATGCAAGAGTATGCTTGGCAACGTGAGGAACAAATGCGCAAGGGCGTTGAGCCTTTAATCTCTAAAGCGCAGTTTGCGGATCAGATTAACGAGGTGGTTAACCCTTATTTGCCAACAATTCAGGGCATGGGTTTAGATACTCCCAAAGCGGTTAAAGCTTTGTTAGAGGCCGACCATATGTTGCGGACAAGTAATGGGCAAGATAAATTGCAATTATTTAGTAGATTAGCGCAACAATATGGAGTAAACTTAAATGAAGTCAATTTCCCACAAGGGGTTGACCCAACAATTTATGCACTACAAAACGAACTAAATAATGTTCGTGGCGAAGTCATAGGTTGGAAACAGCAGCAAGAGCAAGCGCAAAATCAGCAGCTTTTAGGCGAAATTGAAAAGTTTAGTTCTAAAGCGGAGTATTTTGAAGAAGCGCG
>Ga0114974_10003861_pt1 | contig 11240 bp, 13 predicted proteins | sample S_130206_EF_Meta_FD_87318 | JGI IMG/M metagenome (GOLD analysis project Ga0114974, IMG submission 87318) | Freshwater microbial communities from Lake Simoncouche, Canada to study carbon cycling - S_130206_EF_MetaG | ecosystem: Environmental > Aquatic > Freshwater > Lake | place: Lake...
AACCCATTATTTTCCATTAATTTTTTAAACCAATTTATACTGTGTTCCTCGTTTAAATCGGTATATACCAATCCTTCACTTAAATTACTAAAATAATAACGATATATTGCAAATTTATCCGAATCTAAAATTTTTCTGTATTCTGGATTTCTTATAATAATATAAGCCAATAAACCAGAACTAGTATGTTCATCAAAATCTTCGTCATCGTATCTTTTTGTTGTACACCATTTGGTATTTGCACCATACTTACAAGATGCATTATGTGTAAATGGAACAACCATTAAAAAATCTTTAGTTTGTAAGATTTTTTTATATTCGTTAGGTGAAACGTCAAAAGATTCGTTTATAGATTCATCGTATCTTGTAAATGTTGGTGTATTACCTTTACCGTGTTTTGGATGTTTTTTTTCGGCTCTTCTTTTTTGCGCAACCATGGATTTTTTTTCTTTCTTATCATAAGAAGAAGCAATCTTTGGGGTATCTTTTGATACTTTTTTTAGTGGTCTACATTTTGGATATCCTTTTCTACCTTTTTCACCGTCAGCAGATTTTCTACCACAAGGTGGGTACTTACCATCAATTTTTTTAGATACGTCAACCCATTTTTCTTTAAACCATCTTGATAAATCTTCCTTCAAAACTTCACCACTTTCAATACATTCATTTACATAAAGTAAATCTTCCTTACTAATGCGGATTTCATTTATGTATTTGTGGGTGTTGTCATGACCACATTTATGGCACACGTATGGGTCATTACCTCCATCAGATAATTTCCATTCCCAACCACATTCACATTTAATCATTTTATCCATTATTTTTTACCTGAACAGTATGAACCTGAACAATGTTTTCTTCCATCTAAACCTTTTATTTTTCCTTTACAGACTTGAACAGCGTACCCATTTGCATATGCTGAAGGGTAAACTTTAAACTTTGATTTTGCTGCGGAAACTCCACGAGAACAAAGTTTATTTGATTTTGCTTCGTTAATTGATTCTTTAGTGGTATTCATTAAAAAATCAAATACTTGGTCCATATTTTCTTTCGCAACACTAACGTGGTCATCAGCCCAATCATGTCCATCTTTTAAGATAGATTCAACAACCGATGGGTCTAACTCTAATAATAGTTCACATTGTCTGTGTATTTGTTTTAAATTACCAAAAAACATATAGTTTTCCGTTATTTGTTCTTCTTTCAAAGAACTAAGATGTTTTTTAATAATACTATCTAAATTTTTCATAATTATAAATATCTTACCTTTTTAAATATTAACTAAGTCTATCCCACGGAAATGTATCATTTTCCTCTTCTTTAATTTCTTTTATTGCTCTATAGAAAATATAAACAATGAATAAAACCATTTCAATTCCTATAGTCCATAAAACATATTTCATATTTTTTAAAACCAATTTTTTGGATTCCATTTTGATTTATTAGATTCTCTACCAATTCTATCAAGTTCGTCTTGTGCTGCTCTCGCTTGTCTTTCTAATTCATCTTGAGCCGCTCTTGCTTGTCTATTAAGTTCGTCTTGTGCTGCTCTTGCTTGTCTATCAAATTCTTCTTGTGCTAATTTTGCAAGTCTTTCAGTTTCCTCTTGAGCCAATCTTGCTTGTCTTTCTAATTCCTCTTGAGCCAATCTAGCAAGTCTTTCGGTTTCCTCTTGAGCCAATCTAGCTTGTCTTTCTAATTCTTCTTGTGCTAATTTTGAGAGTCTTTCGGTTTCTCTTTGTGCTTCCTCTGCTACTTCTTTTGATAATCTTTCAGATTCTTCTAATGCCTCTTTTGCTAATCTTTCCGCTTCTCCGTTTGCAATCGATTCACCTAAATCAATAACAGGATTTAAGTTTATATCAACATCAATGTCAGCTTCAACACCAACTAATACTGCTAATTCTCCAGAAATACCAACACTTACAGTACCGTCATCATAAGTTGCATGTCCTTCACCTTCAACACCCACTTGTACACCCACACTTACACCAACTTCACCACTAACTTCATTTCCATTAACACCGGCACTTCCACCCGCATCAACACCTACACCAGCTCCCGCCATAGCACCACCTGAAACTGACGCTCCGTGTTCACCAACAGATACTTCAGCTTCAACACCTGCGTGTGCTTCAGCGTACGCACCAGCATGACCTTCAGCGTTACCTTCAATCGTTATTTCACCAATTGGTGTGTCGATACCAACTTCACCATTAACTTCTCCACTCGCTTCAATTTCAACTCTTGATTCAACACTTGCACCAACCTCAACTTTCGCATCAGAACCATCCCATCCGGCTTCTGTATGCGCTTCGGCGGTAACCTCAGCACTCGCATGTGCTTCAGCATGTGAGTCTACTTCAGCACCAATACTAACACCACCACCTAAATCTTGATTTGCGTGAGCTTCAACATTCGATTCAACACTCACTTCAACACTTACACTTGCATCAACTGATGCGTGTGCGATTGTTCCATCAATACCGGCTTCAGCATTAATTTCGGCCTCAGCGTTAATGTCATATGAAGCGTCGGCACTTGCACCTACTTCTTCATTACCTATTTGAGTTGATACCTCATCATTTAATTCAACCGAAATTTCGGCACCCGTTTTTACTTCTTCGTTTTCCATATTTTATTTTATTTTGTTTTTAATTTATTTATTGCATCTTCAACATATTTGTCTCTTTGGTCTTGAAGATATTTTAATCTTTCTAAGAGAATTGTTTTATCCTCCTTGGTTGTTGTTTCAATATAAGATTCTTTTTCTTCGTATAATTTTTGCCAATATGCAACTCTTTCTTCCATCATTCTACCTTGATACCAAATGACACCGACCATAATTAAAATGGTAAAAGATTGCTCTTTTAATTTACTAAAAAAAACATCCATAAATCCATTTTGATTTTCGTTTGACATATATTTTATTTTTCTGATATTATTTCAAATTTTACATATTCATCATAGAATATCTCCTCAGTATGGGTTTTAGTTTTAAATTCCATAAAATATTCTCTTGGAATCATATATGATGTATCTAAATAAAATGAATTTTCATTTGTTAAATCAAACTGTGTCCAATCGTAAACAATGACATTAGTTTTACCTTCTTTAACAAAAATACGATAGTAAACATCCTCATATAAATCAGTTCTTGGTTGTGATATCGACCTAAGATTTATAACAATTTTCTTTAGTTCTCCTCTTTTTATTTTTTCATTTTGTTTAATACCGGAAAACTGCATTGCAAATTTATTGGTATCTGTCGGGTTTGTACCGAAAGTGTACCCATTTGTAAATGGTTTAGGGATGAATTTTTGTATAACATCACTTATTTGAACTCCATCAATTGTTAGATTCTTCCATTTATCATAAAAAAATCTTTTCCCGTCACAAAGTTGTCCTGTTATCCCAAATGTAACTTTATAGATACCTTTTCTAATTTTTGTTGTTGTAAGTCCGGTTAAGCCTGAAATTGGGACACTTGATGAATTTAATATATCAACTGTTGGGTTATTATCTAAATCATAGTAATTAGTTCCTTTGGTGACGTATAAATAAAGATTGTTTTGTCTTTCCCCAATAAAACTTTCTCTATTATCATATACTCTGTCATCAAAAACCGTTTCAACAAATGGTTCAAAAAATGTTTGTGTATATTTTGAAAAAAACGAAACCGATTGGTCGTTATCCGGACTCATTGTTAAGTATGGATAATCAAAAGAAATACCCAAACCATAATCAGTTCCACCTGATAAAATAATACGATTAACATAGTTTGTAATATCTAAATCAATATTCTCATTACCATTATCAAAATGAATTGTACCAACAACCGTGTTACCTGAATAGATACCATCTGTTGTCCAACCACTCGTTGATATTCTATTAAACCAATTGGATGCTCTGGTATCATAGGTTTTATTACCCAACATATCATTATTGGTGTACTCATAATCAAACCCAACTCCCTCATCCCAAAATTCGGGAACTTCAAAAACTATTAAGTCGAAGGATGTTGCACGATTTCTACCTGAACCGGTACTTTGACCGATTAGTTTACTATCACCAATAACGGTATTGGTCATTTTTAGATAATGTTTTGTTTGTGCACCTATAACTAAGTCACCATTATCTACTTTATCTTTTAGGTCTGTTAAATCTACCTTAAAGATAAATTTAGAATACAAAGAACCGTAAAAAATCTCTGTAGTAGGGTTTTTAGCCGTATTTACATATGATTTTTTAAGTACTGTATTGTTTTTTTCAAAATATGAACGGAAGTATGACATTCTTTTTTATTAATAAATATCGAATTAGTTGGTTCTAATCGATTTATTTAATAAGTCATTTTCTAATTTGTTGAATAAGTCCTCCATTATGTTATGTGCGTCATAATCACCACGAGCATAAGGTTTATTTATATTGTGAACATGACTGGTTAAGACATTATACATTGCTCGTAAAAACCCCAATAAAACCTCACCTCTAACTAACGCATAGGTGTTTGGGTCTATTTTATTTAAATAATCGTCTTGCGTATATTCGTATGAATCTAACTTAGTAAAATCTATAGGTTCACCTGTAAAATTTGTATCCATGGATAAAAGATATAATCTATCACCCACTAAACTAGCAAATGTTTGTTCTCTAGTCCCAGTATCGGTTTTTAATTTAGTAATCTCATCGGTAACAACATTACTTGGTGAGTTAAATTGTGTTTGTGACCAAACTAAACCCGATTCTGTTGGTCCGTTTCCACTTAATTTAACACCACTTAAAATTGATTGTTTTCTTGTTTTTTCTGTATCGTTTGATGTTGTTCTATTTCTAAATTCGGAGGTCGGTCTAAAAAAGAATGGGTAGATATCTTTTAAATCCTTTTCTGGATTAGAAAATTTTTGTTCAACTTTAATTGGCATGACATCTTTTAATCCTTCAGATTGTATGGATAATAATTTTGTTCTTATTTCGGAACAAATATCATTAATTTTTTCTGAAATTGATGAGGATGTGAAATCAGGTATTTGAGTTAAATCATAACTCCATGTTGGGGTTGTTGTTGTATCGTCAATGTTTAAAAGATAAGTTGTTCCTGAAGGTATTACGGTAAACTCAGTAAATGAATTTGACTTTAATAGGTATTCATATTGTGATGTGACTTGTCTAACGTAAAAATTCAACGTTGTTGGACTATTAATACTATTGACACTATACTCTATAATAAATTTCAAAGTGGCATTCTCATATACTGTCCTATTGGTTTTTTCATTTACCGAAACTTTTTTTTGTGGAAACTTTTTAAGTTGAAGTTTAGCGACTTTTTGAGCCACAATTGGAAAATCCGCAATTTTTTTTCTTTCTTTTTGGGTTGCACTTTCCTTTGTTAATAATTTTCCACCTCTTAAAACAACTCCATTATCGGTAAAAATAACGTCAGAACCATATTTCCCATCAATACCAAAATGTTTATTTTTTGCAAATGCGTTTTTAGAATCCGGTGGTAATTCACCGTCTTTATTTAATATATCTTTTTTTTGTTTTGTTGCTTGACCGTATGTTGTTGATGAAATTTGTTGTGAAAATGTTTGAGATTCAAAATCGTAATTTGTACTAAACGGTCCAGCAATATATTCAGCATTTACTGTTGTTTTTTCAGTATTATATCTTATAATTCTAACCGCTTGCTGTTCTTCGGGTAAGTGGTTAATATTTGTTGGTAAAAATGGACCGGCAACAAATGGGTCATTATCATCCCATTCTTCATATTTTCTAAAACTTTCTTTTGCACCAACAGTATCCGTATAATCAACATACCTGATTCTATTCAACCCTTTTGGGTCTTTATTATTAATACATATGGCTAATTTAATTAATTGCATTATACTTTTCTTTTTTCAATTTCTTTAGTTACCTTTATGTAAATCTCTTCAATTGCATCCATATGTTTTGTTAAATCGAGTGCAATTTTTTTTGTATTTTCAAATTCTTGAAATAAATAAGTTTCAACATCCAACAAATCTTTGTTGGATTTATTTTCTACGTCACTAATAATACTTAAAAATTTATCCTTATCCATATTAAAAACTTTTACCTACAATATTAAGCATTCCCGGAGGAATTACAATTGGTCCACCCGCATTTCCAGATATAATTGGTAAAGAATTGGTTGTTTTAATAAATCCATTTGTATCATGTTCTTCAGTATGACCATCAATAAGAGATTTGACCAAATTTCCAATATCATTCGATTCACCGTATAAAGGACCTGTTGGTACTCCCGACGCTTCCAATCTTTCCATAATATTCATGTAAGCTCTATCTTGACTAAATCCTGGTAACCCCTCGGATAATGTTAACAAAATAGAAGGTACATTCATTGGTACTTTCATTGATAACGATGAATTTAAAGTATTTAAAACGGTTTGAAACAATTCATAACAGTTATCAATCTTTTCTTCCAATATCTTTTTAAGTAATGCAATTAATGCTGTAATAATTGTTAGATATCTTTTATATTTATTTTTTATTATTTTTTGTACCAATTTAGATACAAACGCCAATAAATCACTTTTTATTAATTTCCAAAATTCTCTAATAAACAACCAAAACAATTCTTTTACTGTTTTAGTTATTGCTTTATAAAATTTCTTAGCCAATTCTTTTATATCAATACTACCAACAATCGATTTGAACATTTTATATAAGACAACCAACGGTAAAAATAATTTACCCGATAATATCGTAATCATCAACGCTTTTGGTAAACTTAAAATAAAATTATTTAAAAGATTATTTAAAAAATCATTAAGGGATAAACCACTATCTGATTGTTGAGTAGCATCTAATGCCACTTTATTTAATATATCATCAACCGCCAATTTTGGATTTTTACTTTTTGTTAAATAAATAAAATCTTCAATATGGGTGTTATCAACTGGAATCTCAAAATTATAACAATCTTTAAATCTTAAAACTCTACGATATCTGGCATCTTCATCATCTAAATCAATACCCTCAACGTCATCAAAATCAAAATAAAATTCTACATCTTCGTCCGTTTCATCGAACATATTGATAGCGTTTACTTGATTCGTATTTTGAGGAGCATTACAAATAGACATTAACTTTTTAAGTAACCTCATTACTTTATCCAATGATAAATTAAACTTTTTTGAATCTCCGCATTGTGACCCACCCTGTATTGTAAGTAACATTGCCGTTTTAATAATATGGTTTATGTCTGGAAATTCCATTGAAGAATAATAATCGGATATAAATTCTTGCACTTTTGTTACTCCAGAAGCTCCTTGTGTTAATCCCGTGATATTATATCTTTGGTTTCCACTATCCCACGTTGCGGTAAATAAATCTTTACCATTATTTGAAGTAAATGTATATGGTGTTCCACCGAAAGCGTCATATAAATTTCTATTAACTTTTTGTTTATTAATATCGGGTGATTTAGGTTCGTAGATTATCTTCCCACAACTACTATCCGGGTCAATTGTCAATGAGTCTAATAAATCAAACTCATTAGGTCTTAATGTTATAGTATCCCCACTAAAAACAGATTCCGTTCCACAAATACCTTCACCCATAAAAAGGGATTCTGATATATTTTTAACTGCAATTTCTTTTGCCGAGTTTAAAGTCGTCTCCATTGCGGTTATTGCATGTTTTTTAATTTTTTGTTTTGGACTATTGTTTGATTGCTTTATATTGTTTTTAGAGTTTTTTTCTGAACCCATAAATTGGTTCGTGATATCAAGCATATCAGAAAAAATGTCTTTGGAATTTTGTATTTTTTGGTTTATCTTTTTATTAATAGAATCAACCTTTTTACCGACAATACTATTTATATCCGGTACATTACTGAGGTATTTATCCGAAACGTCATCAAAAATTTCTTCGGGCTTATCATTAATTTTTTTGATAGCCTCAATTTTCGATTGTAACTTTCTTTTAGTTTTTTTTAAATTCGCCATTAGACTTTATATATACCCTCTTTTGATTCTACATCAGGTTCATCCATTAGTTTTGCTAATATATTTCTATCCTCATCAGTTAATTGAAGTTTACCACCAGAACTACTATTTCCAGCACCTTGGGTTTGTTTTAATAAAGCACTTTGTAATTTAACTAATGAAATTTTCTTTTCAGTACAATCGTTTAGAATTTTTTGTTGTTCTTTAATGACAGGTCCAATAACACTCATATCCTCAGCATCCTTCATGAAAGTTAACATTTTCTTGGTAATCATGGATGCGGTGTTTTTTTGTTCTACAATATCATTGTAGATTTCTTGCATCAATGCTAACGCTGAATCTGTATCGAGTGATATTAAGTTTTTTCTTTCTCTCATATCTATAAATAGGTATATTTTTAATTTATGAACCCTACCATGATACTTTCATAAACTTTTTTGAATTTTTTTAACGATACTCGTATTTCTTTAGTTGATAATGATGTCATTTCACGTAAAGACAATAGAATCAAGTTTTTATTAAATTTGTTACCATCCCCAACTTGGAAGATTTTTTCAAAATTACTAAAAACCTCAATTAGGGCGTACCCCAGTTTTTGTTCATTTTCGGTTAGTTCATTGTTTTCCATGAATTCTTCCATTTGCATTATAAATTTGATAACAACATCCTTATAATCAACATGAACTTCATCAATGATATAAGAATGTTCCAAACTCTCCTCCAAATCTGATGAAATATCATCATATGAAACACTTCTATTTGTTTCTTTGGTATCTTTCTGGATTGCTCCCATTAGATAATTTTTACAAATAGTACCAAAATATGAATATGCTTTGGTATTTTTTGTGTGGTCAAATTTACTAATTTTTGTTATTAAAAATGACATAGTATCAGTATGGACTTCGTTAAAATCGAAATCCTTCCTGTAAAGTTTGTAACGTCGAATTATACTTTCGACCATTATTATGAGAGGTTCTTTTAAATATTCATTGAATATCTTATTCTTTTCTATTTCGGATTCAGATTCTAAGTATCGTACAACCGCTTGTTCTTGTTCCTCCCCAAAATAAATTTTTTGGGTTCTCTTACGCGGCATGTTTTAGTTCTCTACATAGTTTATGTCTCTTTTATTTTTGAAGAAAAATTCTTTTTTTGCTGTTTCTAACCAAAACTTAACCTCATCCGGTGACATTTTGGTTTCTTCTGAGTTTTTGTATGACCAAAACAAAGAGTCTTCTCTGAAATTAACGTGTTGGTACCCAATTTTAGGTACAGTCATAATAGTGACATTATTATGTGTTAATCTAAGTAAAAATTCGTATCCGAATGTCAATTTAATATTTTCTTTTAGTGAACCATATTCTTTAATTGTTGATGTTTTATAAAAACCACCACTAATTTGAAAATTTTGATATTCTAAAAGAGCTTCGTTATCTAATAAACCTTGTTTCTCGGTAAAACCATAAGCCCATGTAGCTTCGTTTGTAAAACTTAAAAATTTACCCTCAACATTAATGTCTCTAACAATTGGTAAGAAAACATCAACATTTGGATTTTCATTTTTATATGTATTCATTGAGTTTAACCATCCTTTCTTGTACTCATCATCAACCTCTAATATTGAGAACCATTCAGTATCACAATTTTCAATACCTAAATTAACTTGACTACAGAAATCAGTTAAAGATTCATTAGGGATAATTTTATACTCCAATTTATCAGTTTCAATTTGAATATCTGATGAGATTTGTTTTGGTGCCACTACTATTAATTTAACGTCATTATAGAATTCTTCAACGGATTCTACTGCGTTTTTGAACATTATTTTATAATCTTCATCCCATAAATGGATTGGTAATATTACTGTTATGTTTTTCATTATATTTGTTCTTCTTGTTTAACTTTTTCTAAAGCCTTTTCAATTGCTTCAATACGTTTATTTTTAAATGAATTAAAGATATTCACTATATTGGTTTTAGTAATTTCATTATCATAAGGTAATAATGTTTCTTTCATTTTTTGTTTAACCTCATCAGTTAATTCAATACCATCTAACCAAGCTAACACATATGTTGAAAGTATCTCAACTATTTTTGATTCATCATATGTCCACATTCCATTTTCACTCAACCAATCCGGTTCGTTCTTTGGAATTTTACCAATAACAGGAACGTTACACTTAATTGACTCTAATGGGAACGTCCCAAATGTTGAGTCGTCATCAATCCAAATAGAAACCATACATTCTTTTAGGTTTGTTGCAAATTCATCATACGACATTTGAACCATATCTCTAAATGTAATCCATCTTAAATGTGGGTTTTTAACGTAGAACTCAGAAATGATTTTTTTATTTATTGACCTATCTTTACATGAAATTGCAACAATTGGTTTCTGTGATTTCTCAGACGGTGAGAATTGTTCACCAACCATAGGTGGAATAATGTGTACCAATGTTTCATTGAATAATTCATTGATATATTTTTTAGATGTTTCTGTAGTTGTGATTGCTCTATCAAAACCAAAATCAGACCATCTACTACCAATCGGTAAGGTTTCAAAAATGTATTCTTTTTGTTGAACTAACATCACTTTTACACATCTAATGTTAGCCAAATTTTCAAGTACGTTTGAATAATATTCAGGTACTACGATAACGTCTTCGATTTTTATCTCAACTCTATCGTCTTTAATGGTAACAACTTCTAATGAGTCATATTTCTCTCCTAACCAACCTGAGACACCACCATATGTTTTATCTTCCACCAATAATTTGGTTTGGAATCCGGATTCTTTTAATGTTAAAGCCATATCATATATATGTTTAACTGAAGCTCTAGCATTGTTACGAGTATCGTATACCAAAAAGTAAATTACATTTTTGTTCGTATTTAAATTACTTAATGCTGTTTCTAGCTTTTCTATGTTTTCGTTGTTTTTATTCATCATCTTCGATTAATATTTCATATTTTATTAGTGTATTGAATGCAATTTTAAAAGATATTGAGAGACCTTCTTCCGCTAACGGACCTAACTCCTCATCAACCTCTTCATATTCATTTAGTACTCTCTCTAAACAAACTTTTATTATTTCATATTTAAAAATGTTTATTTCTAAACTTTCAGTGCCATCCTCGTTTTCAAGGGTGCTCCCTGTCTGACATTTTTTGGTAATTCCATCGACATCTATGTAGTACCTTTTTCCGAACAATTCAACCATGTTTTTTCTATTTCTGATAATTTATTTAT
>Ga0114974_10003862_pt1 | contig 11239 bp, 13 predicted proteins | sample S_130206_EF_Meta_FD_87318 | JGI IMG/M metagenome (GOLD analysis project Ga0114974, IMG submission 87318) | Freshwater microbial communities from Lake Simoncouche, Canada to study carbon cycling - S_130206_EF_MetaG | ecosystem: Environmental > Aquatic > Freshwater > Lake | place: Lake...
GTTCTCAGATTGCGTCTGGTAGTACGCATTTCTTGCTTGCGCCATCTCAGTCGGCATCTTGCACAACAGCAGCCCGCCATGGGCGACTTCACCTTTTTCATTTGCCGGAAGCATAAGCTCCGGATGATCTTCCGCTTTGACCGGCACCCAGCCTTCACGCATACGCATGGAGAAATTCGGGGAGGCTACACCGTTAATGTGGGTTGCTACCCACCGGTAAGACCAGCCCGGTTCTGGGGTTGGATCAGGCAGTGCTGAAGGTGGTACGTAAACAGCACGTGCGGTTTTATCGCGTGAAACGAGATCACGAGGAGTGCGAGTATCAGCCATCTTAAATCTCCAATTTAGCTACTTCAGCAGCATACTGCTGCGGGGTTAGTCCATATTTCTTAGCCAAGGCAAGTTGCCGAGTAGAAAGCTGGATTTTCTTTGTTCCAGACGAACGAGACGCTGGAGCAACCACAGCCGCAGGTTTCTTTGGAGCCTCAGATTGAACCTGTGTAGGTTCCGGCGTTTTCTCAGCATTCCCGCCAAATAATTCGGGGAACGTCTTCTGCATACGCCCATCGATTTGGGCGAAGTATTCATCGGTGCGAGGGTCTACCCCCGAGTTGACTAGCTTGTGATGCAGCCCTAGTGCATAGCTGGTGTATTCTTCGAACCCCGGTTGACCGTACCACTGGTTTTTTGCCTGCCAGCGCAGCGTCTTTTCGTCCGGTGCAACCTGCTGGGGTTGAGATGGTTCTCTTTGTACCGCAGGTTCGTCTTCTTGTAAAGGGGTGGGCCTAAAGTTTTTTACCTGAGAGAGTCTAACCTTTGCTTCCATCAAAGCTTCTTGGGCTTCAATGATGGCGTCGGTGTCGTATGACTCTTGGGCATCTTTAAGTTGACGGCGGGCAGCTTGCAGTTGGGCTTCGGCTGCGTCAGTTGCCGTGGAGATGTACGCTTCCTGCCCATGGTTGACCGTCTGCTTGAGTTTTTTGTTCTCTTCAGACAGGTACGACATAAGCTTTTCCATCTCTTGCTTTTCTCGCAAGAGGGACTCTTTCATCCGGCGCTCGTCATGACGAGCGTGTGTTAACTCTTTGATACGAGTCTGCACTTTCTCCGAATAGTTTTCGATTTCGTCGTCAGTCGGGTCCGCGACTTCTTTGTCTAACGGCTTGCGGCCACGGTCTTTTGCGGGGGTATCATCGACTATTTCAATTTCGACATCATCTTCAGCATCCGCCTGAATGACTACGGAATCGTCCGACTCTTGAACAGTGACTTTTTTGTCGCCTTCCTCGTCCGGAAACTTAAAGTTATCTAACATGTAATACTCCTATTATGCACCAAAAAATTTATTGGCGTGTTTGTTTGTCTTTACCCGTCCCAAATTACTTTTCTGCCAAGCACGAGTCTTTGCGTTTTTACACGCTTTGCACTGGTGTGCATGGCCATCTACGCTGTCGGGACGCGGAGTAAAATCCAAATACGGTTTTACTACCCCACAAACTTTGCACATCTTCATGCCCTTGTGATTCCTCTAGGGTCGTCCACGACCGCATCAATCTGGTCGTCGTTTAGCAGACGGAACTCTTTTCCGTAAATCTTGAATCGAGTACCGGAGTAAGTACGTACCAACACAAAGTCGCCCGGTTTGCACCAAGGACCGTTGGGAAATTTCTCTGTGTCTTTGTACGCATCAGGGCCAACATCCAGCACAAACAGAATAGTTGTCGAATGCTCTTCCTGACGCATGATCGACTCTGCTTTGACTAAGCTGGAATTTTCAAACTTATCCGACACATCGGGAACACCGCAAAGAATCTTCCACCCTGTCGGCTTAGGCAACATGCGCCCGCGCTCTTCAATAGGGATTTCCTCTGTTGGTTCTTCGATTTGTTGAATTGGCTCCGGCATTTGAACTCCCGGAGGTAGTAATAGATCGCTCATCGTCTTCGTCCTCTTTGGTTGCGGCTTCTACAAGGTCAAGTAAGTGTCGCTCCGCGAGGGCAAGACCCTGAATTACCCCGCAGAGTTTTTGATAAGAGGCGAAATCGGTGCAGACGCCATTGGCCATGTCGTCCGTGTAGTCATTCATATCTTTGCGTATCTTGTCGCGCAGTACGCTTGCGAAGTTGTCCATCATTTAGGTTTTCTCTCCTGTGATTTTGTTTTGGCGATGTCAATACCCATGCGGACACCTTCGCGTTCTTGTTGGGCAGCAATGTTTTCTTTCTGCTGCTGCATGGTGGTAGCTGCTTTAAAACCCTCAAGCTCCATGCGGCCTTCTATTTCTTGTCTCTTAAGCTCAAGCTCGTCTGCTTTAGCTGCGGCATCTGTTGCAATCTTCTTCTCTTTCAGCGCGACTTCTTGCTGTTTGATCTGAAGTTCTTGCATCTGCATCTGGATGACCGGGTCTTGTGCCTGCTGCTGCGCTTGTTGTTGTGCAACTTGCGCTTGGTTTTCTTGCAGTACCTGCTGTGCAGCTTGTGCCATCATGGACGACAGTGCGACTTCAATCTGCGGTGGCAGCTTCTCGTCTTCTGGTGGGAGAGCCACACCCATCTGCTGCTCGATCTTCTGACGGTATGCGTAGGCTACGTGTTCTGCAATGTGCGCCATCATGGCCGCTTGAATCTGTTGCGCCCTTGGGTTCTGGCCAACGACTTGCTGAATTAGCGGATCGTTCATTGCAGCCATATGCACTTGAATATGTGCCTGATGATCTTGGTAGAAGAACGCCTTTACTGGCTTGCCTTTGAGAACAGCCATGTTTTCTGCCACAGGGTCGCGTGGTTTCTGATCGTCTTCCAAAGGCACCAGCTTTTCTGCATTCTTAATGCCCAACACTTCCAACATCTGACGGTGCAAGAACGGCAGGTCGTAAATATCCGGAGCCATCTGCGCCATCTGAATGACAGCTTGGTACTGCACTACACGCTGCGACATGGTCGCTGCATTAGGATCGCTGACAGGGATCAGGTCTACCTTGTCGTAGTCTTCACGCTTGGCTTTCTTCGTACCGTACTCAGGTGTGTACTCATAATCTGGGTCGGTGTAGTCACGAATAATTTCTTTAATCAGCTTAAACTCGCGCTTTAGTGTGTAGTGCACACGCGCTTGTACTGCTGTCATGACTTTAAGCTGCCGCTCCAGCAACGCCAATGTTGTGCCCACCGGAGCCTGCGCTGACATATCCGAGACTTTCATATCCGCAGTAGCTGCGAAGCGACGGCCTTCATCGACGATGTTGCCCAGAAGACTGTAGAGAACTTGTGACGGTTCTTTGTAGGGGAGGGGGAGGATCGAGTCTCTAATATTGCCTGATGCTACGTCCACATCACGCCACTCACCCGGAGCGATGGGGGTGTCGTCGCCCTTGATTCTCAACCCTCTGGATTTTAATCCGCCCGGCAAGTTTGAAAGAGTACCTGCATCAACGAGTTGTCTCATCAACGAAGTCGCGTTCTTTGCAAAGCCACCAATCAAATGGAACAGACCAAAGCCATACGCACCGAAGCCGGGGATGTACTGGTAGTGCACAAAGTGCTGACGCTTCAAACGCAGCGGGTCTTCAAACTTCCAGTTTCTGCGAATTGCCAGAATCTCGTTTGTGCCTTTAACTAATGTGACGACGTACGGCAGCGCAATCTCTGTGTGTTCTTTGTTCTCATCAACGTCTGCGTGTTTGTCGTCCTCAATATATAAGTCAGCGTGGCACTCATACAGTGTGTAACGGTCGTCGTTCAGATCAGAGAAGCCTGTCTCTTTATCTTTGGCTTTCTGAATGTCCTCTACTTTGCGATCTGGATCGCCCAACTCAACATCGCGGTAGAACCCCGCCTGCTGCAACTTGACGATCTCGTTCTTGGTTTTGCGCATCACGTGTGTGAAGCGATGGCAGGTGTCCATATCTGTTGCGCCGTACGGCAGGATGCCGTCTTCTGCTGGCACAAACATCGCCACTTGGCGTCCCAAATTGGGATCATAGTAGACCTTCTTAAATGCCGAGCCGGTGGCTGGCAGACTCCACAACATGCGCTCATGCTCTGGGCGGTACTCCGACATGACTTCGGTCAACTCGAAGTTCATATCTTCTTCTACACGCTGCGCTGCTTCTTTGATCTCTGGCGTCTCTTTACCGATGATCTTGGTACGCACAGGACCTTGCGCTGGGAATGTTTCTGAAATTGTCTCGGACTGAAAGCGTACAACTGCTTCGGATAGCATGGGGTGGAACACGCCACACGCGCCTGACCACGGTTCTGTTCTCTCTTCAATCTGAAGGCCAAGCAACTTAATACCCTCGACGTACATCTTCTCCCACTCTTTGCGGGAGTTCTTGTCGTTCTCAATGTCGTCAAGCAGGTCCGATGCCAGTGTCTCCAGCACCCGGTCATCCAGTTCTTCTGCCAGATTGGCGTCAAAGTCGTCCTCAACCTCAGCTTTTATAACGTCCAACTCAAAGCCCGGACCCTTGATGCTGACCGCCTCTGGGTCAACAATCTCGATCTCCAACGCTGGCTCATCGCCTTCGGTCTCCAGCGCATCCAACCCAGCGGGGGCTTGGTTTATTGATTTATCAATTGGCATGATTTGTCCTTAGTAGTACGCCGCTTTTCTGGCGCGGTGGTATATGGGTTCGTCTTTTTCGTCAGTATCAAGGGTAATGAACCCCCCTTGCCTAAAGCGTAGCAGTGCTTGCGACGTAGTATCCACGAAGTCATCGTGTTCGCCAACTGGGAAAGCCGCTACTTCTTCGATAACTTCTCGTGCCCATCTGGTATCAGGTGCCCAAACTTTGCCGCTGGTGAACAGATCCGCGACTGCGTTGAGTCGGACATGCTTGTCGTTTCCCCGGCTGGGGGAAAACTCTTGAACTGGAATACCCATGGCTCGGAGTTCTTGGATGAGCGGGGCACCCGCTGCCTTTTTCTCCACAATGAATGCATCTGGCTCCCACTCCTTATAGTGCTTTAGCGCCGTTTGTTTCAGTTCTGGAAACGCCATCCGCTCTTTAAACGCGTCCAGCAGGATTAGCTGCGGCGTGTCGTTCTCTTCCTCATTGTAGAAAATACCCCACGTGGTGCAAGCCGAGTAGTCGGAGTTGTTCTTGGTCTCAAACGCCGTATCCCACGACTGGATGATGTACTCGCAGGGCGGGGGGTTGTCGTTCTCCCATATGCGCCAGTCGCGCCGCGAGATGATGGCGGAGTTTTCCGAGGTGGGGTTCTGCATGTACTGGGCGTTCCAGTACCGGGGATCGAGCGACGCCTTGACTTTCTTTAGCTGCTCCAGCGGCCACTGCTCTGGCCACAGGCTTTTCTCGTTTTCGCTGTTCTCATGCAGGATGGCCGGTAGTTCTACGATCTCCCATGGTTCTGCGTCGGGGTTGCGTGTTTGATAATCGATTAAACGGCCTGTCAGATCCAACAGCGACCATCTGGTCATAATGACAATAATTGCCCCGCCGGGCATCAGACGCTGCAACGGGCCTGTCTGGAACCAACTCCACGCCGTATCGAAGGCCAGTCGGCTGTTGGACTTTACATCTTGCTCAGAATGAGGATCATCAATAACAAATAAATCAGCACCGCGACCAGCCAAAGCACCACCGACACCAGCAGCATAATATTGTCCCCCCGCTCCTGTACTCCACTTTCCTGCTGCTTTCTGGTCATCTGCAATCCGCGTATCTGGGTAAAGTTCTTGGTACTCTTCTGACTCAATTAAGTTTCGCACCCGCCGACCAAAGTCTTCCGACAAGCCCGCCGTGTGGGTGCCCATGATGATTTTTTTATCCGGGTATTTTCCAAGGAAGTACGCAGGAAACAGGTAAGACGAGAATTCAGACTTACCGTGACGCGGGGCGATGTTTATGATTACACGCTTTTTCTTGCCGCTGATCACATCTTCGAATATTTTTGACAACTTTCTGTGGTGGGGGCCGATCTTAAATCCCGGATACACGTGGGTAGCAAACCCAAGCATGGAGTCCCTACCGATTATTTTTGATGCCCGTGCCGCCCGCTCTTCCAAGTCGGCAAGAAGTTCCGCTTTTTCTCGGGGGGTCAGGGTTGGGAGGACGCGTTGTAGCGTCTTTATCTCCTCAGGACTCAGTACTGGATTCATTGTCTACAGTTTGACATTCTATTTCTTCGACTTCTCTGACATCCGTGATGTCCACGATCTTGGCGAATTTCCCCAGCTTTTCCTTGATCCGGGCTTCGAGTTCCGCGTCGGACAGTTCTGCCTTCTTGACTTCGATCTTTTCGGTGAACAGCCCCACTTCCGTGACTTTGCCCAGAAGCGCCAGTGCTTTAAGCCGTACGCTTGCTGTCGGGTGGTTGGTTTCTTCCAGAATCTTGGCTACTGTGTAGCCACGTAACTCCTTGGCCTGATTGATGAACTCCCAGTCGTATGCCGTTAGCATTCCAACAAGATGCTGTACAGCGGCGGGGGTTTTGATTTCAGCTAATGCAGCGCGGGAGTGTTCGTCGGGTTGGGCGGTGACGATGTTGGTGAAGGCCGTTCTGGCGGCTTTCGCTTCCAGTTCATTTGCGACCTCGTCGCTGGCGGCTCCCAGACTCTTTAACCAGTCGGCGGTATCTACCTTGGCATCTACCAAATCTACCGGGGCCGTCTTTTCAAGCGTGACAAAGCCAGCGGAGTCGTCGTCCACATCGGGGGTGAATTCTATTAAGTGATCCAACATGCGCAGGTCCCTTGCGTACCTCGTTGCCCGGAGTGTATAGTGTGTCTTGCAAGTGCGCAAGTGGCAACTCTTCGCGTTTGCTTCTCCTTCGCTCGTAGTGAGCTTAAGCCCCTGACCCCCGTCGGGGGCTTTTTTTCGGCTGTGTTTGTCCAACGTTTGACAGTTTTGTTATGATTTTTTTAATAATAGTGGGGGGTGTACATATCAAGGCGGTTGTGTCTACTTTTTGCGGTTTTGTGTACATATTGTCTAAGTGAAAACGGAAATGCTGGGGATGGTTACGGAATAGTGTTATATGCGGAGCGCCCCCAAATCGGCCAAAGGGGGTCATGGGGGTACGGTAGGGTCTCAATCCGGCCAAAAAGGGGTCATTTTGACCCCGTATCCATCGATCAAACGGGGCACTTCGGATAATGGGTCTCGTCAATGGCACTTCGCCACTGGCTTACACACTCAATCGAAAGGAAATACCATGTCAAACGCTACTCAAAAACAAGTCAACACACTCGTCGCCAAGTACCTCACGCAGCAAGATGACTTGCTCATCGCCATGCACTCGCTTGGCCTTGACACACCCGAAGCACAGAGACCCTACGTCATCAAGGCGGTGTGCGAAGCACTCACGGCGGGAAAGGGCTGGAATGAGTCGAGCACGGGCAAGGTCATGCTGGATACGAGCCACGAGCGGTACGAGTTCCTGAAAACCCGAGTGCGCGATGTGATGAACGCCCTGAAGGGCGAGACGCGCAGCGCGTCGAGCGGCAAGGCTGACCCCGTAGACGCGATCATCAAAGCGTTCAACAAGCTCGATGCAAAGCAGCAAAAGGCCGTGCTGAAGGCACTGGCATGAGATTTTCGGGTCAGCGTGACCCGTTTTTTCCACGGGGCAGCGGCGAGAGGTCTGGCCGTTGTTCCGTTTCTTGTCTAAACCAGACCTCATTGTTCTATTCAACGCAACAATCAACCGAAAGGCGTTAATCATGAAATTCGCACACATCCCAAAAGCAGCGTACTCAATCGGGCAAGTCATCAACGTACACGGCAAGCCCATGCGTGTGGAAAGCTACACCCATACCGGAAAAAACGTAGTCGTACATTCACTGGAAGGTGCACCGCGCTTTGAGCGGATTGTCTGTATCTGTACAGACGCGCAAGCCATTGAAGCCATTACAAACTAACCACCACGAAAGGAACCATCATGCACCTCATCTACGAAACCACAGGCAAGCCCGTCAACACGGGCGACATAGCGCATACCTTCAGGGGCGAAGCCGTCATCGTCACAGGCTGGCAAGAACCACGACACGAAGGCAGCACAGGCAGAGTCATCTGCCAAAGCATGGACGAAAGCAAGTGGACTAACGCGTGGTATCCGTCAGTCATCGGGGCAAAGTGGGTAGGCGATGCCAACTACTAAGACTAAACAACAAACGGGGTCATTTTGACCCCTTTTTCCACCTATCCATCACTAAAAAACTATCCGAAAACAAAAGACGCGCAAACCCCGCACAAACACTGGCGTAAAACAAAAACTGTACTATCTATCTATATCTATATTTATATATATGTATAGGAAAGTATTTGTATATGTACGTGCAAACAACCGCAAACAAAAAAGCTTGATGGTGTTAGCTCCGCCACAATCATATGGACAGATAGGACAGTTCTCTGTAATCTGGCTTACATCAACGGCTTCCGCTGTCCAATTGCACCGGATAGTTTTTTAGTCTAAGATACTTCCTTTCAACTTATTGTTTAATCATGGATACCAACACCCGCGCACTGAAGATTCAGCGTACAACACACAAAAAACTTTGGTCTGCTTTGATGGCTCCACTCAAACGCGAACTGGCAAACGCACAGGTTGGGCTGCGGTACAAGCCGACGAACCCCACGCCGGAGAGAGATGAAGCCTTCGCTGCGTACGTGGCGTGTATGGAAAAGCTACTGGCAAGCCTGTTGCGGCAACAGCAAGCGCAAAGCAGGGAAGCGGAGCCAAAGACACCCGCGCAAATTGCAGCGGCAAAAAACTACCCGAACTACGGCAGTCATTGGGTGGACTGGATACCGCACCACATCAAAGACCCCATTGCCCAAGCGTTCATGGCAATACCGCCGCAGCCCAAGGCCAAACGCAAAGTCCCGTTCCAGCGTGTAGTCGCACCGAAACAAAACCGCATTGCCCGTGCCAGATTACAGGGGCAGATTGACAGGGCACTGGCCGCAGCAGAAGAACGGGGAGACGACGAAGCACGACTTGTTTTAATCAAAGCACAGAACAAACTCGATGCCATCGAAGAAACCCACGCAATACCCACATCATGGAGACACCTATGACTAAACAAATAACCACCCACGTTCATCGGGCACAACGAGCGCGGCGCAAACGGGAAGCAGCCGAGCGGCGTGAGGCGTTCAGGCTACTGCGCTCCATCCCACTGGACGAACTAACCCCTGAACAGACGCATCGGCGGTTTTATTACAACGCCCGAGAGGGCAAGCTGTTCTGGCGTACGGCAACGGGCAAGCTGCGGGCAACCAACGAGACCGGCACGATCAAGTCAGACGGCAAGGACTACGACACCACCGAGATCATTGCGAAGTACATGGCACACAAAGAAACCCTGCCGGTGCAGGTGAGAGGCGTTGAGGGGGCGATGCGGTTGATGCACGTGGGCAGCGTAGACAAGCGCAAACTTGAGGAACGAGAGGCACGTACCCATGAGCTACAAGTACGGCGGCTTGAGCGGGAAGCCGAGGCGGCGAAGGTAGCAAAGGACAGTTACGACAAACCGTTCGTGTTTAAACCACCACGCAAGGCGACAAGCAACACCGCCGACGAACTCATGGCACTGGCCAGAGAAATCAAAGACCAGAACTAGATGTAGTATAATCTAGATGTAGTAAACGGGTCAGCCTGACCCGATAAATCAGGCACAACAAAAGGAGAAGCAAATGAAATACACATCAGAACAACTATTCGCAGCAGCCCATGCAATGAAGCGCACAGGTGGTGGCTTTGCCTCCCGCTTGGCCGATGCTTACTTCTACGCTGACTCGAACAACCAAGAGCGCATCCTGACTGCCTTCATGGATTTGTTTGAGAAGTTTATCCCGCTCGACGCAGCAGCTTAATAAAAACGGGTCGGCCTGACCCGTTAAACACAACCCGAAAGGAAACATCATGAACAAGTACACACCCGCAGAGTACTGCGGCATCAGTCGTTGGGAATGGATGCAGGACTTAGCCGCGGTGCTGCGCACCCGCGCAGATGTCGGCAGACACATCGAGAAGTATGGTTGGGACGATCTGCCACTTGCCTACAAGAAGAACTACCCTAACCGTGACCCTGCCAACTACCGCACTTGGTTCTTGCGCGAGATCAATTCAGCACCCATGCATCCTGCGATACAGCAAGCCGTAACCCTAGCACCACCCGCAGACTGGCATCTGCTTGTACTCGAACACCCACACGCTGCTGACTCTGACCCATCACGCATCGCATACACAAGGTCAGACGCACACGGCTACGCCGACAGGCAGACGGTCACATCTGTTGGCAAGTACATAGCGCGACACTTCCCTACCATGCCTGACCACTGGGTGCGCGACATTGCCATGCGCCACGTGCCGTATAAGTTTGCGCTGTGGGATACGGTTCCCAAGATTGTGCAAGCTGTGCAGGACGGGCCGCACTCATGTATGCGGTGGGATAGATGCAACCGTGACACCGACATGCACCCGTATGAGGTGTATGACCCCAAGTATGGTTGGCGTATTGCTGTGCGTCTGGGTGCAAGCGAGATGATTACTGCGCGTTGTTTAGTCAACGTCGAGAGCATGACGTTCGTGCGCTCTTACACCAGACGCGACAACAGCAACCAGTACTCACACAGCGACGAGGCTATCGAGGTGTGGCTGCGTGACCAAGGCTATACCAAAGCCTGTGACTGGGACGGTTTGAAACTCGCCAAGATAACCGAGGACAGGCATCGCGATGACTTCTGGGCGCCGTACATTGACGGCGATGTCAAGTATGTGTCTGACATGGGTGAGTATCTGTTGATTGAACGCGAAGGGGATTACGAATGTGACCGCACTGACGGTCATGCCAGTAATTCATCAAGTTGTTCTTGCGGTGACTGCGGTGATCGTGTGCATGAAGATGACTTGCGTAGCATCGGGTATCACGGTGACCGACAGGTGGGTGAGTGCTGCATCGGTGACTATACGTATGTCCATGGTCGTGGTGGTGACGAGTACTACATCTGCTCCGATTATGCGATTGAGGTTAACGGTGAGTACTATGACCCTGACTATCTTAATCGGCACGGCATCGTTGAGCTTGACTGCGGTGACTATGTGCATCAGGACGATGCGGTGCATCTCGAATACCGTGACATCTGGGTGCACAACGATGATGACTGCTGGGTGCACTGCCATCACTCAGGTACAACAGAGCATAGCGATGACTGTGTGCAGTTAGAGAGCGGTGACTGGGCGCTTGAGCATGACGCATGGCAGTGTGAGCATGA
>Ga0114974_10003863_pt1 | contig 11239 bp, 8 predicted proteins | sample S_130206_EF_Meta_FD_87318 | JGI IMG/M metagenome (GOLD analysis project Ga0114974, IMG submission 87318) | Freshwater microbial communities from Lake Simoncouche, Canada to study carbon cycling - S_130206_EF_MetaG | ecosystem: Environmental > Aquatic > Freshwater > Lake | place: Lake...
CAACTGCAGTCTGTCGCTTCTCGTTTGTCGACCTTGCGCCCCTTGGGTGACTATGCCTTGGACCTGCAAGGCGGCACGTCAGCGCGTGTTCAACTCCGCACCTTGGGCGGCGAACTGCGCTTGAGCGGTAATGGCGAATGGCGCTCCACTGGTTTGCATTTTGAAGGACAGGGCCAAGCAAGCACTGGTAGCGAGGCGGCACTGGCCAATTTGCTCGGTGTGCTGGGCCAACGGCAAGGAAACACAACGATATTGCGATGGGGATGATCATGTTGAAGTTCAAACGACACGCGCTGAGCCTGCTAGCGCTCAGCGCATTGCTGGCAACCACGCCCAACCTGATGGCGCAAACCAACCGTGCGGGTGCGCCCATCACGCTGAACTTTGTCAATGCCGATATCGAATCGGTGGCACGGGCTTTGGCCTCTCTCACCAAACGCAGCTTGGTGGTAGACCCTCGCGTCAAAGGCACCATCAACCTGTCCAACGACAAACCCGTCGCTCCCGATGTGGCGTGGAACCAGTTTTTGGCGGTGCTGCGCTTGCAAGGCTTTGCGATGATCGAAACGCAAGGGCTGTACAAAATCCTGCCAGAGGCCGAGGCCAAGTTGCAAGGCGGAATGGTAGCGGTGGTGCCGGCGGGTACTGCGCCCAACAACGCCCAAGTGATGACGCAAATTTTCAAGCTTACGCATGAAAACGCCAACAATTTGGTAGCGGTGCTGCGCCCCCTCATCAGCCCGAACAACACCATCAATGTCACACCAGGCTCGAATGCCTTGGTCATCACCGACTACGCCGACAACTTGCAGCGCTTGGGGCGCATCATTGCTTCGCTGGATGTGGCAAACGCCACCGATGTCGAAGTGATTCCCCTGCAACACGCGATAGCCAACGACATGGCGGCACTTCTCACGCGCTTGATCGAGAACAGCGCGTCAGGCGCCGCACCCGCGGCTCAAGGCCAAACCGACACCGGCTACAAAACCACCATCTTGGCCGAGACCCGCAGTAACGCCATCATCGTGCGCTCAGCCAACCCCGCCAAACAAGCGCAAATCCGCAGTTTGGTGGAAAAGCTCGATCGCCCTGGCAGTGAACATGCCAGCGGCAATATTCATGTGGTGTATTTGAAAAATGCGGATGCCACCAAACTTGCCAACACCTTGCGCGCAGCCGTGGCAGGACCGGGAGTTGGAGCAGGTACAAGTTCGGCCCCTGCACCAACAGCTGGCACCACGGCGGGCGGCACTGCAACCCTGAACCTGCCCACCACAGGCGGGCAAATCCAAGCCGATACTGCGACCAATTCGCTCATCATCACAGCCCCCGAACCACAGTACCGCCAGTTGCGGTCTGTCATTGACTCGCTGGACCAACGCCGCGCCCAAGTGATGGTGGAAAGTCTGATTGTGGAAGTTGACTCGGCCAAAGAATCGCAGTTTGGTATTCAGTGGCAAAACTTGGTGGGCGGCGCCAACAGCACCGTGGGTATCTTGGGCACCAATTTCGCCACCACCAATTTGCTCAACCTCGCCATCAACGGCGCCGACGGCAAGGTGCTGCCTGGCCAAGGACTCAATGTAGGCACGGCGCGCAATGTCAACGGCAAATACATCATGACGTCGCTGGCGAATTTTTTGCAAACCAATGGGGGCAGCAATATCTTGTCGCGTCCCTCCTTGCTGACTTTAGACAATGAAGAGGCCAAAATCGTCGTAGGTCAAAACGTGCCTTTTGTCACAGGCCAATACACGAACAACAACAGCAGCAACGGCGCGGTCAACCCCTTCCAAACGGTGGAACGCAAAGACGTGGGCCTGACCCTTAAGGTCAAGCCGCAAATCAGCGACACCGGCATGGTCAAGCTCACCATATTTCAAGAAGTCTCTAGCGTAGACACCTCGAAAAAGCTTACAGACGGCTTGATCACCAACAAGCGCTCCATCGAGTCCAATATCTTGGTCGAGGACGGCACGGTGGTGGTGCTTGGCGGTTTGCTTTCTGACAGCTACCAGGACAGTCGCCAACAAGTGCCTGGCTTGGGCGACATCCCCTTCTTTGGCGCTTTGTTTCGCAACGAAACCCGCAGCCGCAGCAAAACCAATTTGATGGTGTTTTTGCGTCCCGTTGTGGTTCGCGACGATACCAGCGCCGAGGTGCTCTCCAATGGTCGTTACCAATTCATGCAGGGCCTGCAAAAAGAAGCCGGCAAAGAACCCACCAGCGTGCTACCCATACCCAACGACCTGACCCTGCCGCCCTTGCCTGCCCCTGCGGGCGCTCCCGTCACACCTTCGCAGCCCTGAAGCCCCATGCGCCACCCCCTGCCCTACGCTTTCGCCCGAACGCACCAGTTGCTGTTGGAGGACGACGGGCGCATGCTAACGCTGTGGCACCGCCCGCAGCCGCCTGCAGGCGCGTGGAGCGAGATCTTGCGTATGTACGCGGTTGACAACTTTCAGGAAATCGACGCCCAAAGCATGGCTCAGCGCATCAGCGTCAGTTATGCGGGTGCAGAGTCGAGTGCCGCCATGGTGATGAGCGAGGTCGAGGGAGAAGCTGATTTAGCCCGAATGATGCAAGAGTTGCCTGCGGTAGAAGATTTGCTCGAGGCTTCGGCAGACGCACCCATCATCCGCATGTTGAACGCCTTACTGATGCAAGCTGCGCGGGACGGTGCCAGCGATATCCACATTGAGCCCTATGAGCGCCACTCCAGTGTACGTTTTCGCATCGACGGTACCCTGCGCGAAGTGGTGCAACCCAACCGCGCTTTGCATGCCGCCTTGATTTCGCGATTGAAGATCATGGCCGATTTGGACATCGCCGAAAAACGCTTGCCGCAAGACGGTCGCATTTCTTTGCGCCTGGGCCAACGCGCCATCGATGTGCGTGTCTCTACCTTGCCAGGCGCTCACGGCGAACGAGCGGTGCTTCGCTTGCTGGACAAATCGCTAAGCCGCTTGACGCTGGCCTCGGTGGGAATGAAAGGGGCAACCTTGCAACGCTTAGAGCAACTCATTGCTCAGCCGCATGGCATTGTGCTGGTGACTGGCCCCACAGGGTCGGGTAAAACCACCACCTTGTACGCAGCCTTGCAGCAACTTGACGCAGCACACTTCAACATCATGACGGTGGAGGACCCCATCGAGTACGAGTTAAGTGGCATCGGTCAAACACAGGTCAATGCCAAAATCGATCTCGACTTTGCCAAGGCCTTGCGCGCCATCTTGCGCCAAGACCCCGACATCATCATGATTGGCGAAATCCGCGACAAAGAAACCGCGCAAATCGCCATTCAAGCATCTCTCACCGGCCATTTGGTGTTGGCCACCTTGCATACCAACGACGCGGTCAGCGCCGTCACACGCTTGACCGATATGGGCGTGGAGCCGTTTTTGCTCAGTTCGTCCTTGCTGGGCGTGTTGGCGCAACGCTTGGTCCGCAAAATTTGCACCGCTTGCCAAGGCAGCGGCTGTACCGACTGCGGCCACACCGGCTACCAAGGACGTACCGGTATTTTTGAGTTGCTCAGCGTTGACGACACTTTGCGCGAACGCATCCACAGCCGTGCCGCAGAATCCGAGTTGTTATCCGCCGCCAAGCGTCAGGGTATGACCTCGATGCGTGAAGACGGCGAGCACTTGGTCGCCCAAGGCATCACCTCGGCACAAGAACTTTTGCGGGTCACCCGCGATTAAGCAGCGATGCCCGCCTATACCTATGAAGCCCTTACCGAACTAGGCGCCACCGAGCGCGGCGTAGTCGAGGCCGACTCGGAGCGGGCAGCCCGCACTCAGTTGCGTGGACAGTCGCTGATTCCTTTGAAGGTCGAGGTGGTGGCGCAAGACAAGCAGCGCGTGAATGGTGATGTGGTGCTGTGGTCAGCGCGAACCTTTAGTCGCACCGATGTGGTCGTGTGGACCCGTCAACTCGCCAGCTTGGTGGGCGCAGGTTTGCCTTTGGAGCGCGTATTGAGCGCTTTGAGTGAAGAAGCTGCCACCCCCGGGCAGCGCGACTTGGTAGCGCAGATTCGCGCCGAGGTCAACGCAGGTGCACCACTGGCGCAAGCCCTTGCGCAACACCCCCGCGAATTTGACAGCCTGTACACCGCTGTGATTGAAGCCGGTGAGCAAAGCGGGCGCTTAAGCCAAGTACTTTTGCAACTGGCCCTTGACCTTGAGAGCGCCCATGCCATGCGAAATAAGCTGCTGGCCGCCTCTCTCTACCCTGCCATCGTCAGCGGCGTGGCCTTGCTGATCGTTTTGTTTTTATTGGCCTATGTGGTGCCGCAAGTCGCCCAAGTCTTCACCAGCACCCAGCGCAGCTTGCCCGCGCTGACAGTGGCCATGTTGTTCATCAGTGAGGTGGTTCAGGCCACGTGGTTGCTGGCTTTGGTACTGCTCATCACTGGATCAGTCACGCTCAATATCCTGCTACGGCAAAGCGCTTTTCGGCTGGCTTTTGACCAAGCATGGCTCAAACTGCCCTTGCTAGGTCGACTCAGTTTGGGCTACAACGCCGCGCGTTTTGCCAGCACCTTGGCGCTGTTGGTGGGGGCTGGTGTACCGATTTTGAAAGCTTTGCAAACCGCTGCCCAGACACTTTCGAACATGTCGCTGCGTGAGCATGCAATGCAAGCGATTGAGCTTGTGCGCGAGGGAGCACCGCTTGCCAGTGCATTGGCGCAAAACAAACGCCTGCCTGGGGTGTTATCGATGTTTGCCCGCTTGGGCGAGCAAACCGGACAGCTGCCGCAAATGCTGTCTCATGCCGCCGAGCACTTGGGCGAAGAGGTGCAACGTCGCGCCATGCAACTGGCTACATTGCTTGAACCCTTGCTGATTGTGACCATGGGCTTGGTGGTCATGTTGATTGTGCTGGCGGTCATGCTGCCCATCATCGAGCTTAACCAATTCGCACCCTGAAAGACCCTATGGCAAGCACTTTGGACGGCAAACTGGTGGTGGCAATTTCGTCTCGTGCCTTGTTCGACTTCGAGGAAGAAAACCTTGTTTTCGAGCAAAGCGACGATCGCGCCTACATGGACTTGCAGTTACAGCGCTTGGAGACCCCTGCCAAACCAGGGGTGGCGTTTTCACTGGTGAAAAAACTGCTCAGCTTTAACCAAGCGGATGCCTCAAGGGTTGAGGTGGTGATTTTGTCGCGCAACGATCCGGTCAGCGGTATGCGGGTGTTTCGCTCAGCGCAGCACTATGGTTTAGATATACAGCGCGGCAGTTTCACCCGTGGCCAGCCGCCGTGGCGCTATTTAAAACCGCTCAACGCCAATTTGTTTTTGTCCACCCACTTGAGCGATGTGCGGGCAGCCCTTGACGCCGGTGTACCTGCCGCGCAGGTCTACCCGCATTCTGCACACGCCTCAGAGGCACACCCGCACGAAGTACGCATCGCCTTTGACGGTGACGCGGTGTTGTTCAGCGACGAAGCCGAGCGGGTGTTCCAGTCGCAAGGCTTGAACGCTTTTCAGCAGCACGAGAAGGACAAAGCTTGGCAGCCCTTGTCTGCTGGGCCTTTCAAGCCGCTCTTGGCAGCTTTGCACCGTTTGCAAACCGAGGGCACGCCGCACATGGGCATTCGCACCGCGCTGGTGACCGCCCGCAGTGCGCCAGCGCATGAGCGCGCCATACGCACCCTGATGCAATGGAATATTCAGGTGGATGAAGCCATGTTTTTGGGCGGCTTGGCCAAGGGCGAGTTTTTGCGCGAATTTGAGCCTGATTTTTTCTTTGACGACCAAACCGGCCACATTGAATCCGCAGCGCGACACGTTCCCGCTGGACATGTGGCCAGCGGCGTGCAGAATATGCACCCTGTAGATGAAAAAGATTAAATGAGCCTGTTCACCCTTGCGCGCCTGTTATTGCGCAAAATTCGCATCCATTTGCGCCACGTTTGGCAGTTGTCGCTGCCGTATTTCCGCTCGGAAGAACGCTGGCGAGCCAGGTTTTTGCTGCTGGCCTGCATTGGCCTGAACTTGGGCATGGTCTATGTGCTGGTCTTGCTCAACGACTGGAATCGCGTTTTTTACGATGCGTTACAAAACCGCGACGCCGATGTGTTTTGGCAGCAGTTGCAAGTGTTTGGCATGTTGGCCACGGCTTTCATCGTGGTGGCGGTTTACCGCTTTTACCTGACCCAGTTGCTTGAAATTCGCTGGCGAGCTTGGATGACACGTGACTTTATCCGTCGCTGGAGCACACAAAATATTTTTTACCAACTTGAGTTGAGCCAATTTGCAACGCTTGGCGAAAACAGCTCACGTGCCGATAACCCCGATCAACGAATCCAAGAAGACATCCAACTCTTCACCTCCGACACCGTGGGCCTCAGCCTGGGTTTGCTCGATGCCTTGGTGACCTTGGGCAGCTTTGTCGGGATTTTGTGGATGCTTTCAGGCAGTTTTGATTTTAATTACCAAGAGAATGTCTTCACCATCCCTGGGTTCATGGTGTGGATGGCCCTGATTTACGCTTTGGGAGGCAGCTTGATCGGCCACTTTTTGGGCCGCTCGATGTCGTCGCTGAACTATGCCCAGCAGCGCTTGGAGGCCAATTTTCGCCACCATCTGATGCGGGTGCGCGAGTACAGCGAAGCCATTGCTTTAGACAAGGGCGCAGAGTTTGAGCGTGCCTCTTTGCAAAAGCGTTTTACCAGTGTGGTGGAGAACTTTTTGCACCTGCTGAAGGTGCAAAAACGCTTTACCTGGTTCAGTTCGGCCTATGGACAAGCGGCGGTGGTTTTTCCCATGTTGGTGGCAGCTCCGCGTTATTTCAGCGGAGCCATACAGCTGGGCGAGTTGATGCAAATTTCATCCGCCTTTGGACAGGTACAAGAGTCGCTCAGTTGGCTGGTAAACAACTACCCGCGCTTGGCCTCATGGACCGCCACCACACAGCGTTTGCATGGATTTTTAGAGCAAATGGAGACCCTCAGAGCCATCTCATATGCGGTAGTGCAAGCGCCCACCGATGGCCGTGAAGCACCCACTTCTTTGAAAACATCTGCGCTGACCATCAGTCTGCCAGACCGCACGGTTTTGCTTGACGATGTGGTGCTGGAAGTGCGCCCTGGCGACTCGGTGCTGATCCGCGGCCCGTCCGGCAGCGGTAAATCCACCTTGCTGCGGGTGCTGGCCGGTATTTGGCCTTATGTGCGAGGCTGGGACGCCCAGCGCCAGCCCTTGTCACTTTACGAGGCTGTGGCTTTGCCAGCGGATTGCATGTTCGTGCCGCAGCGCCCTTATTTTCCCGAGGGTCGATTGCGTGATGCTTTGTGCTACCCCGGCGAAATTGACTCCTACACGGATGTTGATTTGCAACAGGCATTGATGATGGCGGTATTGCCGCAGTTCATCACACAGCTAGACAAGGTTGGCCAATGGAGCCAGCAACTCTCAGGCGGTGAAGCCCAGCGTTTGGCCATGGCAAGGGTGTTTTTAAAGCAGCCGCACTGGGTGTTTGCCGACGAAGCCACCAGCGCTTTAGACGAAGCCACTGAAAAAGTGATTTACGAGCGCTTATTGTCCATGGTTAAGTCCAAGGGCGGCGCTTTGGTCTCGGTGGCTCATCGTCCCAGTGTGGCGGCCTACCACCAGCGCTTATGGCAATTGGTGAATGCCTCCGAAGGCAGCACCAAGAGCTATGTGATGCAGGTCAGCCACTAAGGTGAGCGGCCTTTCTTAAACAGAAACTAAAGAAAGTTTGAGTTATTCCGATCTTGTGTGGGCAGAGGAAACAGTTTTAGACCGTCCTCGCCTCCAGTCCCGGTTTTAGGGGCGCGCTATCACCAGCGCCGAGGGCGGTCATCTTTTTTTTTAAAGCTGCGACTAATAGTTCCTGCGGTAAACCTTATGCAAGCCCTTGGGCGACAACACCAGCTGCCACATTTGGTGGTGACGGGTTCTGAAGCTGGCGGCACTGCTGAGCAAGTGAAAACGCCACATACGGTAAAAACGCTCGTCGTTCGACAGACGCAACTGTGGCCACGCCATCTCGAAACGTTGGTGCCAGTGCAACAAGGTGCGGTCGTGGTCGGCGCCGATGTTGTGCACATCCTCCACCACAAAATGCGCCTCACTGGCTTGTGTGACCTCGTCTAAGCGCGGCAAATAGCCTTGGGGATGGATGTATTTTTCGTTCCACGCATCGAGCAAACGCTGGCGGTTAGTTTTGCCTTGGGTTTGCAGCAACATCCATCCGTCGTCTTTCAAGCTGCGCTTGGCGGTTTCGAAAAAAGCGGCGACATGGCTTTGCCCAAGCTGCTCAAAAGGACCAATACTGACGATACGATCGAACTTGGATTTGCCATCAGCGTTGAATTGCGCAAAGTCACTGAGCTCGAACTGCACAGGCAGATGGCGGGCAAGCCTTTGTCCCAACTCTATTTGGTGAGAGGCATTGGACAAACCCAGCACGGTCACGCCGTAATGTTCGGCGGCATAGCGCATGAAGCTGCCCCAACCGCACCCCATGTCGAGCACACGCATTCCTGGGCGCAGCTGCAACTTTTTACAAACCATTTCCAGCTTTGCAACTTGCGCTTCTTCTAAGGTTTGTGCACCTTCTACCCAGTAAGCGCAGCTGTTGGTCATATAGGGGTCAAGCATGGCTTGAAAGACTTGGTTGCCTACGTCGTAGTGCATTCTTCCCACAATGCGTGACTGGCTCGCGCCCTCACGCGGACGCACCACGCCTTTGAAACCCTCCCACCAAGCACGTGGTGTGGCCAATTTGTCTTGCAAACCTGCTCGCATGGCACGCTCGACCATGAGATCGATGGCCTGACATTCCCACCAACCCTCCATATAACTTTCGCCCAAAGCGAAACCTCCTAGGCTGAGCAGTCGTTGCAAGGTCTGAGGGTGTTTGATTTGCATATCCCAAGGTCTGCTGCCATTCAAATGAATATCCGCACCTGCCAGCAACTGCGCCAACCAATCTTGAGATTGGGACTTGCTGTCCCGCTTGGCGGGGATATACACAGATGGTTTGCCTGCTGGCAAACTCGGTAATACGGTTGACATAAAAATACCTCAATGGGATTAACAACCCATGTATTATGGTACTTATTTAATAAAAAATAATTATTTTTAAATCCATTTGAAAACTAAATAAGGCTTTATTCCTTGTTTTTCAACCGCATTTCTGCCGCCCGCGCATGGGCTTGCAAGCCCTCGCCGTGCGCCAACACCGAGGCGATTTGGCCCAGCACCTGTGCGCCTTGTTCGCTGACCTCGATGAGGCTGGAGCGTTTTTGAAAATCGTACACCCCCAACGGTGAGCTAAAGCGCGCGGTGCCCGAGGTGGGCAACACATGGTTGGGGCCGGCGCAGTAGTCACCCAAGCTCTCGCTGGTGAAAGCGCCTAAAAAGATGGCGCCCGCATGTTTGAGCAGCGGCTCCCACTGGTGGGGCGATTGGCTGCTGACCTCTAAATGCTCGGGCGCGATGCGGTTGCTGATATCACAAGCCTCTTGCATGCTGCGGGTGTGGATGAGCGCACCACGGCCATTCAGAGACGCCGCGATGATGTCTTTGCGCGGCATCTCAGGAAGCAGTTTGTCAATAGACGCTTGCACTGCGGCTATGTAGGTGGCATCGGGACACAGCAAAATGCTTTGGGCCAATTCATCGTGCTCAGCTTGGCTGAACAAGTCCATCGCCACCCAGTCGGCAGGGGTGCTGCCATCGGCCAAGACCAAAATTTCTGATGGCCCAGCGATCATGTCGATGCCAACCGTGCCAAACACGCGGCGTTTGGCAGCGGCCACATAGGCGTTACCGGGGCCGGTGATTTTGTCTACCGCTGGCACCGTGGCTGTGCCATAAGCCAAAGCTGCTACCGCTTGTGCGCCGCCAATGGTGAAGGCGCGGGTGACGCCCGCCACATAGGCTGCCGCCAGCACCAAGGGATTTTTTTCTGCTTTGGGCGTGGGCACCACCATGATGATCTCGCCCACACCCGCCACATGCGCGGGGATGGCGTTCATGAGCACGCTAGATGGATAAGCCGCTTTGCCACCGGGCACATAAATGCCCACACGGTCGAGCGGCGTGACTTTTTGTCCCAGCAAGGTGCCGTCGGCGTCGCGGTATTGCCAGCTCTCACCCGAGGCTTTTTTCTGCGCTTCGTGGTAGCTGCGCACCCGCGCGGCAGCGTCTTGCAAAGCTTGCTGCTGAACCTTGGGCAAGCTCTCAAAAGCGACTTTCAGCTCCGCTTGGGTCAACTCCAGCGCCGCCATATGGGGCGCTTGCAGACCGTCAAATCGCTCGGTGTATTCAAGCACCGCCACGTCGCCTCGCACTTTCACATCGGCCAAGATGTCGGCCACGCGCTGCTCGATGGCCGCATCGGTGTCGGCCGACCAATGCAGGCGCTGTTGAAACAAGGTTTCAAAGTCGGCTTGGGCGGTGGAAAGGCGCAGCGGGCGGGCTTGCATGGGATTTTGTTTAGGCTTTGGCACGAGCGCTGATGGCCGCGTCAAAAGTTTCTATCAGGTGCCGAATGGCCTTGGTTTTCAGCTTCAACGAGGCTTGGTTAACCACCAAGCGTGAGCTGATGTCCATGATGCGCTCAACTTCAATCAGGTGGTTGGCTTTCAAGGTGCTGCCCGTGGACACCAAATCGACAATCGCATCGGCCATACCGGTTAAGGGAGCCAATTCCATGCTGCCGTAAAGCTTCACCAAATCCACATGCACACCTTTGGTGGCAAAAAAATCGCGGGCAATCGCCACGTACTTGGTGGCCACGCGCAGCCGAGCGCCTTGCTTGACGGCGGCGGCGTAATCGAAACCTTGGGGTACCGCCACACTCATGCGGCAACGCGCAATCTGCAAGTCCAGCGGTTGGTACAGACCTGAGCTGCCATGCTCGATGAGCGTGTCCAAACCCGCCACGCCCATGTCCGCGCCGCCATATTCCACATAGGTTGGGACGTCAGAAGCGCGCACCAAGACCACGCGCAAGCTGTCTTGGTTGGTGGGCAATATCAGTTTGCGAGACTTTTCGGGGTCTTCTAGAACCTCGATGCCTGCGGCTTTTAGGAGCGGCAAAGTTTCGTCAAAAATGCGTCCTTTGGACAGCGCCAAGGTGATGCTCATCGGCTTCTTTCGATGTCCGCGCCCAAGGCGCGCAGTTTGTCTTCCATGCGGTCATAGCCGCGGTCCAGATGATAGATGCGGTCCACCGTGGTTAGCCCTGAGGCCACCAGA
>Ga0114974_10003866_pt1 | contig 11236 bp, 10 predicted proteins | sample S_130206_EF_Meta_FD_87318 | JGI IMG/M metagenome (GOLD analysis project Ga0114974, IMG submission 87318) | Freshwater microbial communities from Lake Simoncouche, Canada to study carbon cycling - S_130206_EF_MetaG | ecosystem: Environmental > Aquatic > Freshwater > Lake | place: Lake...
AAGAATGAAAAAGTATTTCGCTTTAATCTTAGGAGACAAAGAGAAATCAGGACAACGTAGAGTACGTATCCTACCTACACCAGATGGTTCTTCACCATTTAAAGAAGCTTGGTATCACGAAATACAAGTAGGTGGACAATGGCAAAAATTTTATGACCCAGGAAAGAATGACAATGAGCGTTCACCTTTAAATGAGGTCTATGAAGAATTGATGTCAACAGGTAAAGAATCTGATAAAGAATTAGCGAAACAATACAAGTCCCGTAAATTCTATATCGTAAAGGTTATTGATAGAGACAGAGAAGAAGACGGTCCAAAATTTTGGAGATTTAAACACAATTACAAGAACGATGGTATATTGGATAAAATCATTCCAATTTGGAGAAACAAAGGTGATATCACTGACCCTGAAAAAGGACGCGACCTTATCATTGAATTAACAAAATCTAAAACACCTGCAGGTAAAGAATACACAAGTGTGTCTACAGTTATGTATGACGACCCAACACCAATACACGAAGAAAAAGTTCAAGGTGATTCTTGGATTAATGACGAGTTGACTTGGTTGGATGTATATTCTAAAAAACCTGTTGACTATCTTGAGGCAATTGCTCGTGGAGAAACTCCAAAATGGGATAGTGATAAAGGTGGTTATGTATACGGTAACGATACCGAATCTACAACATCAATGGGTGGGTCTAAAAAGGCTGAAACAAAAGCACCTATCGTTGACCCTCAATCAAATGACGAGGTTGACACAGATTTACCTTTCTAATAAAACAAAACACATCATGTATGGTATCTTGTATGGTACCATACATGATTAATTTATATAACACATAATATGGCAATTAAAAAGAAAGAATTCTCATTAGAGAATATAAAGAGTAAGTTCTCTACAAAAACAAAATACAAACCTGAGAGTTTCTATAACTGCGGAGAAGCTTTTATGGATGCTTGTGGTTTACCTGGACCTGTAATGGGGGGTATTAATATGTTCTTGGGACATAGCAACACTTCTAAGACAACGGCAATGATATTAGCAGCTGCAGATGCTCAACGAAAAGGTCATCTTCCTGTATTCATTGTAACCGAAAAAAAGTGGTCTTGGGAGCACTCTGTGGAATTAGGATTAAAAGCGGAAAAACAACCTGATGGAACTTGGGATGGGGAGTGGTTATTTAATGATTCTTTTGATTATATAGAACAAGCAACTGATTATATAAATGAATTGATAGATGCTCAAGAATCTGGTGATTTACCATACAGTTTAGCATTCTTTTGGGATAGTATTGGAAGTATTCCTTGCAAATTGACATTTAATGGGGGTGGGGGAAAACAACATGCCGCTGGTGTTTTATCTGATAAAATTGGTATGGGAATACATTCTAGAATATCTAAATCTAAAAAAGAAGAATATCCATATATCAATACCCTAACAATTATCTCACAACCTTGGGTTGAACTCCCAAGCACCCCATTTGGTCAGCCGACCATTAAAGCTAAGGGTGGGAATGCTGTTTGGTTAAGTAGTAGTTTAGTTTTTTTATTTGGTAATCAAGCAAGTGCGGGAATTAACCATATTACGGCAACCAAGAATGGTAGAACAGTGTCCTATGCGGTAAGAACAAAAGTTTCCATCCTTAAAAATCACGTAAATGGTTTAGGTTATAAAGATTCAAAAATTATTGCGGTACCACAAGGGTACATTGCAGATACAAAAGAAGAAATTGAAAAATATAAAAAAGAATATTCGCAATATTGGAATGCTATTCTTGGTGGTGATGGAGAAATTAAATTAGATGATAGTGATGAGATTGAAATTACAGAATAAAAAACTTGTGAATATTCACACTTTTTATAAACTTATAGATATTTATTATATATGGGACGAGTATTAAAAAAAGAAGAAGAAAAAAAAACAAAAGTATCGGTTGCCTTGGAACCTGAACTATTAAATTATTATAGAAATCTTCATATAAATTTATCATCCCTTGTAAATAAATTACTTAAAGATTATAGAGAAAATGGAAACAAAAGTTTGTAATAAATGTGGAGAAAGAAAAGATGTTTGTGAATTTGGTAAATTGAAATCTGCGAAAGATGGGTACAGACATTTTTGTAAACAGTGTAGAAAAAAAATTGAAAAAGATTATAGCGTTGAAGATGCGAGGAAAAGAAAAAAAAAATGGAGAGATAATAATAGAGATAAAATAAGATTCCATTATATTGAAAAAAGACAAGATAGGTTAGATTATCAAAAAAAATACATAGAAGAAAATAGAGAAAAAGTATTAGAACGTAAAAGAAAATATTATTATGAAAATAAAGAAGAAAGATTAGCGAAATCTAAAATTTATCGTAGTAATAATAAAGATAAAAGAAATAATTACGAAAAAAACAAAAAAAGAAATTCTCCTGTTTACTCTCTAATTGTTGGTATGAGGTCTAGAATATGGAAATATTCAACATTACTTAACATCTCAAAAACAAACAAAACTTTCGACATTGTTGGATGTTCTCCACAATTCCTTAAGGAACATTTAGAAAACCAATTTGTTGATGGTATGACTTGGGAGAATAGGAGTGAATGGCACATTGACCACATTATTCCATTATCTTCTGCAAAAACAAAAGAAGAACTTTACAAGTTGTGTCATTACACAAATCTTCAACCATTATGGGCGGAAGAAAATATGAAAAAAAGTAACAAAATTATTATCTAACCAATAATTAAAAAAAAAACAATTATGTCAGAAAACAAAAAAGTAAGTTACACCTTAATTTATGAAGGTGGTGGTAAAACTAATTTACAAACAACAATTAATATGAATGGAAATTCATGCTCTGAGGCTGAAAAAAAAAATAAGAGATACTAATAATTTGACAAGTAACGTCAAACAAGTTATTATTACTGAAATTAAGTAGTAAAATAGTAAAAAAAATTGTTCACACTTTAAAACATATTCGTGAAAAAAACATTATTAGTTGATGGAAATAATGTCCTGTTAATTGGATTCCATGGTACTAGAAATTTATACAATAATGGTGAACACTTAGGTGGGATTTACCATTTTATTAACACCTTACAAAAATTTCTTGTAGAACATAATCACGATAAGGTTGTTGTCTTTTGGGATGGTGAATCTAATTCATCCATTAGAAAGTCGATTTACCCCCAGTATAAAGCGAACAGAAGACAGGATATGAATGAATACAAGTACGAATCGTATTTGTATCAACAGTCCCGTGTTAAACAATACCTTGAAGAAATATTTGTTCGTCAGGTTGAAATGGTTAACAACGAGGCGGATGACCTTATAGCGTTTTATACACAAATTGCGACCGATGAGGATATTATAATCTTCTCTGCGGACAAAGACCTTACCCAACTTATATCAGAAAGAGTTACTATCTATTCACCAATATCAAAACAATATTATAAGAATGGGGATATGATAACCATTAACAAGGTTGATATCCCCCATTATAATGTATTATTAACTAAAATCTTTACAGGGGACAAATCCGATAACATCAGTGGAATTGAAGGGCTTGGGGAAAAAACATTAATCAAATATTTTCCTCAGGTGCTGGAGAAACCATGCACAGTAGAAGAAATCTTGGATTATGCACGAAATATCCCGCAAAAGAAACCTATAAAAACATTGGTTAATCTTTTGGAAGGTAAGACAAAATCAACTATATTTGGGGAAGAGTTCTATACAACAAACAAAAAGATTGTTGATTTAACTAATCCTTTAATAACTGAAGATGGAAAAGAATTGGTGACACAGATATTAAATGATACTATAGACCCAACTGATAGAGGATATAAAAACTTGATGAGAATGATGATGGAAGACGGACTCTTCAAATACCTACCAAAAGATGATGAGGCGTGGGTAAACTTCCTAAAACCATTTATGAAATTAATTAGAAAAGAAAAAAGAAACACAAACAAAAATTAAATATGAAAGAACAAGACAGCACCAAAATGGAGTTCCTGATGACATTGAATGACAACATTGTCGTCCAAAGATTTTTCAATGTCAGAGGGTTCAATCCAAACGCAAAAAATTCATTGGAATTGTATTATTACATGATACAATTCAAACAAGAACTTGAGTATTATTTAAAGATGAAAACGGTCACCTACATGATTGACAATACAGAAGCAATTATGAGTGACCCATCAATTATGAATACATCATTTACCGATGAAAGTGAACAATTTAACCTTTACATCAAAATTGGAGAACAGACAATTTGTCATAGATTTTTTGATGGAAAATTATTCCCACCAAAAGTTCGTTATACGGTGGATGTACGACCATTTTTAAAAGAAGTTTTGAGAGAATTAACTTACATTTTTTCATCCCGAAAATTAAGTTTTGATTATTTGGGTCTTGACCTAAGAAAGTAACTATTTAATAAAACAGGGGATTACAAAAACGATATATGAACAAGAATTTTGATTATTTAGGGAACACATTTCAAATACAATTATTAAACCAACTTATTGTAGATAAAGAATTTTCAACATCAATTATGGATGTAATTGAAAGTGTTTATTTTGACAACAAGTACTTTAAAATCATCCTACAGATGACAAAGGAGTACCATGCGAAATATCAGTCAACCCCTAACTTTGATACTCTTGAACAAATCGTTAAATCCGAAATCTCACAAGAATTGGTTGCTAAAATCGTTCTTGATACTATTTCACAAATCAAAGACGCACCATTTGAAGGAACTCAATTTGTTCAAGAAAAGGCTTTGAAGTTTTGTAAACAACAAGAACTTCAAAAAGCGATGGACAAATCTCAAAAGATTATCACAGAAGGTGATTTTGAATCTTATGATAAAGTTGAGGGATTAATTCGTTTGGCGTTACAAGTTGGAGAAAGAGATATGGGTACAACCGATATATTTTCTAACCTTGATACGGTATTAGATGAGGATTTTAGACACCCAATTCCGATTGGAATACCAGGTATTGATAGATTACTTAAGGGAGGTCTTGCAAAAGGTGAGATAGGTGTTATATTGGCTCCTACGGGGGTTGGAAAATCTTTGCCGTATTCTGAACCGGTTTTAATGCCAACAGGATGGGTGACGATGGGTGATATTAAGATTGGGGATAAAGTTGTTGGTAGTGATGGTAAAGAACAATATGTGTTGGGTGTATATCCACAAGGTGTAAGACCGATTTATAAAGTAGAATTTACTGATGATACTTTTGTAAATTGTGATGAAGAACATCTTTGGAGTGTTAACACACTTAATATGAGAACTTCTAAGACAAGAGGTAAGGGTGGTAAGTCAATATATAGACCAAACTTTGGTTATAAAGTTGTAAAAACTTTGGACATGATGAATGACATTAAAAAGAGAGGTCGTTATAATTATAGATTACCTGTGGTAAGTCCTGTGGGTTTTGAAAAAAGAGAAGTGTTAATAGACCCATATTTAATTGGATTATTATTGGGTGATGGTAGTATATGTGATAGTGGTGTCCGTATAAGTACTAAAGATGATGAATTATTTGATTCTATAAGTTATTTAGATGAACATACTTCATATAATGAATATTATAGAACAGAAACCAACAGTATAAAATCAATAAACTTAAAAGGTGAAATTAAAAAACGACTTAAAGTTTACGATTTATTAAATAAAAAATCTAATAATAAATTCATACCAAAAGATTATCTTTATAATTCATTGGATGTTAGAATTGCTTTGTTACAAGGTTTAATGGATACTGATGGGTATGTTGACAAAAAAGGAACTGTTCAATTTACGACAATATCGGAACAATTATGTAATGATGTAAGAGAGTTAGTATTATCTTTAGGAGGCACTGCTAGGGTTAACAATAAAATACCTACTTATAATTATAATGGGGAGAAAAAAGAAGGTCAATTGGCTTATACAATAACAATGTCGTTTGCCAATAATATTGTTCCATTTAAATTATTAAGAAAGGTTGGTAGATATTATAAGAGAACTAAATATGTTGAACAGAAATATGTTAAGTCAATAACTTATTCCCATGATGAGGAAGCAGTATGTATTAAAGTTTCTAATCCTGATGAACTATATGTGACAAGAGATTATGTGTTAACTCATAATACAACTATCTTAACCAAAATTGCTAACACGGCATTTAATCTTGGGTATAATGTTTTACAAATCTTCTTTGAAGACAATCCGAAGATTGTCCAACGTAAACACTTTACCTTATGGACTGGTATTGAACCTGATAATTTGGTTCAACATAAAGAAACTGTGATGGGTAAAATTACGGAGATTAAAGAGACAATGAAAAATGAGTTGATTCTAAAGAAATTACCTTCAGACACTATGACTATGAGTCAAATCAAAAATCAAATTAGAAAGATGATTGCTGACGGAACAAAAATTGATTTAGTTCTTTTGGACTATATTGATTGTGTGGTACCTGAAAGTAGTTCTAAAGATGAGTGGAAGGCCGAGGGGTCAGTAATGAGAGGATTTGAGGCAATGTGTCATGAGTTATCATTGGTAGGTTGGACAGCAACACAAGGTAACAGGTCATCAATCTCTTCTGAGGTTGTAACTACTGACCAAATGGGTGGGTCAATTAAGAAAGCTCAGGTAGGTCATGTTATCATATCGGTGGCAAAAACATTACAACAAAAAGAAATGAATTTGGCCACTATAGCAATTACCAAGTCACGTATTGGTAAAGATGGGGTCGTATTTGAGAACTGCAAGTTCAACAACGAACTCCTTGAAATAGATACTGAAAGTTCTGTAACTTTCTTAGGGTTTGAAGAACAACAAGAAGAAAGAAAACGTGATAGAGTTAAAGAACTTTTAGAAAAAAGAAAACAAAGAGAACAAAACAATAACACAAATTAAATATTTATTTTTTCACGAAAAAACATTAATTTTTTTATTAAAATTATGAGGCAATAACCAATAGTATTAATATTTAATATTAAAATCGGTGATTTTTTTACAAAAACAAAAAAAATTAAAAATGGAAATTTCAAACAGAATTTTATCGGAAATTACAGTGTATATGAAATACGCTAAGTACATTCCCGACTTAAAGAGAAGAGAAACTTGGTACGAATTAGTAACAAGAAACATGGAGATGCATATCAAATCGTATCCCCATTTAGAACAAGAGATAAGAGACAATTATCATTTTGTTTATAATAAACAAGTATTACCATCTATGAGGTCAATGCAATTTGCGGGGAAACCAATTGAGATTTCTCCAAACAGAATTTACAACTGTGCTTACGCTCCGGTTGATGATTGGAGAGTATTTTCAGAGATTATGTTCCTATTATTAGGTGGAACAGGTGTTGGTTATTCAGTTCAAAAACATCATGTAGATGAATTACCTGAAATCAGAAAACCAAATGAAAGAACAAGAAGATGGTTAGTTGCAGATTCAATTGAAGGATGGGCGGATGCGGTTAAAGTGTTGGTTAAATCATATTTCTTCGGGGGTTCAAAAATTGAATTTGATTTTAGTGACATCAGAGCAAAAGGTGCGAGATTGGTTACATCGGGTGGTAAAGCACCAGGACCTCAACCACTTAAAGAGTGTTTGATTAAACTTGAAGGTATATTGGAAGCTAAACAAGATGGTGACAAATTAAGACCAATTGAGGTTCACGATATGGTTTGTCACATCGCTGACGCCGTCCTAGCAGGGGGGATTCGCAGAGCAGCTCTGATAAGTTTGTTCTCGGCAACAGATGATGAAATGATTAGTTGTAAGTCAGGGGCTTGGTGGGAAACAAATCCACAAAGAGGAAGAGCAAACAACTCGGCGGCTTTATTAAGACACAAGATTACCAAAGATTACTTTATGGAGCTTTGGAAAAGAATTGAAGCGAGTGGAGCGGGAGAACCGGGAATTTACTTTACAAACGATAAAGATTGGGGAACAAACCCTTGTTGTGAAATTGCACTTCGTCCATTCCAATTTTGTAATCTTTGCGAAGTGAATGTTTCAAATGTTGTAAATCAAGAAGATTTTGAATCAAGAATCAAGGTCGCTACGTTCATTGGAACACTTCAAGCAGGATATACAAACTTTCACTATTTAAGACCAATTTGGCAAAGAACAACTGAAAAAGATGCACTTATTGGCGTATCAATGACAGGTATTGGTTCAGGTGCGGTACTAGGATTAGATATGAAATCAGGCGCGAAAATTGTTAAAATTGAGAATGAAAGGGTTGCTGGATTATTAGGTATTAATAAATCTGCAAGAACGACTACGGTTAAACCTGCTGGAACAACATCATTAACACTTGGAACATCATCAGGTATTCACGCTTGGCACAATGACTACTACATTCGTAGAGTTAGAGTTGGAAAGAATGAGGCGATTTACACTTATTTAAGAGACAATCATCCTGAACTAATTGAAGACGAGTACTTCCGTCCACACGACACTGCGGTTATTGGTATTCCACAAAAAGCTCCGGAGGGGTCAATTTTGAGAAACGAATCACCAATTCAATTATTGGAGAGAGTTAAAAAGGTTCATATGGAATGGATTAAACCGGGACACAGAACGGGAAGTAATTCACATAACGTATCCGCAACAATATCAATAAGAGAACACGAATGGCCGGCGGTTGGTGAATGGATGTGGACTGAACGGGAGCACTACAATGGCTTGTCAGTTTTACCCTATGATAATGGCTCATACGTTCAAGCACCTTTTACCGATTGTACTAAGGAAGAATATGAAAAACTAATGGAAACATTAAAAGATGTTGATTTATCTAACATTATTGAAATGGATGATGATACAAATTTAAGTGGAGAATTAGCTTGTAGTTCGGCCGGATGTGAAATAAAGTAGTTATAAAAAAATAAAAAAAATAAGCCGGATTATGTCCGGTTTTTTTATTATTGGTGATATTTATAATAAACACTAATTATGTTATTAAAAGAAAATTCAATAAGAAAAGAAAAAATTGTTAAAGGAAAAAATAGATATTATAATTTTATTTTTGAATGTGTTGGATGTGGGACAGAATTGAACGTTCAATCATCATCATTAAAAACACATTCGGGTAAATGTAGAAGATGTTCACAAATAGGGGAACCATATAGACATATTTATACTGAATTAAAAAACAAAAAAAGAGAAAATAAAATTACTGTTGATTTGACATTCAATGAGTTCAAAGATATTATAGAAAACAAAAATTGTCATTATTGTGAATCTGAAATTATGTATCATAAACACACAAGAAATTGGGGTAAAATGAATAGTAGAGCACACCAACTAGATAGAAAAAATAATGACTTAGGTTATACAAAAGAAAATGTTGTCACTTGTTGTTGGGAATGCAATAGGTTAAAATCAGATAGATTTACTTATGAAGAATTTATTCAGTTCTCACCAATTTTAAAGAAAATACAAAGTGAAAGAAAACGAAAAGAAACCCCCTAAACTTCTCCATTCTCATTATTATATGGATGGGGCGAGATTAGTATTTACTGAACATTTTCATTTAAAGAGAGGTTACTGTTGTGGGAATAATTGTAGACATTGTCCATTTGAACCCAGGGCACAAAAAGGAAACACTACTATATTTATAGACAATGGCTAACGGAGTAACATACGGTTTAAATTTCCCCTTTAGGGATTCCAGAAGGGGTGATTATTTGGAATTAACTGAATTTCAAGCACAAGAAATTAAAGCTGACCTCATTCATTTGTTATTAACTAGAAAAGGTTCAAGATATTTTTTACCGCAATTTGGTACAAGATTGTATGAATTTCTTTTTGAACCGTTTGATGGACTAACATTCAATGCAATTGAATCGGATATTAGGGATGCAATTGAAAACTTTATGCCTAATTTATTGGTAAATAGTTTAAGTATTACACCGGCAGACCCACAAGAAGAAGTTGATATTGCAACAGGTCAAAATTTAGTTGGAAGTAGTGAATCATCAATTTACAGATTCCCTGGTAAAGGAACTTCAGAATATACTGCAAAAATAAGAATAGATTACTCAACCAATGGTTCTACTTTTGGACAAAGTGATTTTGTAATTATCAATATTTAAATAAGATGGCAAATAATAGAATATCATATACAAGTAGGGATTATCAGTCAATAAGAACTGAACTCTTAAACTATGCAAAAACATATTATCCTGATTTAATTCAAGATTTTAATGACGCTTCGGTATTCTCTGTATTCCTTGATTTAAATGCTGCGGTTGCAGATAACTTACATTATAATATTGATAGAAGTATTCAGGAAACCGTATTACAATATGCACAACAAAGGTCTTCAATTTATAACATCGCAAGAACTTATGGTTTGAAATTACCAGGTCAAAGACCTTCAGTTGCTTTGGTTGATTTCTCAGTTACGGTTCCTGCTTATGGTGATAAAGAAGATGAAAGATATCTTGGAACATTGACAAGAGGTTCTCAAGTGGTAGGTGCTGGTATTGTTTTTGAAAATGTTTATGATATTGATTTTGCGTCTCCATACAATGCTCAAGGTTTCCCGAATAGATTAAAAATACCTAATTTTAATGCCAACAATGTTTTGGTGAATTATACAATTACAAAAAGAGAAGTGGTTGTAAACGGTATCACCAAAGTATTCAAAAGAGTTATAAATGCAAATGATGTAAAACCATTCTTTGAATTATTCTTACCTGAAAAAAATGTTTTAGGTATCACAAGTGTATTGTTAAAAAACGGTACCAGCTATACAAACACACCAACAACTGCCGAATTTTTAGGTTTAGAAAACAGATGGTATGAAGTAGACGCGTTGGCGGAAGATAGGGTGTTTGTTGAAGACCCTACAAAAGTTTCTGACCAACCAGGTATTAAAGTTGGTAAATACATTCAAACACAAGATAGATTTATCACAGAATATACTCCTGAAGGATTTAAAAAGATGACATTTGGTGGCGGAACAAATACCGCTCAAGACCAATTGAATCAATTTACAACTTTAGGTACAACATTAGAATTACAAAAATATTCAAACAACTTATCTTTAGGGGCAACTTTAACACCTAACTCAACACTGTTTATTCAGTATAGAGTCGGTGGTGGACTAGCAACAAACTTGGGAACAAATGTTATTAATCAAATTGGTACGGTTTCTTTCTTTGTTAATGGTCCTTCAGAAACAACAAACTCATCGGTTGTGAACTCTTTAAGATGTGTTAA
>Ga0114974_10003871_pt1 | contig 11227 bp, 6 predicted proteins | sample S_130206_EF_Meta_FD_87318 | JGI IMG/M metagenome (GOLD analysis project Ga0114974, IMG submission 87318) | Freshwater microbial communities from Lake Simoncouche, Canada to study carbon cycling - S_130206_EF_MetaG | ecosystem: Environmental > Aquatic > Freshwater > Lake | place: Lake...
CGCAATATTGTAGCTTGCAACAACGTTACCTTTATCTGCAGCGGTCTTATCCTGTTTGTGGTAAGTCCATTGAATTTTACTAAAGTTGAAGGTAAGGTTTTCCATCGGCTGATCAGATCCACTCACCGAGACACTCGTGACAAGAACATCATTCATATCAATCGTAATCAATATTACGGCAGCTGTCCCCGCAGTATCGGCGCGCAGTTGGCGTATCTGCATTGTTTTGATCAACGTGCCTTTGCAACAGTGTTGCAGGAAAATCGGCGTAGTCTGGTCAACATACTTCGATATAGAAATATCTTGTACGTTTGCCTGACCGTGCGTACGCTGCCCTTCGGCAACACTATGGGTCACGGGCATAGAAACGCCAAAGCTGTACGATAATACTTCGATTTCGTCTTTGCCGTGGCTGCTAGTACTTGCACCTTTAATACCATCTGGTTTGAGAAATATTTGTTCCATAATCTATCCTTTTCGTTTGTGTGATTGTAGGCATCATTACTCTTCCAGATCATCAACGAAGGCCGACTATCCTCTCCAGCTAGCGAGTCATTGGTAATGACTTACCATATGCACAACTACTTTTTTCTGTGCTTAGTTTTTCGCATGGCCAGTGAGGCTGATCTTCATTGCCAATCAAATCAATCAACCCGCGGGCGGAGGTAACTCTGCAACCAAGCGAATAGATGTTGTCAACTCCTCCAACTGAAAGTGCGGACGCAGATATACCGTCGCCTTGTAGACGCCAGGTTTACCAGCAACTTCGACGACATCGACACGCCCTTCCCTAAGGGGATACTGGGCTTTGACGGCCTGGCCCGCCCCATCGTTTAGGAGAACATATTGTGATAGCCAAGTATTTAAATACTCCTCAACGTTCTGCGCCGTCTGGAAACTACCGATTTTGTCGCGCATAATTACTTTTAGGTAATGTGCGAAACGTGACGCCGCCAGTATATAGGGCAAAGCTGATGACAGACGGGCGTTCGCCGTTGCCAGGTCCTTGTTGTAGACCTTAGGTTTATTGACCGTCTGACCACCGAAAAATGCTGCAAAATCGGTACCCTTTGCATGCACAACCGAAAGAAAGCCAAGGTCATTAAGCTCCTTTTCTCGCCGATCCGTAATAGTCACTTCAGTGGGGCATTTAACGGCAATATCACCTTCATCGGTGAGAAATTTATGGGTCTTCATCGACTCCACTTTCCCACCACCTTCAACGCCGCGGATTGCTGTGGTCCAGCTATATTTCGCAAACGCATCTGTAAGGCGCAAGCCCACCAAGTATGCCGCATTCCCCCAAAGATACTTATCGTGGTCCCTGCCGTCTACATCTTCCTCAAAATTAAAATTTTCAACAGGGATTGTTTTTGCGCCATAGGGCAACCTTAGCGCATAGCGGGGTAGCGTCAATGCAACGTAGCGTGAATCTTCCCCATCGCGGAATGAACGCCAGCCATCCAATTCACCACTCTCGAAAATTTTCGAAAGGTCACGAGGAACCGACAAGTCCGTAAAACGCTTCATGTCGAACAATGCAGGACTTGCCGAAGAGATAAAGGGCGCATGTGCTGCAGCAGCCACATGAGAAATCTTGTCTAACAAAGTAATATCCTGCGGATGACGTCCGAAGTAATAGTCCCCGATTAGGCAGCTATAGGGATGACCGCCAAAGGTTCCATATTCCTCTTCATAGATTTTCTTAAAGAGGCTACTCATGTCGTGATCAACGGCTTTCTCTAGGTCACGGAGAAGCTCTTTTTTGGTTATGTTCAAAAGGCGAAGTTTGAGGCGAGTACTTGTCTCCGTGTTAGCCACCATGTCATGGAGGCCGCGCCAAGAAGATTCTAGTGCTTGGAATTCAGGCGCATGCATGATTGCGTTCATTTGCTTAGACATTAATTCGTCAATCTGAGCAATACGCTGATTTATCATATCCACCACCCCCTGATCGGGGCTTGCCTTCATACCTTCATCCAAGATCTGTACTGCAAACTGCCCGATAAGCTTTTTCGCATAGTCAGCTTGGGAGGCCTCGACTGCCATATTACCCTCATGAACTATCGTATCCAGCAAACTTAGATTACTTGTTTCGGCGCCACCACTTGCAGACTGCACTTGTTGCTTTGCCATCTTTAGCTCCTAATTATTTGGTTTGCCATATCGCTCTGCGGCAGCGTTATGGGCTTTTTATCGGTTTATGCTGAGGGCGCTGCTGGTGGCTCAGTAGCCTTTTTTAACTCTTCAAGTCCTTCTGTATTCGCCACGATTCCTTCAAGCAAGTGGTCTAGCTCATCATTGCCATCTAGCTTCGCTAGAAGATCACGTAACTGTTGCCTCGCTTCAAGTAACCGGGCTAATGCGGGCACTTGCTTAACAATGGGTTCCGGGCAAAAGTCATCTACACTGCTGAAATTTAATAGCACCTTCATGTTACCTTCGCCAGTAATCGCATTTGGCACAGACAACTCGAGTCTCGGTGAAATTTTTGACATTACATCGGTAAAATTATCTCGGTCAATTTCAACGAATCGCCGATCTTTTATTTTTGGAAGAGGAGTTTCCGGCATCCCAGAGAGATCTGAGAGAATTCCCACTACCAGCGGCAATTCCTTCTTTTCTATGGCCCCTCCTAACTCAACGTCATATTCTATTTGAACGCGAGGCGGACGATTTCTACTTACCCATTTCTGCAAACTTTCAGCCATCTTAGCTCTCCTTTTTTAGAATTTGCCGACCGGATTTCATGTGCCCCGACGACATTGGTCATAAACTGTTTACTGATTTGATTCCGTTTGATCTCAGCGGAATTAATTCTTTTGAATATTTCACATCCTAGATGCTACCTTGGCGAGCCCTACTAGGCAAACCAATACTTCCTTAAGTTTAAATTGCTAATTTTGCCACAGTAAATTTTTAAGATTACCCGCGTATGTCGGTTATCAAATGGAAGCCCCTCTATATTGACACTAGGTGCGAATAATGGCGCACTAATTCTGCTGTCAAAGACTCAATTTAATGCATTCCTAATAGTGTGTATATTCGTGCCAGGTCGCCTTCGCCCGCCGCCAACTCTTGGAGTAACTCACTTAATGGCATTTTTCCCCAATTAACAGCGCGCATAACTAGGTAAGGAGTTGGACTATGCGGCTCGGTACGCAAAAGGTAGTCTGCAACTTCTGCAAGCTTTCTATAGGCTTCTTCACGACTTCGGATTGACGGTAAAACTGTTGATACATCGTCGTTGATAGCATCGCTTTCCATGGTTTTCCGTTGGTCCATCGGATTAGCTCCGACATCGGTTGAAGATGCTTGCGGGGAAGCACGCGTTTTTACCGGCAAGGCGCCCTCTATATTTTCGGTAGGTCCCGGGGTGCCCGCTCCACCGAACTCCCTCGCCAGCCTCGCTATTGTTTCGAGAACACTGCGAATCCTAGTTAACCCTGGTGAATCCTGCAAAAGTTTTTGCACTAGAACCGCTTCGAGCTTCTCTACCGCTTTTTTGCTGGTTTCAAGTTGATTGAAAAGCGATTTGAAAAAAACTGGCGGGGTCAATGAAACTGCAGTCATGAAGATCGAACGATCGGGTTTTCCGCTCGCGCCTAATATTTTTTCTAGATTGACATCCTTGCGAATGAGGTTTTCCGTTCGCAAAACATCTTCCCACTTGGCCAAGGTCAGTCCGCCCTCTGCCAGATCACTCGTACTCTCGGTTATATTTAAATTTAAACTTATAGCCAGCCCTAAGTTTTCATTGAGCCACTGAAATGGTCCAACACGGTATTCAATATCCCCGTCCTCAACACGAGGGTGAATATTGGTCCAGTAGTCTTGGCACAGGCATTCCAACAACGTGATCCCACGAGTCAGCCCATCCAGACCCTCCAGGTGTAACCATGCTTCTGTGAGCCACGCAGCAATTTGAATATCCTTTGACTGGTGGGCCAATACGTCCCTACACAAGTTATCAACGGCATGCCAATCCGCTTTTTTTATGGCACGTTGCCATTCTCCCTGGGAGAGATTCGGGTCTTCCTCTCGCCGTGCCTCAGCAATTCTCTGGTAGATTGTTTCATGACGTAGGGAAACACCGGCAGGATCCGGGCCAGGTATCGGTTTGAGCAGTTCCGGAGGTATCGTCGTATTCATGCCAATCATGGGGCCTCGACTTTCTTTGCGCGCGGGATTAACTTTGGAAGAGGTAACCGTTCACTGAAAATACCACCATAGCCATCTGGCCATCCCTGCCTTGTCCCGGGCGTCACGTTTGGCATGGCGCCAGATCTATTTAGGCCCCGAGACAATTCAGAAACGCCGCTCAATGGGCGCGAAATAGTCTGTTCGCGCATAAGTGCGGGCACGTCTACAGGGAAAATTGGTATCATTAAGATATCTTTCTTGGCGCCCGGCATAATTAATGCACGAATAAACACCCGAACTCGACTATCAGACATGCTAGCCCTCCCACCCGGAAGCGCACCGACGCCGACAGTCGCAAATTCGAATTTAAGTAGATGCGGCCTCAATTCCATACGGGAAGGCGCTTCTGGAGAGGCACCATGTAATTTAAGAAGCTTAATGAGGGCCCAATCCCCATTAAAACGATAGCTTACTGTTTTCCCATCGACCGACATGTGTTGTAAGGCCCCATCAATTATCGGCCCCCCAGGGGCATCTTTAGCCCAGCGTAGGTTGAACGTAATTGGCTGACCTGGCCGCCAGTGTACGCTGCGCTGCTGATCACGCAATTTCAAGACCTGGTCCCCGACCTCCAAGCTCCAGTCAACGATCTTGTTACCATCAATTTCAGCGCTTTGATTCACACGATATTCAACAGATATATCGTAACCTTGGAGAATAGCCATATCGTCTTGAGGCAATAACGGGGCTAAGAATGTGCGCAATATGCTAGTCTGCTCGATAAAGCGCGCTGCTACGTCACGTTCAGCGCTCGTGGGCGCCGATACGGTACCAGTCGCTAACTTCCGTCCCACAATGAAAGGTTGCACTAACTTGATATGCTGATCGTATAGTTTAAAGAATTCAACAACATCATCAAATGCGGCTTCACCTCTTCCCCCCTGAGCTGGGCCAAACGGGAAACGACCCTTAAGCACTTCAAATTTCTTGCCCATGGCCAAGAAAAATTGCCGCACATCTGAAATGGCTATTTCTGCGCAGCGAGAATACAGGCCTTGCCGAATCGAACTCAGGCGCTCCTTAAAAAAATCTGGATTGCGTGACTGCCCCATTTTTGAAGATAACTTTTCTATACAATTCTGCCCGTCGATTTCAACCAAATCGCTACGAATAAACGCTTCGAGTTCCGCTATGGATCCTTGAGGAGCCTTTGTTTTAAATCGCTCTAATTCGCGCACAACCATACGCATGCTTCTGGCGGCACTTAAGGCCTGGCCGTCTAACTTGATGCCAGTGCTATCAATGAAGGCTAAAAGTGGCACGCTAATCGCAGCCAATGACTCTATTTGAGCCTGCTGATATCCAAGCAAACCCGCGAGTTCCTGAGGATCTTGCACCCGAAATGCACCTAAGGCCGGGTTAAGCCCTCCTTGCCACCATGAGAAATTGCCATCTCTTATTGAATAAAATTCACTATTGTCTAACTTCTGTTTGATTGCGACCAAGCTACGTAACGCGTCTCGCTTCAGCAACCCAGTTAAATCTTCATGTGTTTCGGTCGCGCCGATTTCCTTGAACAGCATCAGCAGACGCAACAACTGACCACCATTCTTATCGAACTCATTATTTTGAAGTGATTGATTTGTTTCTACACCTTCAATTTTGGCTGATCCCAATTCAGCGGCTAACGACTGAGCTTTAGCGACCAGGTCCGTCATTCGCACCCCAAGGCGCCTATTGGCAATTACGGTTAATTTATCTTGGAAGATTAATGGGAATTTCGCAGTATTTTCTTTAAGGAAGCGCCGCTGTTCACCAGCCATTGCGATTGCTTCTTCCAGGTGCTTTACATTCCAACGTACGACTGTTCGCGGATCAATTCGTGTCTCGAGACTACCGCCTTCAGAATCAGCCATAAATTGTTGATTTAGAAAGAGTCCCAACGAGGTTCGAAAACCTACCCAAGCAGGTGCGATTGAAAAACTTTTATTTTCATTACGAATTAGAAGCTTACCTAACTCCGGCGAACTTAAAGCAGATAGGTCATTTTGCAGCGTTTCGATTTGGGCACTTATTTTTTCTCTCATTTTCTCGCTCACCTTCGGACCTAAAGACGGCGAGGCAGAAACCGCGTTCAACATTGCTTCATACTGTGAACCGAGCTCGGATTCCCCAGCGGCAAGCCAACCCGATTCCGTTCTTGCTAACATTTGCTCCAACGAATCAATCTGCCCAAGTAAACTTTTCTCGAATGGATTTACGGCTTCCCCAGGGCCTCGTACTGCCTGAGCATCAGTCCGGGCCAGAATATCCTTGGCAGCACGCAAGACAATATTTTTCTTAAAAAAATTCTCGCCTATCAAATCTATACTTTTTAAAAGCGAACAATCGGCATTGGCTTTTAGAACCTCATCTGGCAATACCGTAGAAAAAAATAACTTCTGCTTAAACAAATGCGTATGTTGACCGGCCCCTAAGATACGTCGAGGTAATTGTATATCCCATGTATAACTAAGCAACTCGCTTAGATCTTTTGCTTCAGCTTGGCCATCACGCAGGCGATTAAATGCCGCCAGATTTTTTTCTAGTGTTGTAATTTCTGAAAGCCGTGACACCAATAATTCAAATCCCGGGAAATTAGCTAGTGTCATATTGGTTGGCGCGATATCAGCCCCGCCATTCAAAAAATCTGTACACTGGTTTGCAGCACCCGTAGCGCTCGAAAACATGTCACCTTGAACTAAAAACTCCGAAGTCTCCACCTTTATTTTTACGCCAGTTAATTCGGAAACCTTAATGTTTAGACCCTGGCGCACTGTATTAAAAACAATACCTTGGAAGCCTGCTTCGATGACCTTCCGCATATCGTCATGAAGACTAGTAAATATCGGCAAAGATCCGGGCATGCCAAACACCCATAAATTTCCACTGCCTAAATTTGATACTTTCTCAAGCATCAAAGTCGTTTTACGTTTATACCACGTCGTATCTAGTTGGTGATTTGCTCGAGTAACTGCCTCTCGGTCCTCGACAGCCTCCACAATGACACCCATCAGCTCTTGGTAGGTTTGGATCGTTGATTCGATTTTATAAGTCTGAATAAATAACGTGGCAACCCAAAGCAACGCAATGGTTACCGTTCCCCACCACAAAGCTTTTACTTTTCGATTACGTCTAGATGATGCTTCGTGCGAAGTCCTTGCCAATCCAAATTCAGCAAATATTTTTAGCTCGAATAAGTCTTTTACGAAGACAAAGTCATGCGCCCACGCCGCGGGTTGCGGTAATTCCTCGAGTCGATTGTCGGCGTTTGCTAAAACAATTGCTTCGGGGTTCTCGATAGCCGATGCCTGGAGCAAGGGATTTATGTCACCAGTAAAGTAAAGCCCACGGAAAAATAAATTTTCATGGAAGGCACTCGCACTAAATACTTTATCCAGATAAGCCTGTAAGGCTTGTTGCATTACAAATATTTGACGGGGAAACAAGACGAAGGCTGCCGTTTCCTCAATACTGGCACGATCCTCTGCGAGCAACTCTGCTTGAATAGTCGCGATACTTTGTGCTGTTTCGGATAAAGCCTCAGCGATCCAACGGCTTTGATAGCCTAGATCCAACTCATTAGGGTTAGACCATCCAACTATGCCGTCCCTGAGATTCGTGGGAAGTGCGCGCACAAACTCATTGAAACCAGGTATGCATTCGCTCCGGGTTATCACAACATAGACGGGAAATCGGAGACCGAAACGCGTTTGGGCCTGCCTAAGAGCGTAGCAAGCAGCCTCCCCAATTTGATGCATTTTTTCCGTAGAACAGTTCTCAGCATCAAGCATTTCCTCGGCGGAAATAGTCAATATGATTCCGTCGATAGGTCGCTTTAACCTGTATTTTTCGATTAATTGAAGCAGCTTCTGCCACAGTCGATTTGAACGATCTCCCACTTCACCAAAACATTCCGCGGAAACATCTAGTACTAGGCCACGTTTAAAATAATTCCAACCGACGCCGACGCCTTTTTCGCTTCTAAGGTCGATGCTGCGAGCGCGTTCAATACCAGAATAGGTAATTAGGTCACTTTTGTTGGCATTATCATTACCAACCAATAACACTAAAGGAATACGATAACGGCCCAACCTCGATTTCAAGCTGTTTTCAAGATTTGCGACAGCACTATGAAAGGACTGACTCAAGTCAGAGAAGATACGTTGCAGGCGGTCTGCCTTTGACTTCTCTGAGGGAACCAAAGCGCGCTTTCTCGCTAACCGGATCACATATAATAACAAGAGTAATGTGATCGGAATAATGATCCCGAGAACCAAAATGAAATAGTTCAACACATCATCTCATAAAAGTTAAAAGCGTTATTTTCCATGCCTCGAATTTCCTTTAAAAGAATCCTGGGGCAGCCACAGTTAATCGAAGTTGATCAATAAGCACTCCCGCCTTCCACATCCATAGCATCTGGGAGACGATCAAAACCCCTATAAAAGTACAAACCATCGTCACGACAGCGGGGCGTATATTGGCGACATACTGCGGCATAATATTTCGGATGGTCGAATCATAAGCTTGAGGTACGATATGGCGCGTCGGATTGAAAATATCAGCGTCTCGGTCAAAGCGAAAACGATAAAGAGCCCGCTTATAGGATTCCATACGCTCCCGACTATCGCTCCCTCGGTAACGGCCCTCAAATCCGACAGCAAGAATCAATAGATAAACAAGGGCCAAATCTAATCGGGCGACATCACGATTTCTCAGCAATTCATCCAACCGGTCAAAAAATAGATCTCCCGATATACGAGTCTTGAACAACGCGTCCTCAATCAAACATGAGCCCCAAACCTCGCGCCCCGGCCATTCAAATCTAAGCATGAACTCGTCTGCCAGCGCTGCCATTAGATACTGCGCTTCGCGGTTTATTTCAAAAGAGTGGCTACCACCAGTTCGCTGGGCGTCTATATGATGAAGTTCTAGAACGCCTAACAGTTGTCGGCTAACGGACTTAGCGTTTTCGGACAGATGTTGATCGTCATTTGCGATTCCTGCCTCAGCGCCACTTTTGAGCGGTACAGCAAATTGACGCTTTAATGCGACGAGTTCTGAATAAAAATCGTAAAAATGGTCAACTAGATAACTATAACCATTCCTATCAAAATGATCTTTTTCTGTTTTACTTTTTACCACTAGCCCCCCCCAGCACCTTCAATATATAACTTGTAATAATTTAACTTACCAAGAACCATTCTAAATTATGGCCAGAAGCGAATAAATCGCTACCCCATGGAATAAGTAAAAAAATATTTTCAACGCTTTATTTTCTATACACCTGTCGTCAGGGTTATTTTTTGCCCAAAGCCCGACTCACGATTTCTTTAAGATCGAAGCCAACAAATACATTCGTTATGCCATTTTAATCATCGATCTAACTACGCCTCTCGTAAAACCGTACGGGCACTAAAGTCATGCCAGCCATAAGTAGCAAAACATTAATCACAATCGATATTATCCGTGAAGATAAAAAATCACTTCAGTTGGTAAATGTGCCACTCCAACGCCGCTACGATTATCAATTACCAACTGCTCGCCAGATAGAATGAACGAGGGATCGTTACGGATAGAAAAAAGTGTAGTCCCCGTCATTTCACCAAGGCCGATCTCATCTGCGCGTTCTATATGCGCGCGCGCCGCGCCAAGAATACGTTTTTCAGCAATCTCCCCGATCTTCGCCGAGGATCCGATCAAAGCATTACTCATCCAATTTTTATGGTCTTGCGCTGTAGATCCGCGAAGACCAACAACAATGCGCTCGCCCCCCCAGTGAGGGTCGAGCAACACCGAAAATTTACTACCATCCCTCGTGAATTTAATTTCACGATAAGACTGACTAACTTCTTCCAGTGTTTTACTAAGTTGTGAAATAAGCGTGTCGAAAGTGCTGCGCAAATCAATGTGCTTATAGGACACAGGCGCAAATGGAACTGCTCCCTTGCCTAGTAAACTAAGCGGCCCAAGAAGTGTAGATAGAGCAACATACAGGGGATAAGGATGCAAATGATCGGTCTCTAATATCGCTTCGTAACACGGAAGAGCATCGACGATGCTTCTTAGCCGATCGCGAATCTCGAGCGAACAGAGTCTATCTTCCAGGCTAGAAGACAACCCAGATACCTGCTTGGCAAGGTAGGTTGCTTTCTCCCGCATAATCCCCGCAAGCGCGTTGCAAGATTTCCATAGTAGTGAATCGCGCGATACAAAAATTGAAGGCGGAATATACTCTCCAAACTTAAACACACCATTTTGGCGCCTTATGCCTACCAGCGGGAAGCTGACGTAGCGAGCCGAAGGCACATCCCCAACCATCAACTGAAGTTTTGGGAGAAGCCTTGGTATATCAACCCCATCAGAATCACCATTATCATCGACCACGAGCTCACCAGAAACCGAATAATAACGATCATCGCCTATTGCTACTGCAAGATAGACCTTAACATCTCCAACATCTAACTGTTCGGAAAAAGGAACAAGATCAACTTCGAGAGTTCGGTCGGAGGCGGCATCGTTTGCGTCCGCAGTAAATACAACCTGACCGTCCGGCATAATTGCCTCCAGACGGTTAACACGCAATTTCCCGGCACTGAAAAGGGCGCCATCAAATTCGACCGTTCGCACCCCCCAGCAGAAAGGATGGCCAGTCAGAAATTGATAGGCAAGTAACTGCTCCTGACGCATCGAAAGTTGCTGAAAATGCTGCGGGGCCAGCAGCATTCCTTCGTGCCACTGAATCGCTGCGGAGAGCTGTTTTACGTTAATCATTTCCCTACCTTATTAGCCGAGATCAATATGGGTTTGGTGGCTAAACTGACATTTTTTATCGCTGCGTGACCACAAATTCGTTTTCGCGCAGCCGGACAATTACGCCGTCCTTAAAATTATCGATACGCGCGCGATGCTCACCTGAGGCAAGATAGTTTGCAAAAATGACGACTGCGTACGCACGTTTCCCACTCAATTCCGTCTTACGCAAACGCACCTCTTGCCTGGGGGATAGCTCCCACCCGAACGATTGGAATCCGCCGGGATA
>Ga0114974_10003875_pt1 | contig 11227 bp, 10 predicted proteins | sample S_130206_EF_Meta_FD_87318 | JGI IMG/M metagenome (GOLD analysis project Ga0114974, IMG submission 87318) | Freshwater microbial communities from Lake Simoncouche, Canada to study carbon cycling - S_130206_EF_MetaG | ecosystem: Environmental > Aquatic > Freshwater > Lake | place: Lake...
CGCGAGTTCGCGCCGCGTGGTGAGGCCCTGCCACCTCTGGAGTTCGAGAATCCGGATGCCCAGGAACACTGGCGTTTGGCCGTCGGACGCCGGCATGGCGTCGAACCGGGCCAAATCGTCGGCGCTCTGTGCCACGAGGGGCGCCTGGAAGGCCGTCAGGTCAATGGCATCGACATCCGTGCCGATCACAGCTTCGTGCGACTGCCGGCTGGCATGCCGCCCGAGGTCATCGCCCACCTGTCCACCGTCAAGGTGCGCGGTCAGGCACTGGCCATGGAACGCGCCGATCCGGGGCATCCGCCACGGCGGGGCCCTGCCGGTGAAGGCCAGGGAGGCTCCACCTGGCAGCGCCCTAGCGGCCCGCCCGGCGAGGGCTCCCGTGTTGCGTCTTGGCAACGCCCTAAAAAGCCGTTTCACCGCGGAAAGGGTTGACGATCTTTATATTTTCCATGAATCTCGCGCGCGTATCGGCAGCTTTGTTGCCGGCACGCGAACGACAACTTCTGGGGGATACATGCAATTGATCAACTCGCGCGTGGCCTTTGCGGTCGCGCTGGCCGTAGCGGCCGCCGCCACTCCTTACTCACGCGCCATGGCGCAAGCTGCCGCGCTCGAAGAGATCGTGGTAACCGCCGAGCGTCGCGAGACCTCGCTGCAGAACACACCGCTGTCGTTGGCCGCTCTGTCTGCCGATGCCATGGAGCGCAAGGGCGTGGCCAGCATCGCCGACATCGCCCTGTTCACCCCCAACCTGGCCATCAACGGCTCGCGCGGCACGGGTAACAACAGCCCGTCCTTCGCCATCCGTGGTATCTCCGGCGGCGGCGGCGCCACCAGCGAGCGCGGCGTCGCGCTGTACATCGACGACATCTTCGTGCCGCGTACTGCCGGTTCGGTCTTCAAGGTTTTCGACCTGGATCGCGTCGAAGTGCTACGTGGCCCGCAGGGCACGCTGTTCGGGCGCAACAGTGAAGGCGGCGCGGTGCGCTTGATCACCCGCCAGCCGACCCGCGACTTCGATGCCTATGTGCGCACCAACATCGGCAACTTCAATCACTTCGACGTCGTCGGCATGGTCAACCTGCCGCTCAACGACCAGTTCTTCCTGCGCATGCAGGCCGGTCATCTGCAAGAAGACGGCTACGTCACGCGCGGCACCCAGAAGATGGGCGGTGAAACCACCAACTTGGCCCGTGCACAGTTGCTGTACACGCCCAACTCAGATTTAAAAATCACCCTCAGCGGCATGTATAGCGATGCCAAGTCCAACGGCTCGCCCAACGTCATGCGCGCATGGGACATGAAGTCGGGCATCACCGGCGTTCTGGAAGGCAACTACGCCGACTGGATCTCGGACTGGCTGGCCAGCTCCGGCCAAGCGCGTTTGGCTACCGTGAACGATTCGCGTCTGGTCAAGAACGATCCGTATGCGGCACCGGACCTGTGCTTCCTCGACAATGCCAACCCGGACTTCGGCAAGGCCTGCGAGCAGCGCAACGACAGCCGCTACTACCAGTTTGATGCCAAGGTGAACTATCACCTCGGCGATCTGGCTGACATCACTTGGACCAATGGCTATGCAGCCATGGACCACCAAGGAATCACCTATTGGCAGTTCCTGGGCACCGAGATCCGCCCGGACGTGGTCAAGTCTGTCGTCTACAACCAGGAAGTGCTGATCAACTGGCACCTGTTCAACAACAAGGTTGACCTCGTTACCGGGCTGAACTTCTTCCAGGAAAGCTCGTCGACAGACTCTTATGTGGTCAATGCCAAGGGCACCAGCGTGTACAACGCCACACCGGTTGCCGGCTCGGGCGTCACTTGGGCTGGCGTACCCAATGGCAACGGCTATGCCGGTCTGTACATTTCGGGCAACGGTGGCGTAGGCCAGTTCACCCGTTCATGGGGTCAGTTCAACAGCCTGACGTGGCATGCCACCAGCAAGCTGAACCTGACGGCTGGCGCACGCGTGTCGATCGACAACAAGGACTACTCGGCAACCCGTCGTGCCGGTTCGGGCCCGACGCCGATCTGCACCAAAATCGGCGTCACCAATTATTGCACTGGTGCTTCCAACGACTTCGCACCTACCTACGCGGGCTATCTGGGTGGCGGTTCAACTTCAGTCAGCAACAGCCACAGCTGGACAGAAGTGGACTGGCGCGGCACCGTGGACTACCACTTCACCGACGACATGATGGGCTATGCCACCGCGTCCAAGGCGTTCAAGGATGGCCAGTACAGCTACAGCATCTCGGCTGCCTCTTCGGGCCCTGCGCAAAGCGACGGCATCACCCCGATCGCACCCGAGCGGGTGATGAATCTGGAAGCCGGCATCCGCAGCACCTGGCTCGACGGCCGACTGCGTATCAACCCGACCGCCTATCGCATGACCTGGACCAACCGCCAGTCTGCGCAGCAAACAGCCTGCTCCATCGCCACCGATCCGACCTGCCCCACCACGGGCTTTCGGATCATGACGGTGACCTCGGGCGATGTGGATGTGTACGGTGTGGAAGTCGATGCCCAGTGGGCCATCACCTCGAGCCTGTCGTTGGATGGTGCGTTCGGCACCACCAAATACGATGTGAAGGACCCGACGGCCAACAAGGGACCTTACCTGTTCCCCGACCAGCCGACGCCGACCTACAACATTGGCCTGACCTACAGCGTCCCGGGCACTGCCTTGGGCAACTTTACGGCCAACATCAACTACGCCTATCAGGGTCCGCAGCAGACCTACCCGGGTTCAGACACCTACCCGGTCAACACCATCGACTCAACCTATGAGTTGCCCAGCTATGGTCTGATCAACGCCCGCTTGCAGCTGACCACCACAGACCGCAAGAACGTCATCAGCCTGTATGCCAACAACCTGGCCAACAAGGTCTATGCGACCTATGCAACCAGCTTCGGTGGCGGCTACTGGGATGCCGGTGGCGGGTCGGTGACGGCACCGCCTACAGGTGTGGGCGCTGACCAGCGTTTTGCGCTGCAGTGGGTCATGGGTCGTCCGCGCGAATTCGGCGTGCAGATCCAGCACAACTTCTGAAGGTAATGGCAGCGGCTGGTCGGGTATCCCCCGGCCAGCCGCCTGTCTCTTAAATCAGCGGCCGATCCAAGCCGCAAGCTGCTGCGCAGTCAGCAGCACCATTCCGGCAAGCCACAGCCTGGCCGCCGACAAACAATCTCCAAGTCGACATGCCGCAGATGCCGTGGCACTTTGGCCTATGGCCAACTGTGGCAAGCCCTCTGGAGCGCATCCGTATTCATCCGCTGTCTGCTGTAACGACGATCGGGTATAGATGGGAGTTAACGCTGCATCCTGCAAGACCTAAGAGGAGACACACATGAGCCTGACTGCTGCAGATCTGGTCGCCGACGCCAAGACGCGCATCCGCGAGATATCCGCCAACGAGTTGGCAGCAACCACTGTAAGCCGCGTACTAATTGATGTACGAGAGCCTGCAGAATTTGCCACCGGTCATTTGCCGGGCGCTGTCAACATCCCGCGTGGCTTGCTGGAGTTTGAGATCGCAGCCCATCCAGCCGTGGCCAACGTGACCGAGCCTGCATTGGCTGATAAGCAGCGCGCTCTTGTGATCTACTGCGCGGCCGGCGGCAGGGCCGCATTGGCAACCGACATCTTGCAGAAGATGGGCTTTACCAACGTTGTGTCGATCCGTGGCGGGATCAGGGCCTGCATCGATGCCAATATGGCTCTGTCAGCCCACAGTTAAGCGGACAATCCCACCCGACTGCAGGCGCAACTGGTGGAACTTTTTGTGTCGGGCGCAGTCTTAAATTAATTACGGTCGGCTCACTGGACAATTTCATGGCCAAGAAAAAGACATCGGCTGCTTCACGTACTCCAGGCAGGCCGCGTTCCGATGCATCGCGCGCCGCGATCCTCAAGGCGGCCTACCAACTACTGCGGGAAGGCGGCTTTGCGCAATTCACCGTAGAAGGCGTGGCGGCACGCGCCGGCGCAGGCAAGGCCACTATCTACCGTTGGTGGACCAGCAAGGGCACGTTGGCCGTTGAAGCCTTTTTGGTTGCAGCAGCACCCAAGATGGATGCCATCAAAGACAGCGGCTCACCCATGCAAGACCTGCGTCTTCAGGTCCAACAGGCCGCCACGATCTACCGCGGCCGCGCCGGACAATTGATGCGCGAACTGATGGCGCTCAAGCAAGCCGACAGCGAAACAGACAAGCAATTGTTTGCCGACTTTTTCGAGCCGCGCCGCAAGGCGGCCATGGTTACGCTCAATCGTGCCAAAGCCAGTGGGGAACTGCGTCCAGGGATCGACTTGGAAGTGCTGGCCGATGCGCTTTGGGGCCCAATCTTCCATCGTTTGCTAGTCACCCAGGATGCATTGAGCAAGGCCTTCATCGATAAGCTCGTGGACATGGTGTTTCACGGTGCTGTGCAGCGTCCCACGGCGTAGTGCCGTCAACTACGGTGTGCGTAAGAGGTTGCCCTTATGGCAGCCTCAATTATTGAACTATCAATGAACGCTGACGCACTTGTTGCGTCAGGACAGTGGCCGCGCATCAACGGCATGCCTATACTCTGCTCGCCAACGTAAAGGGCAGTGACCAGACAGGTCAGGACACCGGGGGATCAACCATGTTCATCGTCGAGTTCAGCGACTGGCTTGCGAACACCGCAATCAGCCAATATTTCCAGGTCACGCTGTGGGTCATTCCCGGCATGCAGACCATTCATATCCTGTGCCTTGCTATGGTGCTTGCCGGCGCAGTCATGGTTGATTTACGCGTCTTGGGCCGCGGGCTTAAGTCCGAGTCGATGGCAGCTGTTGCAGAACGCTTTCTGCCGTCCATCAAACCACTAGTACTGGTGCTGCTATTCACCGGCATCGTGCTGATCATCGCTGAGCCGGGCCGTACGCTGGGCAATCCAGCCTTCTACGTGAAGATGGTTTGCTTGGTGCTGGCATTAATTGTCACCGCGCGCCTGCGCCGTTATGCAGCCACTGCTACCACCGGCGACCGCGCACCGGTACTGCTGGCGCTGCTCTCGATGCTGCTGTGGACGACGATCATCGTCGCCGGCCGCTTCATCGCCTACATAGAGCCGATCTGAGGAGCCGCCGACATGCTCGAATCATTTGCCGAATTCCTGCAGACGCTGCCCCTGGCAGTGTTGGTCAGTGAGAATCTCTTCCCCGAGGTAGAAGCCGCACATGTCGTGGCGCTCGCACTGTTCTTCGGAACACTGGCCATCGTCGACCTGAGACTCGTTGGTCTCACATCGCGCCACATGCGCTTTACGCAGATCCATGATCAGGTGCTGCCAGTAAGCTGGTTTGCCTTCGTACTGGCTGCTATCACCGGCGGCATGATGTTCATAGCCAATGCCAGCACCTACATTCACAACACGCCTTTGATGATTAAGTTCGCGTTGCTGGCTCTGGCCGGCGTGAATATGGCGTTCTTCCAGTTCGTCACGTTCCGCGGCGTTGCTGCTTGGGACAGCGGCGAGCCGGCAGCAGCTGCCAAGCTGGGCGGATATCTGTCGCTGGGTTTGTGGGTGGCCATCATCACCTGCGGACGACTGGCCGGCTTCGTGTGACGGCACCGCGCCGCCGGGCCAATCATTGGCCCTGTGGTGCAGCCTCGACTAACACAGGCAATACAAACTGCGAGAGCCCGGCGCCACCGGTGCTCTCGGTCTTTACCGAGACCTTGATCTCGAAGATGCCGACCTGATCGGCCTGCATAGCCACCGTGCGCTCGGGCAACCCTGAGGCCGCAGCACCCACCAGCCGGATCAGGTTGGGCGGCACCAGACGACGCACCCCTTCTCCATCGACCAGATCTGCCTGCAACAAGGTCAGTGTTTGCGTCGGTTGCAGCTGCAGTCGAAGGTTGAACGGCTTGCCGGGAAGCGGTCTATCCAGCACTTCAAAGCGCAGCACAGCGGCCGCTGTGGATCCCTCAACCACCACCGCAGCGACCAGAGCGTTGTCGACGGGTTTGGCTGCCAGCGTCGGTGCAGCGCCCGGAGCAACAGCCCCATCGGTACCGGCACCACCACACGCAGCCAATAAAACCAGGCAGCCTGCTGCGAGCATACGGCCGGCCTGTACGGCTGGCAGGTAAGCAACGCGGGATATCGAGACGTTCATGTCGAGATTATGCAAACCATGATGTACCAAACACTACCACGACCGCAGCAAAGGTGGATCAGCCAACGCCTCGATCTGGTCGCGCAGATCTGCCACATGCTGCTCCCACCAGCGCGGCTCGCCGAACCACGGAAAGGCCCGCGGGAAAGCCGGATCGCGCCACCGACTACCCACCCAAGCAGTGTGCTCGAGCATGCGCAGCGCCCGCAGCGGCTCAATCAAGGCCGTCTGTGCGTAGTCAAAGTCTGCGAACTGCGTGTAGCCCTCGAGCAGTTGCGACCACTCCGCACGCTGCGTATCCGGACTGCCACCGGAGAGGAACATCCACAAATCCTGCACTGCCGGACCGGCGCGGCAGTCATCCAGATCGACAAACACCGGACCGGTGGCGCTCCACAAAATATTGCCTAGATGGCAGTCACCATGCAGTCGCAGCAGCCGCTCACCCTCGAATGGTGCAAAGGCAGTAGCAATGGCTTCAACCAACGCAGCACTGACCTGCGAATAGGCCTGGCGCTGCGCATCGGGCAAGGCTTGCAAGCCCAGCACCAGCGAGCGCGCTCTGGCGCCATGACGGGCGTCGCTGAGCCGCTCGCGATACTCAAACACACGTCGACCGCCCACCGCGTGCACACGCCCAAGCGTACGACCCAGCAGTTCGCGCGCGCCTGGCGCATCGAGTTCGGGTGCGCCACCGCGACGACACTCGAACACAGCAAAACGATATCCGCTGTGATGATGCAGGCAGCGTCCCTGTAAGCGCAGTGGCGCAGCGACGGGCAATCCTGCAGCCACCAGCTCGAGCGCGAACTCATGCTCTTCACGAAGCTGCGCATCGCTCCAACGACCGGGCCGGTAAAACTTCACTACCGCCGCATCGGCCAGCACACCAGGGTCCGGGTTGTCTGCGGGCAGCGGATCGATACCCAACCGATAGACGCGATTCTCGTAACTGTTGAGGGCCATCAGGCGCCCATCGCAAGCCAGCCCGACGGACTCCACACAATCCAGCACGGCATCCGGGGAGAGGCCATCAAACGGCAAGGTATCGACTATCATGGCCGCATCATAAGCGGCCGCTCAGTCCGACAGGTGCATTCCATGACGCAAGCACAGCGCAACACGATATTGGTCACCGGTGGTGCCGGCTACATCGGCAGTCATACGGTGCAGCAACTGCGCGCGCGCGGCGATCGCGTGGTGGTGCTGGATAATCTGGTCACGGGCTTTCGGCAGTCGCTGGGCGACACGCCGTTGGTGCTGGGCGATGTGGGCGATAGCGCGCTGGTCGAGCGGCTGCTCATCGACGAAGGCGTCGATACGGTTGTGCACTTTGCCGCACACACCATCGTTCCAGAATCGGTTGCTGATCCGCTCAAGTACTACGGCAACAACACCTGCCAGACGCGCAGCCTGCTGGCCGCATGCCTTAAGGCCAGTGTGCACAACGTGGTGTTCTCCTCCACGGCGGCGGTCTATGGCATTCCAGCAAGTGGCTTGGCCGCCGAGGATTCGCCGTTAGCACCAATTAATCCGTATGGCACCTCCAAGCTGATGTCGGAGTGGATGCTGCGCGATCTGTCTTTTGCCTCACCACTGCGTCACATAGCCCTGCGCTATTTCAATGTGGCCGGCTCAGACCCACAAGGTCGCATCGGTCAATCCACTCGCAAGGCTACGTTGCTGATCAAAGTCGCCTGTGAAGCCAGTATCGGCAAGCGCAGTCATGTGTCGGTGTATGGCAGTGATTACGACACGCCCGATGGCACCGGTGTGCGCGACTACATCCATGTGGCGGATCTGGCACGCGCGCATCTGAACGCAGTGGATCATCTGCGCGCCGGCGGTGCATCACATGTGCTCAATTGCGGCTATGGCCACGGCTACAGCGTGCGCGACGTGCTGCGCAGTGTGGAGCGCGTCAGTGGCCGTGCACTGACAGTGCGCGAAGAACCCCGTCGTGCGGGTGATCCGCCGTCGCTGATTGCCAGTGCGGATCGCATCCGCCAGGTGCTGGGCTGGACACCGCAACTAGACGATCTGGATGGCATCGTGACCAGCTCGCTGCGCTGGGAAGAACAGCTGGCACGCAATCCCTGGTAGCGCGCTTCGTAACACCGCGTTGACATATCGTGTCAGCGCGTAACGGTGCTATGTCACATCGCACCCCTAACTGGCAATCAGCCCCCTAGCCTTCACCCACAACTTGGCATACCCGTCGCGAGGCGGGGACGCAAAGCCTCCGGTCCAGGGATCGCAAGATCTTCCGATAGCGGGGTTGCCGGTATCTGACCCACCGCAAGGGTCCGCGGCGGCACCGCATTTGAAGCTATTTGCTTAACCCTGGTGGCATTACGCACTAGCAGGGCAGAGAGCGATGAAGCGTTGGACCGCACTACTCGATAGCAGCACATGGATTGCAGCCGCCAGCGCCACAGCCGCGTTGTGGGTTGCGATGGCATGGCTATCACCAGCCCACGCGCAATCACCCACACTGACGCATCTGATGCAGCAGTTTCCGCTGCGTATAGAGGGTCGCGCCTCCACGGTGGCGCCGGTCGGCATTGAATATCGCTTCACACCGCAGGTGCTGCGCAAACTCGGCTCAGTCGCCTGGGCAATCGAAAACAAGCCTGTGTGGGCGCGCTTTGATATCGCCACCGGCACGCTCAGCGGCAAGCCCAGCCAACGTCAGTTAGGCGTGACGCAAAACGTGCGCATCAGCGTCACCGATGGCGTCACCACCCAAACCTTGCCTGCCTTTACGTTGCGGGTCGTACCGCTGGTTCCCGGCTCTAAGACCTCACCTGAAGCCAAAGCCGATTGCATCCCACGACCGAGCCTGCAATCGTTACCGCTGATCACCAGCAATCCACCGGCTCACATCGAGACGCTGCAGCGCTATCAGTACGCACCGACGGTGCACGGTGACGCCGTAGAAGGATTGACCTTTGCGGTAGTGGGCAAGCCAGATTGGGCGATTTTTGACACCCGCAGCGGTGCGCTCAGTGGCCGTCCGGGCCCGTTACAGGCCGGCGTTTACCCGAACATCCGTGTGCTAGTCAGCGACGGTGAACGGGTCGCGCAACTGCCGCCTTTCAGCATCACAGTGCAAGTCGGCAACCGCACAGCGACGTCCGCAACGCGCGTCAGCGCAGTCGAGCTACCAACACGCCAACCACGCTGGCCAGGATGACCGTGGGGACCCACGCCAGCAGCATAGGCGGCAAGGCAAACGCCAGCGTGCCGCTTTCGACCATCTGCTGCAGCAGGAAATAGCTCAGCCCCAAGATGAGTCCCAGCGTGGCACGCGCACCCGCACCGGAGGCGCGCAGTGAACCAAACACGAAAGGCAGTGCCAACAACATCGCAAAAAATACTGCCGTCACCCGCGCGGTGCGTGACCACAGCGCGAACTCATAGCCGTGCGAATCCTGACCGTTGCTGCGCAAATAACCGACCAACGCAGCCAGCGCGCGCACCGACATCTGCGTTCGATCGGCGGTGGCAAGCCCAAGGAAGCTGGCACTGATACGCGTGTCGAGCTGGCGCTGCGGCTGCTGCATGAACTCGACTCGCTCTGCTGCAAAGCGTGATTGCGCATAGTCCTGCAACAGCCAGTGCCCCTCGGACTGCTGACTGGCACTGCCGGCCCGGCCCACCGCCGCAAGGTCGCCCTCGGCGGTGAGTTCAAACACGCGCAGGCCACCGAAGTTGCTCGCGCCCGACTGACGCTCGATCTGCAGCAGCAGGTTGCCATCGCGCACCCAGGCACCGCCCTCGCCTACAAAGCTGATGTCAGAGAATTTGGCCAAGGCCTTTTGTTCGCGCGACAGCCGCCCCAACTCGGGCGCGACGTATTCGCTCAAGGCCACTGCCAACACCACCAACAACAAGGCCGCCTGGGCCACGGCACCACCGATGCGTAGCATCGACACGCCTGAGGCCCGCATCACGGTGAGTTCACTGCTGCGCGCCAATGTGCCCAGACCGGTGAGCGAGCCGATGATGGCGATGACCGGTAGGTACTGAAACAGCTGGTCCGGCAGGTTGAGCAGGACGTAGCGCAGGGCTTTGAGCGTGGTGTAGGCGCCGGTGCCCACCTCGCCCTGCTGGGCGATGAACATGAACAGCCCGACCAGCACCAGTACTACCAATGCAACCACGGCCACGGCGGCCAGCAGGGTCTTGACGATGTACCGATCCAGGACGCGCATTGGGCTAAACTCTAGCGCATCGAGAGGCCCGCAGGTGCGGGCCGGAGAGCCTCATCATGCATTTCGAGTCACTGCCGTCCTCACTGTCCCGTGTTCGTGCCGACTGCATCGCCATCGGCGTGCATGACGACGAGCCTCTCGCGCCACTGGTGCTGGAACTGGACAAAGCCTTGGGCGGCAAGCTCAAGGCACTCAAGGCCCGCGGTGATCTGCCCACGCGAGCCGGAGAATCGCTGCTACTGCTGGATCTGCCCGGTGCCCGTGCGCCGCGCATTGTGGTTGTCGGGCTGGGTGCGGCGGCCAACTTCAACCGTCGCAGCTGGCGCAAGGCCGTCAGCAGCGCGCTGGGCGTGGTGCTGCGCACGCGCAGCGCCCGACTGGCTCTGGCTATCGAACCACCGGCCGAACTTGCCGAGCGCCCCTATTACCTGGGTCGTGCTATCGCCGAACTGACGCACAGCGCGCTGTATCGCACCAACGACCTTAAGACCGCCCGCAAGCCGCGCGCACCGGCGCTAGCCGCAGTGCTGGCAGGCTCGACTAGTGCGGGCGTTGCGCTGCGCCGCGGCTTCGATCATGGCAGTGCCGTGGCCGGTGGCATGGACTTGCTGCGCAATCTGGGCAACCTGCCCGGCAACATCTGCACACCGCGGTATCTGGCCGCACAGGCCAAGCAACTGGGCAGCACCTACCGCTCGCTCAAGGTCAAAGTGCTCGACGAAGCAGCCATTCGCCGCCAAGGCATGGGCTGCCTGTTGGCGGTTTCCGCAGGCAGCGCGCAACCGCCGCGCTTCATCGCCATGGAATATCGCGGCGGTAAGGCCGGTGCGGCACCCGTGGTGCTGGTGGGCAA
>Ga0114974_10003876_pt1 | contig 11227 bp, 15 predicted proteins | sample S_130206_EF_Meta_FD_87318 | JGI IMG/M metagenome (GOLD analysis project Ga0114974, IMG submission 87318) | Freshwater microbial communities from Lake Simoncouche, Canada to study carbon cycling - S_130206_EF_MetaG | ecosystem: Environmental > Aquatic > Freshwater > Lake | place: Lake...
CATCCGATTGAATACGTGGAGCTAGAGCTTTCCATAATAAAAATGTATATTTAGCATCAAGGTATGCGTACTTGGCTACTTCATCAAAGGAATACTTCTCAACTTCCTTACCAACACCTTTAACCATCTCGTATCCAAACTCACGTTGTAGGCAAGCGTCAAGGCTACATTTATTTTTATTGCGATTGTCGGTGATGAAAGAGGCAATCATAGTATCAAAGTAAGGTCCAGTTGGAACTTTGCCTTCGTAGTATTTAGCAACCGAAGTCAAGTCAAAAATAAGGTTATGCCCCACGGTAAGAATGTCTTCATTAAACATTAGCGGGGTTAGCGTTAAAAATACTTCTGCTGGGTAAAGTTGTTTCGGCGGAGCACCAAACTCTTTAGTGGCTTTTTTCTTGTCACGCGAGTAATCGCTAGGGCGTGCAGTAAGCCCAGCTTCTACCCGCCGCTCACCTTGACCAGTTAATGGAAAAAGTTCCTCTATAAAATAACCGTTAGGGTGGCCCATAGGTATAACATCACAACGCCCGTGCGTAGCAAACGTAATCCAAAGAACTTCATTGACCGGAGTAAGACCGCGGTTATCTCCAACAGTTTCTACGTCAAAAGCAAAAGCATCTTGCGTAAGATAGTGCGCAACCATTTCAGTTAACTGGTCAGTGGTAGTAATTATATTCATATAAGTCCCCTAAAAGCCGTTGGCAGTGGGTAAGGGGTGGCCCACTGCCAACGGCAGCCTATGTGTTATTTAGGAAAGATCCTGAGCAATCTCAAAAAGTTCAGCGTACGAGTTTTCTCGAATCGTTGAGTTTGGATATGGCTCCATAGTAGCAATAGCAACTTCAGCCGCTTTTACGTTAATACTAAACTTAGCTAAAGCTGCACCAGTAAGTTGTTGCAACTGATAAGTAGTAGTTTGCTTAACACCTGAACGACTTAAAGACCAGTACACATCTTCTTCGTTAAGTGGACCAAAAGGACCAGAGTTTGTTGTAGATAGCGTAGTAAACAAACGCGGAGTTGCAGTAAGAATCTGACGTGAAATTGGGTCAGTGCTTAAATTAGCAATAGTAAACGCACGCTTGTCTTCTGGGCGGTGCTTTAAGATAGTGCACAGTGGGCAGTTTCCTTCTAAGCAAACGTAAGACTTTTTACCATCTTTGTTGCTTAAGAAATGCTGCTTGTATGCGGCAAACGGGCCACTGGGATCAAGAAACTTAATGATCTGTGGCTGTTCGGTGTGTTTGAAATCAACTGGGTAATCACCAGAAGCTGGTGTTAGTTTTTCTGCGGCGTCCCATCCGGAACGAACTGCAGATGATTCTTTTGCTTCTGGGCGAGCGTTGACGTCAAAGTCATCTCCGAAAGTATCGGTGACTTCGTACTTTTCTTCCTCTAGGGAACGATTAACTGGCATGTTATTTCCTTTTGTAGTTTCGGTTTTTAATTAGTTGATGCACGGAGCTTACTCCATGCCTCAGAGATGTCTGTTACAACTCTCTGGTGGTTAGACCACTCTATCTTATTTAAGTCGAGTAGTCCATTTTTGTCAAATATCTCTACAGCAGCTTCAATCATTTCTCTGCTATAAAGACGTCTTCCTTGTCTTACTGTACCGTGTTTGTCTTCCTTTGCGGGAAGCCTATACGGCGCACTAGGTAAATGACCCTTTTTCATCCAATCCCGAAGGGTTATCACAGGCCTACCTAGAGCTTCTGCTAAAGCACCTAATGTAAAAAACTCTACGTCTTGTCCATTAGGTAGTGTTTTAACATACGGACGAGAGTCCCAAGATTTAATTTCTAAATCAAGCTTGGTTTTTTTCCCCGTCTCTCTGCGTTTACGTTTACTACCTGGGTAGTAAGTGTCAACAGCAGAAAACATTTCGTCAATAAAATCTTCCATAATTAACTCTTAGACAACACTAATGCCCAAGTAATTTTAGATGGGAACATCTTATCTATATCGGCTTCAGTAATAAGATTTTCATAATACGCTGCCATGATCTCATCTTCATTTAAAACTGGAACCATAGTTAAGCACCGTTCGTGAATGCCTTTTTCTTTCAAAACAATTTCAGCAAGTTCGATGTCAAGATTTTTAGACACACGCCTCTGGTGCATAACTTTACGAATACCTGTAACGTCGTCTTCAATCTCTACAACAACATGTCCGCGATCGTCGGTTTCACCAAGCTCTTCAATAGCTTGTTTAAGTTGTTTTTTAACGTCATTTTGTAGAGTGGTTAACTCTTCAATGCGTTCTTTAAGAAGCACATTTTCACGTACGTGATGTACTAACTCTTGCATGTCCATTTGGACCCCCTTCGGTTAGCTTTACTCTATACCCTGGTCTTCCAAAGTGGCAACTCGGGCATTGCGTAAGTACTTGTACAGGGCGTCTATAATGATACTGGTAACTGTTACCCCATCGTCACGGGCTTGGTCTTGAACAGCTAACCATAATTCGTCGTCTACGCGAACTGTCCGCGTAGGAGTTTTAGGTGCATTAGGCATAGGTGTAATTATACCTTAAAAGCTTCCGCTGGTGGATTTAAACCGCCTGAGGCTCCCACTGCTGGATTCGAACCAACAACATCAGAGTTAACAGCTCTGCGCTCTGCCATTGAGCTAAGCGGGATAGTGAGCCTTTTAATGTCTTTGCTCAGGACATCCAATTAAATTAGTAAATTGCCCCATCTTCAGTTTTAGCTTCTTCTACAGTAGCTTCAACTGGAGGTGGGCTTAGAAACACCATAGATGGGTTTCTTGCAAATACGACTCTTGTTGACCATATTTCCTCAAATTTAACTTTTCTTCCTGGTTTTGGTGAATGAAGAATCGTGTTGTTACCAACGTAGATTCCAACATGGTGGGCATATCCATTTCTGTAAACAAAGAATACTAAGTCACCCGGTTGTGCTTCATTCTTTGAAATAACAGTCATAACTGCAAGTTGTTCACTAGCAGTTCTCGGAATTTCTATTCCGTTTTTATCGAAAACATATTGAATAAATCCAGAGCAGTCAAAGCATCTTGTACTTTCTCCACCCCGACAATATGGGATTCCTATATATTTTGTAGCGACTTCTACAGTTTCGCTATCTTGTGTGTCTTCGGCGTTAGCTTGACCCTGGGCTGCTGGTAGCGTTACGAATAAACCCGTAAGAAGCGCAGCAGCGGTGGTCAAAACTTTCGTTCTAACTAACATATTTCTACCCTAACATAAAAAAAGTTAGAGTTCAAAAAGACAAGCGGTATTACACCGAAGTAGTTAAAATAAAGTTTCTAAGTGTCCCTAGGGTTAGGTCTACCCCACCTTTGTCGTCTATACCTTCGCCGTCCATAACTGCATTGGCTACTGAGTTTTTTTGTTGCAAAGACTCGTGTTGACGAATTTCTATTGAACCGGACACTAATAAGTCTTGGATTACAATAGTTTCCCATGTAGAAGACGCCCTTTTTATTCTTCCGTTACGTTGGGTTGCCGCTCCAGAAGACCACGGGAGATCATAGTTAATAAGAAGATTGGCAGCAGGTAAATCAACACCGTAACCACCAGCGTCAGAGCTAATAAGAACCCTAACATCAGGGTCAGTATTAAAAGCAATTTTATTATCCTCTTTCGTTCTAGCATCAAGTTGGCCTGTATAAGTGCGGCAAAGGCTTGACCCCAGCTTATCTTGAATCATCTTTACCATATCTACATACGTGGCAAAAATTACAACTTTATTATCGGGGCGTTGGTCTAAAAAGTCTTTAACATACTCAATTAAAGTATCCATTTTAGGCGACGCAAGCACGCCATCAAGATACCCACCGTCTTTGAGTTCATAAGCATACTTAGAACCCTCCCCCGTTAAACCTTCAAATTTCTCAGCACTAGTCCTTAACAGCTCTGGGTGTGAGCACAGCATTTTAAGGCAGCCAACTTTAGACATTATAATCCCACGAAGTTCATCAGCTTGGCTACCTTGAGCGCTTTGATACCCGTAGTGAGCCATAACATTAAACGAACCACCAAAAAGTGTTTGAGCGTTATCTAAATCAAACAACAAGTCATTAACAATTTTTTTATACAGCTTTGCTGATTTTCTATCAAAGAAAACAAGTAAAGGATCTTTGTGTATGGAGTCCGGAAGAAACGGCTTGACATCCTCATCTTTTTGAGACTTGCGAACAGCCGCCTCTTTCATTTTCGTATGTAGCGTAGGTAAATTTCTATACCTATCAACACCGCCCCAATTATTACGAACGATAAATGCTGAATCAAAAATATCAAAACGACCTAACACATCCTTATCTACAAATTGCATAATTGAATACAGTTCTTCGGGACGCCCATTTTCAATAGGAGTGCCGGTAAGAGCAAATTTAATTGGGGTTCCAGAAAGTTTTTTTACATGTTTAGCGCGTTTAGATTTAAAAGATTTAATTGCGGTAGCCTCGTCAAGAACCACATAACCGCGGGGAAGTTTTTTTATACGTTCCCAGTCATTAACAACTTGTTCATAATTCATAATAATGTAGTCAACACCAGAAGTTTGCCAATCCATTGCGCTGGCATATTGGGCAGCACGTTGTTTTGGGGTTCCATCTATTACTAGAGGAATAGAAGTTCCACTAGTAAATTTAGTAATTTGGTTAGCCCATTGATACTTTAAGCTAGATAAACAGATTACTAACCCGGGCTCTTGTATCTCTTTTGCATCCATTAACCGCTCAATAGCGGCAATAGTTAAAACGGTTTTACCTAAACCTAAGTCATAAGCAACAAGCATAGTTTTTCTATCAAACATGCGCTCAACGGCTTCTACTTGGTAAGGCAAAAGCGTTCCAGTAAATGACACACAAAAAGACTACACCACACTAGGCAAAAAGAAAACCCACCCCGAAGGGTGGGCTATCTTTAAGAAAAGACTATGCGTCTAAAAGTGCCTGTGGGTCAAGCCCGCCGCCTTTTTTCCAGCCTGGTCCTGCCTGTAATTCCATATGTAAATGTGGACCCGTGCAGTTTCCGTCTGCTCCAACTTTTCCAATAACGTCTCCAACTGCAAGGACCTGTCCGACCTTGACGCTGTTAGAAGACAAGTGAGCAAATAGTAAATGTCCACCTTCAACTTTCATAAGGACTGAGTGCTGACCAAAGGCAGCGCCCCAACATTGGCCTACTTTAACAACTTTGCCATCAACTGGAGCAACAACTACAGCTCCAGTTGGCGCGGCGTAGTCAACGCCTTCATGTTTTCCTGAGGACCATCGTTTTCCAGCAACTCCAAAGGGTGTTGTAACTTTGTATTTTGCGTCTTTCATTGGCGATGCCATATGAACTCCTAAGATTATTGTTTACGGGTTAATCCCCGTTATCTATAAACAATAATACCAAAGCTGTTATAACAATTCCTATACATAACAAACTAATAATTGTGCTAAAGTTCAACAAATTACACAGTCTCCCAAGATGACCACCGAATTGAATGCCTAGCGGTATCAATACCATGTAAAATTTCAGCCTTGCTCATAGCGCCAATATCCTTAACATCAACACCGTTGTAATTAAAAAACCACGCTTCAAACCCCAACTCAATGGTGGCATCCGAAATAACCGATGACGATTTTTGGCCCGCATCATCAGCGTCCATAGCAACAATAACTTTGTCAGCAAGACGAATAATCTTTAACTGCTCTTTAGAAACTATTGATCCAAAAGTAGCCATACCACCAGAAATTCCTACTGACTCTAGCCGAACTACGTCTAGAGGGGACTCCACAACAATTATAGGACCTCCGGTGTACTTATCCCAGCCAAAAATAGAGGTGCTTTTTTTTACGCCAGTAGGCCTGTTTCTAAAAAATCTTCCCCGGTAACCTTTTTCTTGCCACCCTAAAAGACTTTGCGAGTGTGGGTTACGAATAGGAATGATCCAATTTTCTAAACGAGCATCCCAAAGAATTCCGTGCTTAGCAGCAGCTTCTGCGGTTAGCCCGCGAGAACGCAAAGCCTCTAAAGGTGGGGCTACAAATGCCGCTAACGAAGCTTCTGAAACATGCACAATGTCATCAAATATTTCTTTCTTTTTATTAGTGGCTCGCGCAAAAGATTCACTTAAGTCTCCACCAACGTTAAGCCACTGCTTGGCTTGTTCAAAATCAAACCCATTTTCGGCCCATAGTTGTTTAACGTAAGCAACAAGGTAAGGTAACGTGCCCTTAAACTGGCAGGAAAAACAAATATGAGCACCAGTTTCTGCGTTGATGTACCAAGAAGGATTTCTATCTTCATGGCCCACACGTTCTTTGTGTCCTGGACAAAAGCCTTGAACTTCACTACCTCGAGCGCCAACGTACTCTACACCAAGACGATCAAGAACACCTTGAAGCTCTTCAACTGTCATAGGTCATCACTAGTTAACTCGCGAAATTCTCCTGTATTCCAATCCCAAAGTAAAGAAACTTCCATAGGACCAGTATTACGGCTAGCAAGAACCTTTAGCAACCTAGTGTCATCTATGTCTTCTTCTTCACGTTGAAGCCCAAAAATAACATCAGCATCTTGGAAGAACGAAGACGAGTAACCAATAGAGTCTGCAGTTACATTACCCTTTTTCATCTTCCAACTAAGAGCCTGCGTTGAAATAACAATAGGAATTTGAGCCCGCTGGGCTAAACGCTTTAATGACCGCGTAATGTTAGTTAAAGCTTGCGGGGTATTAGCCTCACCAGATTGCTCGTCAATCATTAAGTACACGCCGTCAATAAACAATACGTCTGGCTGAAGCATTTGAATTTTATGCGCCATTCCAGAAACAACTGATGCGCTAGCTGAATCAGTAAGCCAAAACTTATGATTTACCATTCCAATCCCACGAAGTTTTGCTTTGTATCTTGCTTCTTCTTCAGAGGTTAAAGTTCCCGTTAGTAGTCGGTGGTGTGATATCCGGGAACGCATGGCGTCGTATCTAGCAATCTGTTCTTGGTTACTCATTTCAAAAGATTGAAATACTGGTACTGAACCCTTGTTGTGAATGTTGTGCGCAATCTGCAATGCAAGAGTGGATTTACCAGTTTTTGGAGGAGCAACAATAACTACTAGCTGTCCTTTTTGTAACCCACTTGTTGCTTGATCTATAGACGGGAACCCCGTAGGTAGCCCACGCAAACCGTTAGGTAAATTTTTGCGCTCTAAATATTCTTCCCAACGCTTTTCAGCGCCATGTGTAATGTCAATGTCACTTGTTCCAGCAAGACCGTCGTTTTCAAGTTTAACCAGTCCTCGCTGTAAAGTTGTAAGTGCGCGTTCGTGGTCGGTGTGAAGTTCTATGTCTTTAATAGCGTCAGCAAACGCGGTATTGATAATACTAATGCGACGAGAAGCAATAACTTTGTCAATTAAAAAATCAACGTTATCTTCAACAGGCTTAAACTCAAACGTAGGAAAGTTTTCAACAATAACTTCGTGGCTTGGGCACTCAGCATACTTAGACTGGTGGTCTCTTACAAAAACCCAAACTCGTTTGTCAATGTCATCATGAAACCAAGTGTCGGAAACATTCCGCATAAATAGCGGGGATAAGTCTCTGTCTTGTAGTGCTCGGTTTAGTAGTCGGTTTTCGTAGTTCATATAATCCCCTTAAAAATCTAATCCCAAGCGACCATACATCAATTGATGTTGTGGGTCAATTACTCCAATAACTTCTGGTCTATACGGTAAGTCATCTACTAACTTTTTAGGTGAGGAGTAACTTGAAAAATACCTAAAAGGATTTGTTCCAACTCGATCTATATCGTTATATAAAAGTTCTAATTGATCGTATCCATAATCAAAAGATACAAGCTCTAACGTAACTCCAGCATGTGTAGTGTATATGTAAAATTTGTTAAGAAGCAACCTATCATATTTTATATCTTCGCTCATAACTGGAAACACTTTAAATTTCTTTTTTATAATAGGAAACTTAATAAAAAGTATGTCTGAGTTAACAAGCACGCGTTTTGGCATGTCATTGCTAATGTCCCCTTTTAACATAGTTTAACAGACCTCTATTTTTCCGTATTTAATAATATGTTGCCTAAAAGATTCTGGTGAATCCATTGCCCGTTCCATATCTTCTTTGTTACAACGTTCGGACAACTCTAATGGGTAAGTGCCTTTGTTTTGTTGTACGCGAGCTTCTACAAGCTTTGTGTGTTTGCAAACTTTACGCCCAGCAAAACCTGGGCAAGTGCATACAAAATTTTTATTTTTTAAAAGGCTGACTTCAAAAATTCCTGGACCTGGAGTACCAGCTGGACTCAAAAATATTTGAAACAACATAGCGTCTTCCATCAAGTCCTCCATTATTTACGTAAGTCCCCTCTAATAGATTCTAGTTCAATAGTTGCAAAAGCTTCGTTTATAAATGACTCAGTTGCTCCGCCGTAAGCCGCTTCCCAAGACTTAACTGGAAGATTAGTAGTGACTATAGTGGGAAGTCCGTTATTGAATCTGGTACGTAAAATATGATGAAGCATAGTTCTCTGCCAGCCACTGCCTGACGCGTGCTCTTTACCTACATCATCAATAACTAAGACTCGAATATTGTAAGCGTCATCGGCGCATTCCCCATGCATACCTAAAAACAAACGATCTTGTTCGTCAGTTCCTCCACTAATTAACTCGCCTTTAAGTTCAATAATAGAATTAAAAGTTGAAAAATAACAAGGCTTTATAAGAACTTTACCGTCGTTTATCCCAAAAGATTCTAAAGGAAATGTTCTAATCATTTCTTGAATGACTGCTAAAGCAAGAGTGGTCTTACCGTGACCAGGCTCTCCAACAAGAAGTAATCCTTTGCCACAAGTCTTTTGTCCGTCAGCCCTAATGACATCTCCGTCTTTTACTTTTTTAATCCACCTACGAACGGATTCTAAATCTTTTTTAGTAATAGCTTCACAGTCAGTAAGTTCCCAACCAAGACGAGCCCTAGGTATACCAGCAATCTTTGTCCAAGACTTTCTTCGAACTGGTAACTCATCGGGATTAATCATCTGACTCCGTAGTAGTGGCGGCATTTGCAATGTAATTTTTCATGCGATCAAGTGTCTCGCGGCTAATCCCCGCGTTCATGTACTTAATCTGTTCTTGCAACTCAGCCTCTATTTGCGCTTCAGCAGCACTAATTGCTTCGTCTTTCATTTTACTCATACAACCACTCCTGTGATTTACTGGCTTGCGCCTTAGCAGTTTCAACTTCGTCGTCTGTTCTTACCATAGCCTTAGCTTGATTGGCAAACTCGCCCCATCTGTTAGCCAGCATCCTCCATAAAATATCAGGGTCGTTATATTTTTCAAAGTTAGTAACCGAAAAAAATAGATCAAGAATTTGAAACTCTAGTTCGCCATTAGTATCATGCTTCATGCGCTGTTGATTAAACGCGGCGTTTAGCCTTTTCATGTTAGGCGTCCAAAGCTTTAAACCCCAAGTTAAATTGGTGCGATAAATAAACTCATACGAAATATCGCTAGAGGTCCATTTAATTTTTGGAACATTATGGCGATAAATAATTTTAGTTTCATGTTGTTTAACTTTAGCTTCTTGGTAAGCAGTTCGCTTTTCGCGTTCCGCGCGGGCTCGATCTTCTAGTCTGTCGTCATCTGACGACGTGTTATTAAACATTCCATCCCAAGACATACCTAAAACCTCCAAATCAACTTTTCTAAAATTCTCTTCATGGGGGGTCTCCCCCAATTCTTTACTAGTTAAGCTAGCTAAACTATAGGGACTATATAGCTTACTCTGCAGAGACAGGGGGTCGGAAAACCCGACCCCTGCAAACTCTACTTGTGGGGTCGGAAAACCCGACCCTTGAAGGTAGTCAAATCCGGACTGGGTAACCCATACTTTAGTCTCTAGTCGGTTACCAATTTTGTAGGTTTTTTCTGCTACATACCCAAGTAATTTTAATTCCTTGAGTGAGGTAAGCCAAAAATCCCTCCCAGTGCCTCTATACGCCTCTCTAAGAGACTCTACTGTGGGTTTGGTACCCAGGTATGCACAACGAAATAGAGCTGCTTCTGACTTAGGAGAAAGGCTCATTTATTCAAAACCTGCTTTAATTCGCGAGCAATAGCCTCCGCAAATACCTTTGCTATGTATTCAATAGCAGAATATAAAGGGTCCGATTCCTCTTCATATTCTTCAGGATCTTCTAGGTCATCTATAGTATCATCGCTAGTTTCTTGCTCTGGTTCTTGTACTAACTCTTGTTCTGGGATTTCTGGGGCTTTAGAAACTGTAGCTCCTTCTACCGCAAGTAACGCTACAAGACCATTTGTAAAATCAAACGCTGGAGTGTTTAAATCTTTAGCTAGTACGAGTGCGTTGGAAGCCTCTGGATCTTCGTCGCTCCAAAACAAAAAGAAAGCCGAGGATGAGTTGGGTTTAACCCCTAGATCCTCGGAACCTGAACTTGCCGTGTACTGAACTTTCTTATCTTCAGCGTAAGATTTAAGCCAAAATTGCCCTTCGGACATAACTTTTTCGTAATGAAAATGGATATGCAATTCAGGGTTAGCATAGATGTAGTCGTCAATCAAGGCTTCAACGTTAGCCCTGCTCGTCTTTCCATTGCCAACCACGTAAATATGATCGTACATAATGTCTCCTGACGGTTAGGAGACTATACTACAACTATTTTTTAATGGCGCAAATTTATGATGGGAAAGTGACGGTTCCAGTACCAGCAGTAAAGGAATATACCCTGTAACCTGCGCGTGAAACCGTGCTAACTGTATGAGTCAACCCCCCACTTACAGTTAAAGCAGGGTAACTACTTGGGTACGCAAGAATAACTATTCCGCTACCACCATTACCGCCATAAGAGTTGTAGCCATTTGCAGAAGCTCCACCGCCACCGCCACCTTTACCATCTACACCTGTGCCGCCTTGTGTAGCGCCCCAAGAAGCTCCTGTACCACCGCCGTAATTAACGCCATTGTAAACAGGACTGGCTGCTGGGTTAGACCCTTGGTCTCCTTCGCCACCAACACCACCGCCGGCATAACCTATGGAAGTTCCAGTGATTGATGATAGGACACCAACACCTGGAAGGGCATAGTGTTGTCCAGCAGTGCCCGCGCCACCACCACCTCCGCCGTAGGAGTTACCGCTAATTCCACCACCAAATCCTTGATTAACTGTACCCGGAGAGCCACCATTTACGTCGTTATTTCCGCCGCCTCCGCC
>Ga0114974_10003879_pt1 | contig 11225 bp, 9 predicted proteins | sample S_130206_EF_Meta_FD_87318 | JGI IMG/M metagenome (GOLD analysis project Ga0114974, IMG submission 87318) | Freshwater microbial communities from Lake Simoncouche, Canada to study carbon cycling - S_130206_EF_MetaG | ecosystem: Environmental > Aquatic > Freshwater > Lake | place: Lake...
CAAACCAAATAAAGATGTTATGCGAAAAATGGGAAGATATTTAATTGAACACTCGGTAGACGTATTGCTGTATACTGACAAAATACGGTTATTAAATGCATTGCAAAGCATTTCGCCAGAAGACCGCGATATAGTGGAAAATGACGCATACAGTTACATGACCCGACCTGCAAACAAGCCGGAGAAAGTGGTTAAAGTCGGACGTCGCGAATTTTTAATTTTGTATGACGGGAAAACTCAAATTGAGAAAAACTATGATGACGATAAGCGCAAGCTGCTCGTGCTAAACAAGGAACGATGGGAGCTTGCGAATGCGTCGGCCAATAAAGATTTCAATGAACAAGTGGAGAAGTTAAAGGAAGACTTTAAACGCGAGAACATGAATAACCGGATTAATAATTTAATCGGGTTTATTGGCTATGAAAAGCAGGGGAAACACCTGTTGTTTAAAACAAAAGACATAACTAGCGACCGCAATCTGGTGGGCGCGCGATGTGACCAGACAGGCAAAACCGAGCTATTAAAAATGTTGAATGGCTTGGTGGGGTCCCGCGTGTTTACTGAAATCACGACCAAACTGTCGGGGCAACAAGAGCTGTGCGCAATGATGGAACTACTGTTCAGGTATAGCCACGATATTGAGGCACAAGGCAAGCTGTGGTTTTTCTCGCCGGAGGAGACGGAACTCTATAATTTGGAGCATTGCAAAATAAAAAATAAGAAATTTGTGTGCCAACAGCTGTAATAACAGCCATAATAATCATCGCCATAATAATCATCGTCATAATAATCATCGCCATAATAATCATCGCCATCGCAATTAATAAAATTGAACTAATTTAATTAATATATTAAGAGTTTAAAGACTAATTCATAATATATAAAAGACTTAAAGATAATCTACAATTATTATAATGGAAGAACAATTAAACGAGCGGCCAAAACAATCTGTTATCGGACGCAGACCTCGCCCGACCAGATTAATTGAATCCATATATACCCGATGTTTAATTACCCGCTCCATTTGCGTACCCATCTATAATGTCGGCTCTAATTTAGAAAAAGTATTGGAAGAATACATCTCGCATTTATATGAAGGCAAATGCATCGTTGAGGGATTTATTAAACCCGGCTCCACCAAAATCGTCACCTACTCCAGCGGACTAATCCAAAGCATGAATGTTGTGTTTGAAGTCGTGTTTGAATGCGAAGCGTGTTTCCCAGTAGAAGGCACCAACATTTATTGCGTGGCCAAGAATATCACCAAGGCCGGCATTCGCGCAGAAAGCTCTACGGACAGCCCCAGCCCTTTTGTCGTGTTTATTGCGCGCGACCACCACTTTAATATGTCGCGGTTCTCCTCCATCAAAGAAGGCGACAAATTCATCGCAAAAGTCATCGGGCAACGGTTTGAATTAAACGATAAACAAATATCCATTATTGCAGAACTGAAAGACGTAAAATACACTGAACCCAGGTTTAGCAATAAACCACTTGTTAAGAGCAATATTGAATGCTAGCACTGGACACTCATAACAATACCAACGCCAAGACTTATATAATATTTTTTTTACTTACTTATACCAGTGAAGATTTCATAAGTTTACGAAATCGTTCCTGGTATCTGACCCTTGGAGAATTAAAATCGGCGTTTGAAATGTAAAAAGGTGTAAAGGGTTTAAAAGCATCTAATACATATTATATAACACCATGGAAATTCATAAAGCTTCTTCTTCTTCGTCTTCTTCTTCTAATTCCTTTGCAAACTTTTATCCTAACTCCAGCGACAACGAATGCGCAAGAGACCGCGAAATCATCTACGCCCTTGAGCTCACGCATATTCGCGAGATTATTGAAACTATGACCAAATTCAACCAAATTGAAGTGTTGAAAATCCTATGCAAAACCAAGGACATCACCATCAATGAGAATAAATACGGCATTCATGTGAACTTGAGTGAACTCACCAAAGAAACCATTGATGAACTGAAAACATACATCAACTATGTAAACACCCAAGAAATACAGTTGCACCATATTGAAAAACAAAAAGAGAGCTTTATTAATACATATTTTGCAAAAGATAATAAAGATAACACTAGTAAATGTATATAAGAGTAGAATACACTAAAAACACTAATACATTTATTTATGCACCATCATAACAGACCACGACCGAACAGTGCCAAAACAATTATAACTGCACTGACCCCTCAATTGCAACAATCATATAATTCTATATTAAATGAATTACACGATTACACGCTCACGCAACCCTTCATGGACAACGCGTTATCGTTACAAGTTAATATTCATTCAGGTCATTCCTTTTCTTCTATTTCTTCTATTTCTTCCTTTAAATCTGTGAAAGAACCCAAACCAACTGTTCCACCTTCCATTCATCCTGATGCGCCTCCTCCCGTTCAAGTCGCACCATTAGCTCAATCTTTGAAGCCCGACCTATTAATCCCTTCTCAAAAAGACACCTTATTCTGGTGCTTTTATATCATGAAACATGGTCTCAATGCCTACACCACCATCGGTAATAAACATTTTCAAATTGAACAGGAAGAAAAAATCGCGGCGATTGAATTTTTGCGCACCAAAAAAGACGTGCTGAAAACGCACAAAATAAAACCGTTTACCAGCATTGAGAGCGACTTATCCCCTGGCAACTCCATTAATATCAAGACTTTTTTCGCGCTCGCCATTTGTTACGACTTGCCTGTTATCTATATTTATAAAAACACATACGTTGACAATCTTGATGTGAATGGTGATGTTAATAATGTTAATAATGGATCCAGCCCTCACATAATTCAATGGACACGACCGAATGAATACGCATTTGTATACGACCCGTCGCAATGGTCAAGTCTCTGTTTCGCAAAATACAAATGGCAATCCATTGATAAACCGGTGGGACCGGCATCTTTGTATAAAATAACCGATATTTTAGAGCTTTTCAATAAATTGCAAATTCCCACAAACAACGCAAACACAGTATTTCATCTGGCTAAAAAACCCACCAAAAAAGAAATGTATGACGCAATACTCGCATATTTTATGTAATAAGGTAATAAGGTAATATAAGGTAATATAAGGTAATAAGGTAGATTTGCAAAAACGTAAAATTGATTAATAATATATCTATATAAAAATATATTATTATATTATACAATGTCATCTATTGAAAATCAACGCGCCAAAAAAATAAATGAAAAATTAATACTTATCCCTGCCACCGAAGCAGTGGACACTGCAACGCCTACACCTGCAGCCACACCTTTGATGAGCGAAAACGTTGAAGTCGCCGACCTCGCCGAAATCGCCGCTACCCGCGCAAATAAACGCTACGAAAAAACGCCCAAATTATCCAACGCCGAACTCCAAGTCGCATTCAATTCCCTCGTGCATGTATTCTTCCAAGAACGGCCTTATGAACAATCCCCCCAAGAAACTCCCGAACTAGAAGTCAAATTCGGCACAAAAGGCATTAAACCCATCACCAAAAATGACTACGACAATGTTATCAAAAAACTCAAAACACTCGGATTTACCCCCATTACCGACAGCGGTGAACATCTACTTCGCATGCAAAACCGCGCACTAGACCGCGCATCCGGACGCTTCAAAAAATCCAATGTGCGCGTTGAAATCGTCGGCCTACATAGCATTCAAAACTATTGTAATAATAACCGCATTAATGATGTGGATTTTGCAGTAAATATGCATTATAAACAAGACGTGCGCGCTACCGGCGACTATCCAAGGGGCACCATTGTGAATAACGGCTATTTCCAAAGTGTCGACTTTGACCATTTCAATTTTAGACTATCCTACAAAAAAGAAAAACGCGTCAGCAATAATGGACACATCGGCATGGACATCATGAGCAGTTGGGACAACTCTAAAAAAGAATTCCGCTACATTAACCGCGTCACGTTTGTTCACGCATTGTTCCCGTTTAAAATTGACCTGAGCATCGTCAAATCATCCGCATGGGACTTCAAAACCGGCCCTGTTCTTTCCACCAGCTTTCAGAGCTCCGGCGTTATCTCCAACCCAGAACACTACGAAATTGAAATTGAAGTGGACAATAAAAAGTTGGGCGACCCGTCGTTTTTGGCAAAAGACGGCGTCCCCTTATTACTCTCCATGTTGCGCAAAGTCATCAAATACGTCTTGTGCGGACTTCAAGAAACCAACTTCCCTATCGCATATACCGAGCAGCAATCCGTCTTGGACCAATATATTATGATGCTCCATAAAGCCCCGTTGGAACGCCGCATTAACTCCCGCGACTTCATCGGCTACCAATCTCATACCCTACAAGTCAAAAATATCGTCCCGCCAAATAAAAATTCCAATGACTATAACATTCACTCCGGTTATGTCGTCACTGAAAAGGCGGACGGCGACAGAACACTCATGTTTATCGCGGCCAATGGCAAAATCTACCTCATTAATTCCAGCATGAAAGTCATATTCACCGGCACCATTACTGAAAAGAAAGAACTGTTTAACACACTCCTTGACGGCGAACTCATTGTACATAACAAATATAACAACTATATCAACTTGTACGCCGCATTTGATATTTATTATTTGAACGGGGATGACATTCGCAAACACTATTTCATGCCTTCCCATGACAAAGACGACCCACTCAAGTCTCGACATTACTGGCTCAATCAAGTCATTGATAATTTAGAACTTAAATCTGTCGTGGAAACCGACATTGCAACCCCCATTAGAATTATATGCAAACAGTTCTATCCCAAAAAATACACCGAAACCATTTTCCAAGCATGCAATACCATACTTACCAATATTGCGGAAGGCATATTTGAATACAACACCGACGGACTTATTTTCACTCCCATCAGCTTTGGAGTTGGCGGATACGAACGAGGCGCCGTCAGCGCCCCAGAACGCACCTCGTGGGAAGCCTCCTTTAAATGGAAACCCCCGCGTTTCAACACCATTGACTTCCTAGTCACCACTAAAAAGAACAGCGCCGGACAAGACCTATTAACCTCCATGTTTGAAGAAGGCGTGAACGCCGGCGTCGGCAGCCAAAACAAACGCTACAAAACGCTCATCCTGGAATGCGGCATTGATGAAAAACGCGACATCTATTTGAACCCATGTCAAGACATCATTGATGATATTCTTCCTTCCTTTAAAGCCGACGGCAAACTCACCTATAAACACATGCAATTTTACCCGACCACACCATTTGATGAAGAGGCCGGCATATGCAACATTATGGTCACGCGCGATGAAACCGGTGCGGACCAAATGTTCACTTTAGAGGGCGACGTCATTAATAACAACACCATTGTTGAATTCAGCTACGACTTGACAGACCCGAGCAAACCCAAACACTGGAGATGGTCCCCTCTGCGTGTCCGTTACGACAAAACCGGCGAACTCCGTAACGGCCAAAAAACGTATGGCAATGATTACCGCACGGCGAATTCCAATTGGTCCTCTATTCATAACCCCGTCACGGAAGAAATGCTCATGTATGGAGTAAACATTCCCGAAATCATGTATGATGACGACATTTACTACAACGAACAGTCCAGTAACGCCACCACAACTACACGTGGCCTTCGCGATTTTCACAATTTATTTGTAAAGAAGTCTTTAATACGCGCAGTGTCTAAACCTGGCGACACGCTCATTGATTTCGCATGCGGCAAGGCGGGCGACATGTCCAAATGGATTGCGGCCGGATTATCCTTCGTATTCGGCATTGATGTTTCCAAAGACAATTTGGAAAACCGCATTAACGGTGCATGCTCCCGATACTTGAACAGTAGGAAACAGTTCAAACAAATGCCTTATGCATTATTTGTAAACGGCGACAGCAGTAAAAACATCCGCACCGGTAATGCCATCATGAATGAAAAGAGCGCCGAAGTCACGCGCGCAATATTCGGACAAGGCACCAAAAGCGTAGAACGGCTCGGGAAAGGCGTGGTGCGGCAGTTTTCAAGGGGCGCCGACGGCTTTAATATCGGGTCGTGCCAATTTGCGCTGCATTATTTCTGCGAAACGCCCACCACCTTTTATAATTTCATTCGCAATGTGGCAGAATGCACCAAAATCGGCGGTTATTTCATCGGCACATGCTATGACGGTCTCACGATTTTCAAACGTTTGAAGAGCACCGCGACAAATGATAGTGTTGTTATTAACATGCCTGGATCCGCAAATAAAAAAGTATGGGAGGTTGTCAAGGAGTATTCCGCAGAAACGCTGGAAAACGACACGAGCTGTTTAGGGATGAAAATAAACGTGTTTCAGGAAACAATCGGCAAGCTTACTCCGGAATATTTGGTGAACTTCCGGTTCTTTACTCAAACCATGGAGGACTATGGGTTCAAGCTAGTGAGCAGGAACGAAGCGAGACAACAACTCGGGATGCCCGACGGGACTGGGCTGTTTGTAGATTTATTTGATGACATGGCAGAAGAAGCGACGCGAGATGAGGCCAAAGCGATTGAATACAAGAACGCGCTCAATATGGCGCCTTATGAAAAAACAATTTCGTTCTTAAACAGATACTTCATTTATAAAAAATCAAATCATATTGATGCCGAAAAACTGACGAATGCATTGCTGAAAAAGAACGCGCAGGAATATGTGAATGAAATGGGCAATGACGACGCCTTAGTTCAACGCGATGAAACAAAGGAAGACGCCGGTGTAATCGTAGAAACTGAAAAACCTTTGAAGATACCCGCAAAACCACGAACCAAAAAATTGGTGACAAAACTCCGCATCACGGACTTAGATGTAGCCGAAGAGGCGGCGCCTCCTGTTGCACCTGCTGCTGCGCCTGTTGCTGCGCCTGTAGCTCCTCCTCCGGTTGCTGCTACTGTAGCTCTAGACGCTCCCGTGGTGGAAATAGAAGCCACGGTGATAGAAGAGCCCGTCATCAAAATAAAGGTGAAAAAGCCTCGCGCCACCAAAAAATAATGGATTAATTAAATTGTTGAAGTTTTAATAATTGTTGAAGTTGTAATACATTGTAAAACAGTATAAATATAATGCACAATATATAATAGTTAAATGATTTATTATATATTACCAAAAAATAATGCTCCTCTACAAATAACCCCTCAATTTCAGTTTGACCACGACAACCCTCCCTGCATAATATCCCATAGCGTTAATTATTACAATGCCATTATTCAAACCCAGATTGATAAATTACTCTCTTTAAACAAAGACATTGCCATTAACAAGTTTCACCAAGCCAACCTCTACATCAACCCTTATGAATTTCTTTTTTCAAAAGTGCCCACATATAAATTATCCGTCAGCAAACTGCCGCACACGACCGCGGAACAATACGAATTGATTGAACTCGCGCACGCCTGCAACCTCTTAGACGCATTCAAATACAACCAGGCTCTCTCCGTTTGCCACGTAGAGGGCATTGATAGCTCCGCGGACTTGTTTGCGGTGATTAGAGAGAATTCACACGTAACGCACCATCACGAATATGAACCCAATATTGAAACGTTGGCGACGAAACTTATTCCCATAAACAATGCGAGTTTAAATAAACGGTTTGACCTTATGTTTTTTAATTTGAATGTTGACTTGACTTCCAACGCCGAGTTGCAAAATGATATTCGCAAAGTATTTCAGCGCATGGTATATGCCCTATTTATTATTTTGCGCGCGCAGGCGTATAACGGGTCTTGCACCATTAAAGTGGACCACTTGCACTACCACCTAATCATTGACATCATATATATTCTAAACACCGTGTTTCATAAAGTCCACATCGTTAAACCCTCTTGCTCGCCGATTATTTCATCTGCGCGGTACATCGTGTGCAAACATTTTTCGCCGTCCACAAACTGCAGCGAACAAGTTGACGCATTGTTGCATTTAATGGGGAGTAAAAACATGCAAAATGTAGTTTCACTGTTGGACACGCCGGTGCCTTGCCATTTTATGACAAAAATAGAAGAGGTCAATGTGATTGTCGGGCAGCAGCAGCTGGACGGGTATTTTCAAATCATCAATATTTTAAAAAATAAACACAAGGAAGAAAAATTTGAAACCATGAAACGCAACAACGTGCAAAAATGCATTCAATTCTGCGAGAAATATCATATTCCCTATAATAAATTTTTAGAAAAGAGCAATATGTTCAGCCAAAAAAATTCCAAAAATATGTTCACCAGCAAACCGCCAAGCGACGACGAATTAAATGAATGTCATGACGCGTAGTTTCGGTGGTTGAGTTGTTATTGCACCTTTTAATATTTCAAACGCCCATTATCTAAATAGTAAAACAATATAAAATTATAAATTTATATTATTAATAATGAAGTGGGTATACATATTAAAGTGCGAATATGATTATTATTATGTGGGCGAAACGTCACGATTATATAGAAGATTTTGGGAACATAGCGAAGGTTGTGGGGGATTAAACACATCTATTTATAGACCATTAGGTCCTGTAGCAATTTATAAAGTAAATAATTTGGGTAAGTTTTTTGAATATAATCGTAATGTTATAGATACAATTAATAACGATTATACAATAGATAATCAAAGTGGTTATGATAAATGGTTATTGAAAAAGTTTAATGACGATGTAGAAGATGATTATGATAATTTATATGCAGAAAATAATATAACTGAATGTTTAATGATAAATAATAAAGATAACTGGGACAAAATAAGAGGTGGTAAATATACAAGATTTGATGTTAAATATAATTTTCCTATAAATGATTATATAAATCAATTGCCCATATGCAAGTGTGGCCTGCCGTGTGATATAAAAAAAAATGAAGATAAAAATTATTTATTTTTTAGATGCGCTAAAAAAAATATGTGGGATAGTTTGAAGGACCAATTTGATATTGATGAAGAACCTTGTAATTTTTTTATGGAATATTCAAAGGATGTGCAATTTAGGTTAGAAGAAACTAAAAAGTTTGCTGATAGAAATAAAACGCTAAAAGAATTATTCAAAAAATCTTTTTGGTTAAAAAATATATCTGAATGCGATAATACTGAACCAGATGTTTGTATAGGCGGTTGTAATAAAGGTTATGGTTATAATAAAATATCGTATAGTTATAAAGAACGAAATTTATGTTATGATTGTTTTATTGATAAAAATGAAGAATTAACAAAAAAATATAATATTATAAGTGAAGGAAAATGTTTATTAAAGTTAAAATAATGGGCGTTTGAAATGTAAAAAGGTGCAAAAACGCCCATTTTACATATCATAAAATAGCTGGATTGTTTCAATTGTTTTATTTGTTGCATTTAACGGATTTAACCAATATTTTATTTGTTCTTCCAAAGTATATAATCTTTCGGTCCATTCACTCTTTTTTGATTTCTTCACGACACATATTCCCTTCTTATCTTGACCCCAACATGAAGATATAATTGTTCCATCTTTTTCGTAATCATCTGGATTAAATCGGATAAAAATAATTGGTCTATGTCCTAAATCCTGAGATAACTCCATTGTGCGTTTGTTTTGACAACTACAATTATAATCGGTATGCTGGTTTTCATCAACTTCTACAATAATTATTTGATATAACAAATCCAATAACAAATCTGGTCTTCTCTTAGAACAACCTCCTGATACTATTTTGTCTGCTATCCAATTTAAATTTGGAAACTTTGTTTTTATACATTCAACCACAGCATACTCTTTGGTCTTGTAATTGCGCGATACCGGTTTGTCCGGAAACAAATTCATATAACAAAAGAGACAATACCCGTCGTATTTTTCTGCTACCTGCGTTGAACACCATTCGCTTAGACAAGTTTTATTTTTCACATTCACCATTCCTTCCAATTTATGTGATGAACAATACAGTGCAGTTGGTTCACCTTCTTTGTTATAACTTGGTTGAACTTTACATTCCGGATGAATACAAGTTTTGTGTTTCACATTAACCATTCCTTCCAATTTATGCTGAGAACAATACAACGCTTTGGTCTCGCCATCTTTGTTATAAATTGGTTGAACTTTACATTCCGGATGAATACAAGTTTTGTTTTTCACATCAACCATTCCTTCCAATTTATGCTGAGAACAATACAACGCTTTGGTCTCGCCATCTTTGTTATAAATTGGGCGAACTTTACATTCCGGATGAATACAAGTTTTGGATTTCACATTAACCATTCCTTCCAATTTATGCTGAGAGCAATACAACCCTTCGGACTCGCCATCTTTGTTATAATTTGGGCGAACTTTACATTCCGGATGAATACAAGTTTTGGATTTCACATCAACCATTCCTTCCAATTTATGCTGAGAACAATACAACGCTTTGGTCTCGCCATCTTTGTTATAAATTGGTTGAACTTTACATTCCGGATGAATGCAAGTTTTGGATTTCACATTAACCATTCCTTCCAATTTATGCTGAGAGCAATACAACGCTTTGGTCTCGCCATCTTTGTTATAATTTGGGTGAACTTTACAATCCGGATGAATACAATTTTTGTTTTTCACATCAACCATTCCTTCCAATTTATGCTGAGAGCAATACAACGCTTTGGTCTCGCCTGCTTCGTTAAATACTGGTTGTTTTTTACAATCTGGATGAATGCAAGTTTTGTTTTTCACATCAACCATTCCTTCCAATTTATGCTGAGAACAATACAACCCTTTTGTCTCACCTTCTACATTAAATACTGGGCTCGTTTTACAACCATTTTCTTTACACATTGTTGTCTATTTATTATATAGTTATTAGACAAATATTTAAATCAATTTTTAATGTTAAAATTCGCGTTTTAAATGTTAAAAGGTGTAAAAGATTTATACGGTTGTTACGCACGGCATCTTAGTTAATACGGTTTTGAATTGCAAAATAAACGGCATTATCGGGTTTTCGCCCAGGTTAAGTATCCCGCGATATAAAGTTCCAGGTCCTAGCGCATTTGCTGAGCGATAAATACTGCTGCTAATTGTCGTGTCATGCAGCTTGTGCGTTCTTAAACTACTCGTGACTGAACCCTGTGCAGCAAATTGCTCATTTGACGGTTTATATATTGATACTTTACATCTATTTGTCGCGTGTGAATTAATCGCTATTCCAACATTGCTCAAGCTAGCCTTCACCATTGCTACCGATTGCTCCTGATTTTCTACTGTAGTCAAAAATGCAATGAACGCGCTCAAATCCGTTATACGGTCGTCA
>Ga0114974_10003882_pt1 | contig 11220 bp, 9 predicted proteins | sample S_130206_EF_Meta_FD_87318 | JGI IMG/M metagenome (GOLD analysis project Ga0114974, IMG submission 87318) | Freshwater microbial communities from Lake Simoncouche, Canada to study carbon cycling - S_130206_EF_MetaG | ecosystem: Environmental > Aquatic > Freshwater > Lake | place: Lake...
ACCACCAGCAGAAGAACCTCCTGCTGAAGAACCACCAGCAGAAGAACCTCCTGCTGAAGAACCACCAGCAGAAGAACCTCCTGCTGAAGAACCACCAGCAGAAGAACCTCCTGCTGAAGAACCTACACAAGAAGAAGTTGTTGATACTGCTGTAGAAGATGCACTCGATGACGGAGAAATTACATCTGAGGATGCTGAAGAGATTTTAGATGCACTAAATGCAGACGGAGAAATCACATCTGAAGAAGTTAATAATCTTTCAGATGCTCTTGCTGCTGATGGAAAGTTGACAGAGGCTGAAAAAGACCTCATTGCAGATGCTCTTATTGAGTCAGTTGCTCCTGGGGATATTCTTACAAAAGAGCAGATTCAAGATGCTGGAATCGAGTATCAAGACTTACCAGCAGAGACCCCCGTTGAGGTTAGGCAAGATGAAAACGGTAATGAAGTTGTTATTACTGCTGAAGTTGCAGCAGCACTAGAGGTGCTTGCAAATCCTGTAGAATTACTGTCTACTATGTTTGACGACCCTGCTAAAGCACTACTTGCTTTAGGCAGTATCGGTGCTGATATGTCAGATGAAGAAAGAAAAGAAGCAACTGACATGGTTGTTGCAACTGTTGTAGCAGCGGGTGCTGCTATGAATGCAGTCGGTGCAGCAGCAGGAGCGGCTGGGAGTTCTAGCGGAAGCGGCTCAGGTAGCGGTGGTGGAAGTTCTGGTGGCGGAGGTTCATCAGGAGATAGCAAAGGCGTTAGAAGGAGACCAAAGCCATGAAGAAGTTATTTAAAGACATGATTGACCAACTATGGACACTACTAGGTATGTTTATTGCGTGGGTAGTTCTTGATGGTTCAGCAAAGACAATAGTGGGTTATGCAATTATTGGAACCCTTATTGCCTGGGCTATTACATACTCAATAAGAAATCCAAAAGAAGACGACGCCGAGGACTAATACCGTCTGTTTTTAAGTTATTCTATATATAGTGAATCAACTATATATGGAGAGATAATGGACGAGCAATTAACCGAGCAATACAAGACACTCATCGAGCCATTACTTCCGCTGGCTAAAAAAGCATATGGCTCAAGGACGCAAAATACTCCCGCCCATGAGGCTAGTCGAGAATATACACGATTATTAATTGAATTCCAATCTAAAGGTGGAAGCCTTCCTTCTCTAGCCAAGGCTCTCGATGTTGCATATCCAGGTCTACGCCGTCGTGTAATTATGGAAACAGTTTCAATTTCAGATATCAAACCAAAGCGTCGTGCTCATAGGTCAGAACTTCCAGCAGCCATTGAAAGAGTTAAGACTGCAAAAGAAACTGGCGCTACCGAATATCACAGACAACTTGCTATTGAATATCAAAATGGTTTTTCACTTCAAGATTTAGCAAAAGGTTTAGGACTTAAATCTGCAACACCTCTCTACTATGGTGCACAGCGTGCTCTACAAAGGACTAATTCGTGGCTGACTCAATGATGGAAATTATTGCCAAACTTCCACCAGAAGAACGGGCAATAGCACTATCAGGATTAGACCCCGACCAACTTCTATGGGATTGGAGTATGTGGGGTCGCCCAGAACAATTACCACCTGATGGCAATTGGAATATTTGGATTTATCTTGCTGGTCGCGGTGCTGGAAAAACTCGTAGCGCTGCCGAATGGGTAAGAGAACAAGCAAAATATACAACTGAAGGTCAACGTCGTTTTGCGCTTGTTGCTCGTACTGCTGCTGACGTTCGTGACGTTATTGTTGAAGGTGAGTCAGGGATTATGAATGTGACTCCACCAAGTGAGCGTCCACTCTACGAACCATCAAAACGTCGCTTGACTTGGCCTAATGGAAATACTGCAACTTGTTTTACTGCTGATGAACCAGACTCACTTCGTGGACCTCAGTTCACACACGCTTGGGGTGATGAGGTCGCTGCTTGGCGACAAACTCCAGATGCTGCTGGTATGACTGCGTTTGATAACTTGCGTGTGGGCACTCGTCTTGGAGCAAACCCACAAATTATGGTTACTACAACACCAAAACGTGTGCCTCTTCTCTACTCGCTGCTTGATGAAGCAAAGAAAAGTGGCAAAGTTGTTGTTAGTCGTGGAAGCACGATGGATAACCAAGGAAACCTTAGCGAAACTTATCTAGAAACAATTACTGGCGTTTATGCTGGAACTCGTCTTGCTGCTCAAGAACTTTATGGAGAAATGCTTGATTCAGTTGAAGGTGCTCTTTGGACTTTAGAAATGTTGGAATCAACTCGTATTTCACAGTTTCCACTACAAACACCACTTCGTGTAATTGGTGTTGACCCATCAGTTGCTGAAAATCCACGGGATGAATGTGGAATTGTTGTTTGCGCTTCAACAGCAGAAAGAGATTTGTATAAGCGTCAAGCCTGGGTATTAGAAGATGCAACTATTCATGGCTCGCCTGAAGTATGGGCAAACAAAGTTGTTGAGATGGCTAGACGTTGGGGTGCTCCAGTCGTGGCTGAAGTAAACCAAGGTGGCGCACTTGTGCGTAATGCTATTAACTCTATTGACCCAAACATTAAAGTATTTGAAGTTCACTCTAAGCACGGCAAGGCTCTTCGTGCAGAGCCTATTGTTCTTGCTTATGAACAACAGCGTGTTCATCACGTTGGGTATATTGCAGAGTTAGAAGACCAGATGACATCTTGGATTCCAGGGGAAACAAGTAAGTCTCCTGACCGTGTTGATGCACTTGTTCACGCAATGACTGCGTTACTTATTAAACCACCACAAGGATTTATAGGCGGTAAATTAACAGCAAAATCCCCCGCTGCTAGACGCATTCCAAATTGGAGAGGCGGCAACGGGGGAGGCGCTAGAGTTTTTAACCCTCGCTAATTACTTTACTGGAAATACAGATATTGCTTTCTTAGGGCAACCTGTGTTGTATTTCTTTAGAGCATCTAGTTCTTTTTGGTCAACTGTTAAAGACCAACGAACTTTTATTGACACCCAGTTTGCAACATAAGTGCAAGCATATTCTTTTACTGTTGGCATCCACTCCGCTGGGTCTTGGTCAGATTTAGAACGATTTGATGAACCTGTAACAGCAATTAGATGACGAGGGTCAACCATATCGTTTGCATATTGTTGTCTTTTTAAGTCTGTCCAAGCAGATGCACCAGAGTCCCAAGATTCTGCAAGTGGCACCATGTGGTCAACATCTAACTTACCAGCATCAGTAACTTCAACATTGTCATAAATGCTTAGCCACTTTCCACCAGTCAATACACAGCCTTTATCAATTGTAGGTTTTACAAGGGCCTCATCAATAATTACAGATTTGCGTGAATCGCAGCCAACTTGACCAGCACGAGAAATAGTAATCCAGTGCTTGAACTTTGTCCGAACATAACCTGTGCGTGACTCAGTAGCAACTTTTAAATCTTTTATAGCAGCATCAGTAGAAGCATAAGTTGTTGCTTTGTCAGCCGCATTGGCTGGAGCAATTGAGACTAGGCTTACTGCTAATACAGCATAAATAAACTTTTTCATCTTTTTTCCAATCATCTAAATCGAGCAGCAATGCTCCAGTCTACATCCATAGGCACACCGCTAGGTATAGCACGAGGAACTAAAGAGCGACCTTTAACTATTGCATTAGCGCCAACTCCTTCAACTTGATACTGCTTTTCCACTAATCTACGGTGGAAAGCAATCTGTGTCATAGGGCGCTCACCGCGGTCATCACTCCATGCACGATATACAGTATAAAGAATCTTAAGTTGAACATTGACTCCTTCATTTTCATTAGTTTCTTCTGACATAAAGATACCAATTCTATCTTCGTTCTTACGGTAAACATCAGATGCTTCGCTAACTACACGACAAGTCCCAAGACCATCACGAGAACCAGAGCCAAGAACTTTAATAGCACCTTCAATCGCCCATGAAAGAACACCAGGAAGACCACCTTCAGGGTCAAAAATATATTCTTTTAATCCAGGGTCAGGATTTTCTGGAACTTTTAAGAAAGGAATTGGTCGTATACGACGCCACATTGCATCATCAGTGATGATAGGTCGGTGGTTAGTTGACACCCACAACTTTGCACGAGATTCAAATGTAAACGGCTTTTCTCCAGGAGAACGAGCAGATATTTCAGATGAACCAGTTAACTTCTTAACAGAGTTTTCTTTCAAACGCTCTGAGTCTGGAAGTTCATCAACCCATACAAGACGACGACCACGAAGTTCAGCCCAGTGATAAAGGTCTTGACCAGAGGACCTGCCATCATTTTGAGCAAGAATACTTGAGTCAAGTGGCCATGCATATTCTTTTGTACCAAGACATTTAACAATTGCCTCTACAAAAGTATTTTTACCAGAGCCTGGAGGACCATAAACCAAGAACATAACATCGTAACGACGAGAACCAGTAAGAGAGTATCCAGCAGCACGCTGTAGCCAATCTTGATATTCCTTATCTCCATCAGTTGCAAAGTCTAAAAATTCTTCCCAACGAACATTGCGTTGACCTTTTACATACCCAACAGGCGCACGCTTTGTAATGTATAGGTCTGGTCTATTTCGCAAAAGTTCACCAGTGCGAAGGTCAATAACACCATTTCTTACGCCAAGTAGGTATTCATCCTTATCCCAGTCTTGGACAGGAAGAGTTACACGAGGGTCAGAGTTAGCCGCATCAATACCTGAACGAAGACGAGCAATTGACTTACTTAAATTTGCCCATCGGATTGCTTCAGTTTGCTTATCCGCATCCGCATACTGAGTAGATTGCTTTGCAATAAGTGAAGGAATTCGTTTTGCTAATTCTCTAATTTCTAGTGCTTCAGGGTCTGGTCTCCAATATGTATCATCCCAATGAAACCAGCCGATACCAGGTGTGTAACGAATAGAGTCTTCATATGTGTCAACTAAGCGACGTCCATTACCAATATCGGTGAATGAACGCATACCTTTTTGACCACCATCTTGAGGATTTACAGCATCAACATCTCCAGGCAGGTCGTGAAGAGTATTTATAATAACCTCACCATAAGCAACGTCATCATTTTCTTGATACATAGGAACATCAGGTGGTCTAACAACGCCAGTCATTGGTTGAAGTTCTGTTCTCATCGAGTAGTCATCAGAGTTTTGCTTAATAATCTTTGCCTGAGACTCTTCTTGACTTTTATTAGCCCAGTTAAGTAATCCAGGCCAAGACTGTTCACTAGTAAAATCACTCTTAGGATTTTTAAGAACAAATTCAATAGCACGACGAGTGTGCATTGTTACGCTATTAGGTCCTTCTAATGGCATAGGAGGTTTAACTTTTTCGTGATTAAAACGAATCATTAAAGTCTCAACAGCAAGTTTTCCTGCTTCAGTATCAATAGGGAATTTATTGGCTAGAGCGCAAGCAATTTGATAGAGACCGACAGCACGCTCGCCTTCTACAAGACCTTCTCCAAGCATCTTGTCAACATCAAGTTTTTTCTTATCAAACTCTAGGTCACCAAAAATTGACTCCCAATCTCCAGTGCCAACTTTTGTTCCAGAGCGAGAGTTACGCTTACGAATAAACTCTAAAAGTTGTTCTGGTGCTTCCGCCATTTGCATCTCATGCGGACCCTTGCCCTCAACCCACTCATAACTAATTCCAGTAAAGTGTCGTGAAGGAGCAATAAGCACATAACCGTTGTGTTTAATATCAATACCTTTTAGTCCAGCCTTATTTAGATTCCCGATAAGTTCTTCATCAGGGCTGCACTTGTAATACAAATGTCGTCCACGAACATTTTTACCGTTGTTCATGTATTGACCAGTTAATGCTTCAACTGTTGGTGGCAACGCGCCTTCAACTAAAGATTGGAATTTCTCAAATGACTCGACACCGCCAGAACGCGGGTCAATATCAATTACAAGAAAACCAGATGGACGACAGTAAACGCCAACGTTGTAGTCAGGGTCTGAGTGCCACCAACTAGAAATCTTTGTTAGGTCTGATGTTGCAGCAGCATTCCATTGATTTATTGCAGGGTGCTTACCAATGTCTTTTGGTTCAGGATGAGAATTACCACAGGTGCATTTACCACTATTAATTCCATAGCAAGGAAGAATTTTCCAATTTTGGTATCCATACCATTCCGCAGAAGCGGCTAATTTATTAACGTCTTGGCTCATTCAGCACCACCAATAGAAACAGATTCTTGATTCAGTGAAAGCGAGTTAAACCAAGCATCCGCATCGTTAACAAGAATGTATACACGCTCTCTTCCCGTTTCTGTGGTGGTTTTAATGCCAGATAACTCTCCAGACCATATGGCTCTTGTAACTACTCGGGGCGGTATTCCGTATCTCATAGCAGTCGCTCTTACGCTAAGCCGTTTACTTGTCTGAAGCATTTATATGTTTACCCTTCTTCGCTTTACGGTTAAGGCCCAGAGTTTGACGAATTTGTGTCATTTCGTCAATATGAACCACTATACATCTTGAAGCCTTTTTAGGGGGCTTTGACTACAAAATTAGTCAACATTTAAGAATAGATAACAAAATGTTATGAAATAATTAGTTTCTAACTACCTACTATCTATTGTATTGGTGTACCTATGTCTGAAGCAAATATGGTCTTTACTTCCGTTGTTGCCATCATTGGCGGGGTATCCCTTCTTATAGGGTTTTTATATTCTATGTATAAAATTGCAAAAAGGGTAGAAATGGCTATAGGGGTAGATGAAGAAGGGCGAACTCTATCAGAGAGAATGCATAAAGTTGAACATCAACTTTGGCCTAACGGAGGCTCCTCGCTAGCAGACCAAGTATCTAAAATTGAAATTAGTAATGAAAGAATTGCATCAGAGGTCGGCATTATGAAAGACCTAGTTATAGCAATGGTTGAGCCAAAGCCGTTAAAGGCTGTAAGAGCAGTTGGCTCAAAGAGAAAAAACTCTTAATTTTTAAAAAATAAAAATCTAACATATCTTCTCAAAAAAGCACTTTACCTGTTATTGTTGTGGGTGTGGAATCTGGCTGACTTATCAGCAGGGTTCCCAACAACATAGAGAGGTATGTAATATGAGTCTGGCAGAGAAGTTAAATAAGATAACCCCTTCCGCTCCAGGTCTTCCTTGCGGAATTGCAAAAATCCTTGCAGGTCTTGCAACAGAAGATAGAAAAGCCCTTGAAACCGTAATGGGTGTTCGCTCAGTTCCTGGTGGAATTTCTAATAGACAGGTCCACGAAATCCTTCTTGATGAAGGCTATGACATTGCTTTTGCATCAATTCGTTTACACCGCTCGCAGCAGTGCCGATGCTATATCGGTAAGAATAGTGCTCGTCGTGTAGCAATCCAAAAAACTAAAACAAAAAGTGACGGTAACTAATAGTGGCTGAAGATACAGAGTCATTAGCGGAGCGTTTAGCAAGGCTTGTTAGCCCAGGACCAAATGGCTCTGACTTAAAGGCTCTCAATATTCCTGAAGCGTGGCGTCCTCGTATGGATGTCGGACCAGAAGGTGGCTTTGTTGTTTCAACACCACGGCCTGGAAGTGAAATGCCAGATGCAGCAAATATCTTGGCAGAGTTTAAGTTAGACCCATCCGCATGGGCAATTACTTCTTTGCGAAGAGGGCAGTGGCAAACATTTAAAGGCGAGTGGCTTGAATCCATGCGTGTCAATGTTGTTCCTGTAGGTGTATTAAAAGAGAATGATTTAGATTTAGAAAAACTTGTTGACGAAATTTCTAAGTGGAGACCAAAGGCAAAACAGAAAACTACATCAGGAGAATTGGCTTTTGTTTTTGCACCTAGCGACCAACAACTTGGTAAAAAAGGTAGTGGGGGAGGAACAATTGATTCAGTTGCCCGCATCTTGGAAACCACTGAAGGTGGAGTGCATCGCCTTCACGAGTTGAGAAAAATAGGGCGCAATATTGGAACCACAGTAATTGCTCTTCTAGGAGACCATGTTGAAGGTAACGTATCTCAAAATGGAAGATTGCAAGGACAAGCAGGTTCTGACTTAGGTCTCACCGAGCAGACACGAGTCGGGCGTCGTCTTTTGATGTCGCAGATTAAAGCCTTTGCTGAAATATCAGACAAAATTATTGTCCCAGTTGTAAATGGAAATCACGATGAAGTAACTCGTCAGATAATAGCAGACCCAGCAGATGGATGGAACGTAGAAATTGCAAGTGCTGTTCAAGATGCTTGTGCAGAAAATCCACACTTGGCTCATGTTGAGTTTAGGTTTCCAGAAAGTGACCATCAAACTCTTGCTGTAAATATCAATGGAACAATGCTTGGTCTATTCCATGGTCATCAATCTAAAGACCCTGTTAAGTATTTATCTGGTCAAGCGGCGGGACAAACTGCACTTGGTAATTGCGATGTTTGGCTATCAGGCCACTTCCACCACTTTAAAACTATGGATATTGGACCACGTTTTTGGGCACAATGCCCAACCCTAGACCCAGGCTCGGCTTGGTTTAGAGACCGCACTGGGCTGGAATCTCCAGCAGGAATTCTTAGTATGGTAATTGGCGAAGGCTGGGACCCACGAAGAGATATAAGTATCATCAGAGCAAGCAGAAATTAATAAAACTAAAAACAGTTGTCAAAACCTAAAGTAAGGGTTGGCAAAACCCCGTAAAATAGGAACGATAAGAGGGATATTGTATCTCACCGGGCTGCTGTCGTAACTGGAGAATTAATGAGTTATTCAGAAGATGTGACAACTAGAACGGTCAAAGGCCAATTTACTAAGGTAAATGGTCTTCCCGCTTCTGGAACTGTCACTTTCTCTGCATCTGGAAAGATTACAGATACTAATGATGCAGTAATTTTATCAGGGCCTACACAACTTGAATTAGATAATACTGGTGCATTCAGTATTGATTTACCTACAACTGATAACAGAGCGCTGTCGCCTGTCGGTTGGTATTACACAGTTCGCGTCCGTGTTTACGGAGCAAAAGCATACAACTTTGACTTCTACTTACCAGATAATGATGGTAGCGATGTAGATATTACAAATGTTGACCCAGTAAGTGGAGCAGTTGCATCTCAGGCTGCGGTATCTGTTCCTCGCGGTTCAGTGGGTCCACAGGGTGCCACAGGTCCTACAGGTTTAACAGGTGCGACTGGACCAACAGGTATACCTGGCCCAGCAGGTGGACCAACTGGTCCAACTGGCCAACGCGGTCTTGTTGGTGCAACTGGTGCTACAGGAGCAACAGGTGTTCAAGGTGCTCAAGGTATTACTGGACCACAGGGTGTTGTTGGACCTACAGGTGCTCAAGGCATTCAAGGAAACACTGGTGCGACTGGTGCGACTGGTTCACAAGGTATTCAAGGAATTACTGGACCTACTGGTTCCACAGGTTCTCAAGGTATTCAAGGTGTTCAAGGTGTTCAAGGAATTACAGGACCTACAGGTTCACTTGGACCTACAGGTGCTACAGGTGCTGCTGGTACTTCTGTAACAATTTTAGGTTCTTATGCAACATTAGTTGCATTGCAAGCAGCACATCCAACAGGAAATCGTGGCGATAGTTATATCGTTGCAGGAAACCTTTATGTTTGGGATTCAGTAAATTCTCAGTGGAGCAGTGTTGGAAATATTCAAGGTCCAACAGGTTCTGTTGGTCCTACAGGTGCAGTTGGTGCTACTGGTGCTACTGGTGCAACTGGACTTACTGGTGCAACTGGTTCACAAGGTATTCAAGGTCCAACTGGTGCAACTGGTATTCAAGGTATCCAAGGTGTTGTTGGTGCCACAGGTGCACAAGGTGCAACAGGTGCACAAGGTATTCAAGGCAATGTCGGACCCACTGGCGCAACTGGTCAGCAAGGTATTGTCGGTGCAACTGGTGCGACTGGTGCAAAAGGTGACATAGGTGATACTGGTCCGACGGGTGCAACAGGTGCAGCAAGCACAGTTGTGGGACCGACAGGTGCAACTGGTGCGACTGGTGCGACAGGTTTAACAGGTGCTACTGGTGCGACTGGATTAACAGGTGCGACTGGATTAACAGGTTTAACAGGTGAAACTGGTGCTACGGGAGCGACGGGATTAACTGGTGCGACGGGTGCAACTGGATTAACTGGTGCGACGGGTGCAACTGGATTAACTGGTGCAACTGGACCTACAGGTGCTACAGGTGCGACGGGATTAACTGGTGCTACTGGTGCGACTGGATTAACAGGTGCGACTGGTGCGACAGGTTTAACAGGTGCTACTGGTGCGACTGGATTAACAGGTGCGACTGGATTAACAGGTGCAACTGGTGCGACAGGTTTAACAGGTGCTACTGGTGCTACTGGTGCGACTGGATTAACAGGTGCGACTGGTTCTACTGGATTAACTGGTGCAACGGGTGCTACTGGTGCTACTGGACTTACTGGTGCAACTGGACTTACTGGTGCTACTGGTGCGACGGGTGCGACAGGTTTAACAGGTGCTACTGGTGCTACTGGTGCGACGGGTGCGACATCTACTGTTGCAGGACCTACAGGTCCAACTGGCGCAACTGGTCAGCAAGGACAAGGACTTGCAATTGCAGGTTCTTACAATAGTCAAGCAGAATTAGTAGCAGCACGTCCAACAGGCCCAATAACTCAAGGTGACTCTTACCTAATCCAAGGAAACCTTTATGTTTGGGATGAAACATCTTGGATAAATGTAGGTAACGTTTCTGGACCTACGGGTGCAACTGGATTAACTGGTGCAACTGGTGCAACGGGTGCGACTGGTGCGACAGGTCTATCAATTACGGGCCCAACGGGTGCGACTGGTGCAACAGGTCTATCAATTACGGGCCCAACAGGTTCTACTGGTGCGACTGGTCAATCAGGTGCATCAATTGTTCTCAAGGGAAGTGTTGCAACAGCAGGACTTTTACCAACAGTTGGTAACTCAATTAACGATGCATACATTGTTGATGCTGATGGTGATATCTATGTATGGAATGGAACATCTTGGACTGATGCTGGTCAGATTGTTGGACCCACAGGTTCTACTGGACCGACAGGTCGCTATGGAAGATTTGCTTTAGAGTCATCAACACCACCAGCAAACCCACAAAGCGGTGATTCATGGTTTAACAGTCTTAATGGAAAAGTTTATGTTTACTACGATTCTTACTGGGTAGAAGTTGGTGCTGCTCCAATCGGGCCTACTGGTGCAGTTGGTGCTACGGGACCAACTGGTGCAAGTATTACTGGGCCGACT
>Ga0114974_10003883_pt1 | contig 11219 bp, 7 predicted proteins | sample S_130206_EF_Meta_FD_87318 | JGI IMG/M metagenome (GOLD analysis project Ga0114974, IMG submission 87318) | Freshwater microbial communities from Lake Simoncouche, Canada to study carbon cycling - S_130206_EF_MetaG | ecosystem: Environmental > Aquatic > Freshwater > Lake | place: Lake...
GCGGTATGTTGTATCTACCGAACGCGTAGGAACATTTACGCGAACGCCGCCGCCGCTGCCCCCCATGCCGCCCCCCATGCCGCCCCCCATGCCGCCGTAGTTGATTGTCTCAACCCCACCCCGAATATCCTATACCGGCCGTGTTCATCCCCCCGAATTATACCGCAGAGGCGGAACATACGGGTTTAATAAAACATCTTGGTTTGATGATGGACCGCCAATCCCGAAATCGAGTGCCTCGTCGGGATATTGTTGTTGTTCGCGGGACATCATAATAATCGGGTTGGCGTGATGGCCGTGATGGCCAAAAAAACGCGAATGCGCATAAATAGCAATACCTATAACAATAATTGCGATAATAACGAGCGTGATATTTTCAAAACATAACACGCCTGGCGGACATTTACGAACCATCTAATCTAATATAATAATGCTAAAATCCAGTATTATTATATGCCTTTATTTGTTTTTTACTCTTGTTTCTTGGCACCACCAGGTGTGGCAAACCCTTTTAACATACTTGTGATGCCGCTGATACCGCCACCTCCAGTAAGCTGTTCCATGAAACCTTCCGCCGACTTCAATAACGGGCCCATTTCTTTCATATTATTCATGAGCTCTTTTTGCTGATTCATGAGAGATTTTGTCTGGTCGGTCAAACCGCGCACACCTTCTTCGCCGATAATCGTCTCGATATTATCATACGCCTGCTCTAATGTAGATGCGTAGTCAATACGATTCGATGATGAACCCTTTGCGCCACTCGCGCTTTCACCTTCGTTATCGTCGTGGTCTTTGCCGTCATAACTGGCGGGGGATAAGGTCGCTAGACCCTGCTTAGTCTTTGCCTTATTCGTCTTCTTGGCGTTTAAGGGAGTATTTCCTTCAGTTTTCTTGTCTTTTTCATCGGGTTTAACTTCGACCTCGCCTTTGGCCTTAGACTTTTTATCCTTCACAGCTTCATCTGGTTTCTCGTCGTCTTCTTTATCGTCGGGTTTCGCATCGTCTTCCTTCTTTTTCTTGTTATCCATTCCTTCCATGACTCCCTGAGAGCCAGTCATTTCAAGGAGAAAAACGGTAGCGAACGCAGTCAAAAGGACGATAATCATATTTTTACTAAAGTATGACATAACCAGACCGATTAATGCCATAAGCACGACCGCATTGATGTTTCGATTTGCCAAATGACGCAAAATACTCAATAATACGAGCAACAAGCTGCCATATAATACAAACTTGTTCTGAAAGAATGGCGTATTAAACAATTTGGTGATGTATGACATTTTGAACTATGATGTATAAACGAACGATAATATATATTTTAAGAATATAATAAATTGAAACTAAATCGTTGATGTATTATATTCATTCATCCACAGATGTCGCGTTATGAGGTAGGATTGTGCCAAAGGTTCAATAAGAAAATACATGGTTTTGATCCTGCGACAAGCTCGCCTGAAATTGATACGCACTATATTTGTTTATTTACGTTTGATTTTACAGAACATAGACTGTTTTCGTCGGCGAAATTATTCTCCAAATATTATGGTGTCACAATAGAAATCGTAGATACGATAATATTAGAGCCGGGAGGAGAAATGGTTTCGATTTACAAGACGTTCTGGTTGCGCATCTTTCAACGCATATGTCGAAGATGGCTCATAAACCGACGGTTTTCGCGTTCATCGCGTTTATATTCATTACTTCTAAAACGCGAATATCAGCAAACTAATATAACAATATAACCTCGTCGTCGGCCTCGGGTTCGTCCTCTTCGTCGGCCTCGGGTTCGTCCTCTTCGTCGGCCTCGGATTCGTCTTCGTCCTCGTCTTCATCATCGTCTTCGTCTTCGTCATCGTCATCGTCATCGTCTTCGTCATCATCATCATCGTCGTCATCGTCGTCATCGACATCGTCCTCGGCAGTCGCCTCTGAATCGTTGTCATCGGCAGTCGCCTCTGAATCGTCTTCGTCCTCTTCGTCGTCAATTGGCTCGGAGTCGTCATCGTCCTCTTCCTCGGCGTCATCAGCAGTCGCCTCTGAATCGGGGTCGTCGTATTCGGCATCTTCCTCGCCGCCCTCGGAATCGTCGGCATCTTCCTCGGCGCCCTCGGCATCTTCCATGAACGATATTTCATTAATTTTATCGATTGTAATACCCACTACCGTGTCCACATTCGTTAATTTTTCATAACTGGCCCGCATCCTTTTCAACAATGTACCGATACGTTTTTTATCTTTGACGAGTTCCGGTATCATTGCGCTAGGTTTTTTCGACGATGTCGAGAGATTTTCACGAATAAGTTCATTGATGTGGCGATAGATTTCATCTAAATAGTGTAATTGGGACCGATGCTCTTCCACCATCGTATCAAATAGACCCTTCGCCTTCATATATACCGAACGTAGGTGCTTATTATATTTCATGTTATGTCGAAGCGCCAGCATCTTCTCGACGATTTTGCGTTTATTTTCTTTTTCGCTTTGACGAAAATCACCCACGGTAAGGTCTCGCCTCGCTAAAAAATCCGAATCACCGTATTTATTGTCTTCGTTGTCATTCATGTCATTCATGTCAATTACGTCGTTCATTTCTTTTATCTACTGTTATTATTATGTTAGAATAAAAACAGTATTGGTTATTGTATTACGAAATCAGTTTTTCTAATTTATTCCACCAACTACACGGTTTGTGCCAAAAATCAGTATAATAAATATCCCCATCGCAGAAAAACGCCGCAGTATAACTATACGAACTTGCGGACGTGACCAGTATATCAGCAAGCGTCATACCGATAAATGTGTCCTCGTTTGTATCATTCAAGTGTAATATTACGTCTTCACCAATTACTTCATGCTTACATAAATCGGCGAATTTGATTTCCGTTCCCTGTGAATAGATATGATATTGAATACGGTTTTCGGGGTTGAGTTTCATATATGTATCTCGTATTGTCAAAAGAGACCGTATATAATATTCATTCGTGTATTCCTCGCCGCCATTCGGACGAGTATCATCGCAATTTGGTCTGCGAATATGAACTGCGAGATGGTGAGTATATTTATCCCCCGATTCCGATACACGAAATACTCGCAATCTCTCGCGCAACCTGTCCTTGTTCTTCCAGTAATACGCTTTAATCCGTTCCATACTTTTACTTTTCATACATCGGTCGATGTTTTTTTCGACATAATTAAAAATGTCATAGAAATCCGGCGTCAAAATTTGATTACACAGACCCTTGTCGGCTATTTTATCGTAATTCAAATAATACGGTTTCATATTCATTAACCTTTCTAATTTCTTTATAAATTGTGGGTCACCGGTATAGTTATGCGCTATCTTTGAGGGTGTTCTATAAATGAATTCAGCATCTTCGTATTCTTCGGCATAAATACATGACCAAATAAAGCGCTGAAACTGGGCTCCAAACCCGTCCTCAAATGGAATGGATGTTAGGTACCGTTTTTTCGGCGGAGTAGATGCGGGCGCATTATTCACGGTATTATCGGTATTGCCGGTATTGCCGGTGATCGGAACAACGAATTGACTTTCGTGATTGAGTTCATAAGCATTGAGTTTAGTTGGGTCGTTTCTCTCAGAAGTAAGTCGCCCAATATGACGATTCGTTAAGTGATTGTAAAATCCAGAAAGAAATCCGAGCTTCGTCCAGTTATTCGCGTAATCCATCTCAAAGAATTGATTGGGTGTATCATAATTTCCCACCGTCAATATCGCCGCAACATCAATCAATGACGGACGAAAACTGTAATGCGGCCAGTAATGACAGTTGTCATATCCGTAATCGCCGCCGCCGCCGCCACCGCCGCCACCGCCGCCTACCTTATATTCATGAAGCGCAACTTCGTGACTCATACGCCGTAATAATCGATGCCCTTGTATTTTATAATCACGCACTGTTTCACCATAATTACGATTGTATAATATTTGACGGACATTATATCCCGCATTTCGCGAGTCTGTCATCATCTGTGTTGCTTTCTTAATATAACTACCAGGTGTATGAAATAAGAAATCATCCTCCATGTGAATCCAATATTCGGGGTTTCGTTCGTTCAACTTATTCCAGATGATGTTCATGCTACTTCGATGACCTTTCTCTTGGGGCGTTTTCATGTAATAATCAATCCAAGGATACATTTTTCGCATGGTATCACGGTCCGCCTCGATAGAATTATCATCAACGCAAAACCAATAATCAATCATCTCAATATCCGACCACATATTCAAAATAGAATTCACGGTTTGTTGAAATAAATCCAGCCGCTTACATGTTGTAAATGTGATAATAACACGAATCGCCGACGGGGTTGGGGCGTGTTGTCGGCGCCATTGACGTTTTACAATCGCAATCGATGGAGATTCCGCAGGTATATTTTTATCGAGATACGGCAATTTATCGATGGGGCGTGACAAATGAAACTCTTGGCAATTATCCTTTGTGTTATCGACTATTTTTAATAATTCGCATGGCGCAATGAGCGCATGTTTCACTTTAACGAAAAGGCGATTCCACGTATCAATATCCTCGTCAGTGTAACTGTCGTTTTTAGATGCGATGACCGAGAGAAAATGATCCACTACATAAAACAGCCGTAAAATCTCTTCATACGTATCCTCTTCAAAAAAATTGTGATAAAATCGGAAATTACGGTAGGTCGATAACAAATAATGGTATGACATAATATTGTGTCTGAGAATCGTCTTACAACATTCATACCCACTTCGCTTATCGAAAATATAAAACGCCGAAATAGAATTATTATATTCGATAATGTCGTTATATTTATCAGTGGTAAGGAACAGTTTATTCTGCGGGAGTTTATTGTATGCTTTGTATTTATGATAAAGCGCATTTACCATGACGTGATTTCCATCTGCGCGCAGAATTTCCATGGTAGACGCGACGCCCTCAATACGTTCTTCGTCGTATTCCATCGTTTTACAGTAATATTTTAGTGAATTGTACTTGTCGCCGGTTTTATTATACAAATCACCGAGGCATAGCGCACTATAATATTTCTCCTGTGCCCAGTTATTCTGGGAAAGAACGCGCAGATACCACTCAATCGCCTTGTCGATATAAGCCGGACCCGCATCCATCCAACTCTGTGCGCAATAAAACGCATATCTCTCCGCAAGTGCGCGGTCGCATCCACTTTTACACTCTTCGTTGAATCCGCGTTCAAGAACCGCCGCATCTTTAATATATTTATCGGGGTCTTGGCTACGACTGCCACTTCGCCCTGATTCAACGTAATAATTACCTTGGATCGCGCAGACACCCTCTTCCTTATCTATACAGGTAATATACTCATGAAGCACGCCGACAAACCTCCAACGTTTTCGATTATTTACAATGAGTGTCCTCAAATATACAAACGACTCTCCGAGTTTCAGTTGATACGCATCATGTGTAAGCTCACTCGGCATTCGAAAGTTGCCATGAATCGAATCATCCGCATCGAAAATAAAGAGATAATCGGTTTTATTAAACGCCATTTGAAGCGCTAATGTGCGATTGAAGCCAAAGTCGCGCCATTCTACTTGCTCGATATGTCCCGGAATATTGCGCTTCTTGAAAAATGTGCGAATAAGCTCTATTGTGTTATCGCTCGACCCAGTATCTGATATAAAATACGCATCAAAATCCACGTATTTACACAGATTTTCAAGTGTTTGTATGATGATGTGCGATTCGTTTTTAACAATCATGTTCAGGCATATCGTATAGGATTTAGAAGGTTTCTTTATGATTTCGGCTGCTTCCGCTCTGGCAGCTTCTTCTACTTCGGTGATAATCATTCGATATAAGCTTACATAAAATATCTTTTTGTTTTTAGGTCTGTTTTATTTTACCATGATATAATAACCATATTATAATGTCATTTACGCGTTTTCATGATGACCCAGACCGTATCAAAAAACAACTTCAACAATCGACTGATGTGGGTCGTTATCGGTTGAATGTTCCCGGTACTGGCGATAAACCACACTACATCGAAGATCCTTACATTCGCCCGCAGTTATGGGCTGGTAATATTATGACGAATACGGTGGATATTGAAGCAGAGTTGTTTGGTCTATCGCGCCGCCTGAACCGTGACTCTGTTGATAACTACCACCACGATGAACGCGCATCTCTCGCAACACGGACGAATGAAATGATACGTTGTCCTACTCGGAGCGGAAGTTCCGTAGAACAGTCACGAGCTACGCACCCAGCATGGATGTTACGCGACGTTGAACAGGATAACTGGAAGATGCTTCACTTTGACCCGCAGGAGAATGTATTCATACCGTTTTTTAATAATCTGAACACCCGTATTATCGAAAAGGATCGGTTTGTTCCACAACCTACAGTGCCTGGATTATCCGATGATGATATGTATTTTTCAGTCCATCCGACAAATCGTAATCCTGAAATGGAAGGAATGGTTGGGGGGCGGCGCGATTTAGGCAGCGGCAGCGGCGGCAGCGGCGGCAACGGCAACGGCATTCAGAATGTCGGCGACATTCGCCAGTTTAGCGGAACAACCGCTTTGTTTTCATAGGATAAGAATACGAATAAGAATACGAATACGAATACGCAAACGAATATGAATATTATATGTATTAGAATATTATATATATAATAAGAAGAATGGCTGAAATCGCATTATTATTAGGTCTTGGTGCCGCCTATATCGCATCGAACAGTGAAGCCTACCGAAAAAAAGAAGGATATAGGAACCCAAACGCAAATAATGCCAGATATTTACCGAATATGAGTATTCCTGTTACGAACTATCCAGTGATTCGCGCGAATACCGGAACGAATGTGAATGAATACAAAAACCCAAACACTCCAACCGACCGTTATTTTGCGAATAACGTTGATTATGATAAAATGTCGGCCGGAGTTGCGGGAGGTGTAGGCGGTGTAGGCATACTTCGTGGAATAGCCGAGAGAGGCCGCGAATCAACCAACGACAAAAAGGATATTATCCCACACATCCAATCATCCGGAATTGCGAATAGTGGGCCTATCGGCGAAGGTTTAGATACGCAATTCGGTGATAATTATAGCAAGGACGGTTTTACGTCTTTAATGGGGTCACAAATCGACCCGAGGACATTTACGCATAACAACATGGAGCCTTATTATGGCGCAAAAATACGCGGCACGACAACTGGCGCGAATATGCATGAAAACGTCCTCGATAACAAGATAGGCGGCGGTTCGCAATATTTCTCTAAGACGGAGCAAGCACCCCTCTTTCGCCCTCAAGACAATATTCATCTGCCGAATGGTATGCCGAACCAGAATGATTTTTATCAGTCACGTGTTCAACCTAGTATGAAAATCGCGAATGTGAAACCGTGGGAAGAAGTGCGGGTTGGACCCGGTTTAGACCAAGGTTACGGCTCACAGGGAACACTCGGATTCAATTCTGGAATGGAGGCACGAGAGAAATGGATTGACCGTGGTGTAGATGAATTACGTGTGAAAACCAACCCGAAATTGTCATATACCCTCGATGGACATCAGGGACCTGCGGCGCATTATATCCAAACTGCGCCCACCACCGAAACTTTAGGGCGAATGGAGAAACACCTGCCAGACACATTCTTCGTGAATACGCCTGACCGTTGGTTCACAACTACCGGCGCGGAGAAGGGTGAAACCCAGCGCGCGATTGAGATGGACCGCGAAAGTAATCGTCAGACGACGACGAGCGAGTATTACGGTGCGACTGCTCCTGCGGATGGTGGAGCTGCGATGTATGCGCCGAAGAACTTCGAAGATACGCGTCGCCAAACTTATGATGGTAAGCCAATGATCAATCCGTATGCCGCGGAGAAAAATACCGCGACGGAGGCGGATTTCGGGCGCACCAGCTATAAATTTACGCATAATAATCGGACAACGGTCCGCCCCAACGAGATGGGTGGCATCCACGGCGCACTCAAGGCTGTGGTCGCGCCCTTGCTCGATATCCTCAAACCATCTCGTAAGGAGAATGTGGTGGGGAATGCGCGTATGTATGAGAACGCGCGCATGCCTGTGCCTGCTGCTGTGACTGCGACATTCAATCCGGCCGATCGCGCGCCCACCACAATCAAAGAGACGACGGTGGGTCTCGTCGGATATGACCACCTCAATGTAGAACGCCAAGCTGCGGCAGGTTATCTCATCTCTCAGAATACGCCGGAAGATACCGAACGCGCGACGACCAGCACTGACTATTTAGGAGGCGCGAGCGGAACAGCGACGCGAATGGGGAATGGTTTGTATAATGCCGCATATAACCAGCGCAATAATGTGAATAAGACGTATAAGAATGTGACTAACCACGGGTCGATGTCTCTCTTCAACTCGAATACGAATGTTCAGATTGACCGGCTAGATGCCGACCGCGCAAATAACCGCGGAATGGTGATGACGAATGCGCCGTCGTCGATTCCGAGTATCGATATTTACGGCAAGATGACGATGCCGCAGGGATATGATGAATCGAAACTCAACGAGAGAATTCAGCCGGATATATTGAACGCATTTAGACAGAATCCATACACACATAGTCTTCAGACGTACTGATGACGAATGACGAGCGACGAGCGACGATTTATTTTTATCGTATATAATATAAGCAATATACACGATAGTTATTTTTATAACAATATAGTAGTTAGATATATTTTCCATGAAAATCACGGATTTTTTCGAGGATAAATACACGGCGATATTCGTTCTCATTTTAGTGTTATTGGTGAGTGTATGGATTTCACGAACATATCGAAATGGCGGTTTCGGTTCTTGGATTGCTCCATCGGAAGGTTATGGCACGGGGGTGATTGAAGGGCTGGCCGTTGCGGACCATGAAAAAGTAAGATATGACGGGATGATTATAACACAATCATCCCACGCGCCAGCCGACACAACCGGTTCGCGTAGTGATGGCTCGCTCATTCTTAATAAGTGCTCCCTCGTGAAAAATATGCCTACTACTTTTCGGTTTCTTTTTACAACCACTGCGGAGCTGCGTGGCGCTACTGGTGATGGAACTGGCGTAAATGCGGCCAAGGTTATCACGATTAAAGTACCGACGTATTATATCCGGAATTCAGATGCTACTGGATTGAAGGTAAGCATGCGCGCATATACCGGCCCACTGCCCGCCACTGTTGGTACATCTGCTGGAACAGCAGCCGAATTGGACGGCTCGCCCCGCATAGCTGCTACTGTCCCAGCATCAGGAGCTAGTGATTCTGGGTTTTGTGTAATAAAATATACCATCGGAACTGCGGCCCCGATGGCGGCCGGAAAATACGCCTTGGAACTCTCTGGTCTTAACTGGGTGAATACTGAAATAACTTCTGGCGCTAGCACAACGACGGCTCCTATCGCGGGTCTCGCCAATGTATCTCTCGAAAGTGATGCTGAGGCGGCTGGTTCGCAGAAGCTTGTCCTCGTGAATTTATGGCCGAGCGATGCGACAAACCTGAAACAATTGCGTATTTTTGATACTACCGCTTATGCCGGATTACCTACATTTCTCTCCTGCCGTAAAATATCCACCGAGAGCCCGCAGCTTTCACCGAATTATACTGGAAGTGCTACGTCATTTTCAATGACCATTATGCTTACCAATGCGTTGGTATCGGGTGATATTTTCTTAGTACAAGTTCCTTATGTCACGCGAACCGCAAATATTGACCTCGGAGTCTCGTTCGTTTGGACGAATCCCACAACTAGCCTCCAGAATACCTTGGCGTCTATATCAAGCGCTGGTGTTGTTACTTCAGATGTAAATACATATGGCGGTGGTGTAAATGTTGTCGCTTTTACGATTGATGGTGCTTTACCAAAAGATACGCCGATTCGACTTTCGATCGCAGGTCTTCAAACACCAGCGTCAAGGACATCGACGACACAGGCCAAAATCCGTACATATAAGGGCACTCCTCCTCCATCTCTCAATGCCGCATTTTCGGTTGATGGCGGCGTACTTGACCAAGGCGAATATACTCTTCCCGCGATTGAAGCCCGCGCAGCCACGACTACCACCACTGGCACACCTACAACCGCTGGCACCGCGAGCGATGGAACCACTTACGTGACCGCGGCGGCATCATCCGTTCTTATTTCGGATGTGAAACGCCAGATGAACTGGGCTATTGAGGCGCAGAAGGAGTATGAAAGCGCGTATAAGGCACTCCGTGCGGCAACCACAAACACCGCTAAAACCGACGCACAGCTGAAATATGATGTTGCGATTGCGCGCCGAAACCGCCTTATTGCCAGCCACCCCGACTCATGGTATGACGGCGCGAATTGGCGATACGGCGATGACGGACATGTGCGTAAATGTACAGAACCGACAACTCTCTCGAGCAATGAAGGCAACTGCCAGAGTATCTACCGGTTGGACGCAAGCGGCAATGTTATAAAATCCGCCGATGGCAATAATATTCTCCTTATGCGAAAATGCCCGTGGAAGTGTAACAACCCCGGCCAGACCGGTTCCGACGCGTGCCGTATCGACGCCGACTGCCTGAAAGTGACGCGATGGGCGACGTATTTACCCGACGGAACTCAGATTGAAAAGAACTTGCTTGCTACAACGCGGTCGAGTTATGATGACATTGCGAGAGATACGAGCGCGTCGGCACTGGATGATGATGATATTTATCGCCGCGGTATTACTCGCAACTTCCGTGGAAGCGGCCGCGGTCGTCCTTCCGGCCAACCATCAGGACAGAGCCCCGGATTATTCGGCACAATTCGTGATGCGACGGGAAATATCATTCGCGGTATTGGTAACTGGATTGACCCGAATGACCCAAGATCAAACCAACGCACTGACCGTCATAATGCCTATTATTATGAAGATGGATCGCCTGCGGCTACTGCTTATCTTGGAATGTATAACGGACAAGGCTATGAAGAGGAATCCCCCTTTTATGGCGCATCGAAACCCACCAGCTATTATTATACTACCAATTACTATTATACGGATGGAGAGGCAGGCGGCGGTGCCAAAGATGGGAAGAGCAATACGAAGCTATCGACAGTACAACCTTACGAACAGTCGATTGATTTTTAAGCGAAGCAACGCGAAGCGCGAGAGGTGAATCGAAGCGAAGCAACGCGAAGCGCGAGAGGTGAATCGAAGCGAAGCAACGCGAAGCGCGAGAGGTGAATCGAAGCGAA
>Ga0114974_10003885_pt1 | contig 11217 bp, 9 predicted proteins | sample S_130206_EF_Meta_FD_87318 | JGI IMG/M metagenome (GOLD analysis project Ga0114974, IMG submission 87318) | Freshwater microbial communities from Lake Simoncouche, Canada to study carbon cycling - S_130206_EF_MetaG | ecosystem: Environmental > Aquatic > Freshwater > Lake | place: Lake...
GCCTAACCTTGTAATTGGAACTTTACTATTCATTACGTTTTTTATTGATAAATATCTTTTTTATTGTTATTTTTATATATAAGTAATAATTTTGGAAGTTACAAAACAGATATTAGAGTTAAAGGCTCTGGATGTATTGGAATCATATAGTGGTTCCAATAACTATATCCTTTATATGCAAACTAAAAAAGAAACTAACAAAAAGTTTTATCCCACAAGATCTCAAGCGGATTATATAATAAACTACCAAGACGTAAAACCAAAAGTTGCTCGTAAGTGGGTTGATCTTGATAGTTATTTTGCAAAGAAATTTGAGGAAGAAAGGTATTTACTTGAAACACCAGAAAAAATTTACATTGAAAAATTACTTGTTGAAAAAGATAAGTCTTATCATATTTGGGGTAAATTTTTTGAGAGAGATAATTTGTCCGAATTTTGGGTTCCTAAATCATCTTTAATAAAATCACACATTATTGAAACGGTTAACATAGATTATTCTAAATACGATCATAGACCCCCATTGGCTCACCAAAAAGAAGCAATAGAAAAACTTGTGGGGTCAAGAAGATTTATTTTGGCGGATGATATGGGTCTTGGAAAAACAACCGCAACGATAATTGCCGCTCTTGAAACCGGATCAAAAAAGATTTTAATAATTTGTCCGGCGTCTCTTAAAATAAACTGGGAACGGGAAATTGCAAACTACACAGATAGATCTTGTTACATTGCGGAAGGAAAAAAATTCTCAACCGAAGCCGATTTTGTTATTGTGAATTACGATATTTTAAAAAACTTTCACGACCCAAAGGAAAAGGAAGATTCGTTACTACTCCAATCCGATTTTGAATTAGTTGTTTTGGATGAAGCTCATATGGTTTCTAATGCTCAAGCTCAAAGAACAAAAATTATAAATAATTTTGCTAAACAAATAAAAAGAGTTTGGTTATTAACCGGAACTCCAATGACTTCCAGACCAATTAATTATTATAACTTACTTAATTTAATTGATAGTCCTGTAGCACAAAACTGGATGGCATATGCTATTCGTTATTGTCAAGGATATCAGTTTACTGCGGGAAAAAGAAAAGTATGGAACGTGACAGGAGCATCAAATCTTGAGGAATTAAGAGATCGTACATCAAAACAAATTCTTCGTAGACTAAAGGAAGATGTTTTAGATTTACCAGATAAAATCATTACCCCTGTTTATTTAAGGACAACCTCAAAAGAATATAAAGATTTAATGGGTGAGTACTATGATTGGTTGGATAAAAAATCGGATGAATCGTCTTCCCTTACAATCCAATTTTCAAAAATAATGAAAGTTAGAAAGGTAATTGCAAATGAAAAAGTAAAACAAACAATAGAGTTTGTTGAGAATATTTTAGAACAAGGAAAAAAAGTTATCATTTTTACAAATTTTACGGACACGTTACAGTTAATACATACCCACTTTAAAAAGGAATCTGTTTATCTTGACGGAAGTTGTAGTAAAGTCCAAAGACAATATGCTGTGGATCAGTTTCAAGACAATGAAAAAATTAAAGTATTCGTTGGGAACTTGAAGGCTGCTGGTGTTGGTCTTACGTTAACATCTGCGGAAGTTGTAATAATGAATGACTTATCTTTTGTTCCGGCAGAACATGCTCAAGCGGAAGATAGGGCTTACCGATACGGTCAAAAAAACAATGTTCTTGTTTATTACCCAATATTTGAAAACACTATAGAAGGTGCAATTTACGATATTCTAAATAAGAAGAAAAAAATAATTGGTACTGTAATGGGGGATCAAATTCAAGAATCCGGAGATGTTGCTGAAGAAATCCTAAACTTAATCAACAAAAGACCATAATTTCTTTTATAGTTTATAGTATTTATCTATAATGAAAGTTACTGTTAAACATAATAATTCTGGTCTCACATCAGAAGATAAGAAAATGTATAATGATTTTATTAAGTTTCTTAATAAGAATTACCCAGTTGATAAGGAATTAACAATTTTATTTCTTGGAAAAAAATCTGGTCATATGTCAACCGGTAGTCAGAATATTAATGGAACTATAAAAGTTTTATCAAAAAACAGACTTAACCGTGATATTATGAGAACTTTAGCTCACGAATGGGTTCATGCTCACCAAAGATTAGTTTTAGGGAGAGAAAGAGGTCCGGACATTGGGGGTCAAAATGAAGATGAAGCAAACGCATTTGCAGGACGACTTATAAAAATGTTTGAGGAGTCTTATCCACAGTATAATTCGTTAGTTTTTGAATCAACAAGTAAATTACTTAATAATATTAGTTTACTTACTGAACAAATTTTATTGACGGAAAAAGAAGAAATGAGAAATGATTTTTTATTGGAGATGAAAAAGATTGGTATTGAAAAATTACCATATTCTTATTCCGCAATGAAACAGTTTGTAGATCCAGAGACTATGAACATTCATTACAACAAACATTATAAAGGATACGTTAAAAAATTAAACGACGCTCTTTCTAAAAAAAATTATAGAGATCTTAGTTTAGAAGATATTATAAAGTCAATAAATAAATTTGACGAAAAAGTTAGAAATAATGCTGGTGGGGCTTTTAATCATGCATTATTTTGGAAAATGCTTTCACCAAAAAAACAAAGACCTTCAGGTGAGGTTTTTGAGTTAATAAGAAAACAATATGGTAATATAAAAAAATTAAAGGATGAATTTAATCAAACTGCGATTGATAGATTTGGGTCCGGATGGGCGTGGTTAGTTTTAACGAAGACTAATAAGTTAAAAATAATGTCAACCCCAAACCAAGATAATCCATTAATGAATATTATTAAAGATGGTGGATATCCTCTATTGGGTCTTGATGTTTGGGAACACGCATATTATTTAAAATATAGAAACAAAAGAGACGAATATATTAAAAATTTCTGGAATCACGTAAACTGGGAGTTTGTTAATGACTTATATTTGAAAAAGATTGGAAAGAAAAATTTAAACGAGTCGTTTATAAAAAAACAACTTAATGAAGCTGTGACATCATTTCCTTTACACCCAAAAACATTTAGAAAACTCATTAATGATTTTTATCCTAAATGTGATGGTCAAGTTTATAGTGATGGTTGTTTGGGAAGTATAAATACGGAAGATTGTACAACCGAAGATGGAATTATTGGGGGTAAATTTACCGAACAAAATTATGGAGGTAATGGAAATTGGTCTATAATAAATAGGTTTGATACTAACAGTAAAGTTCAAAAAGAAATAGGGGTAATTTGGAAGGAAGAAACAAATGGAAGTGTAGATTTTAAAACTTGGATAAAAGATAATTTAAAAAATTTAATAGGGAATGATGGTATCTACACGGAAAGATTGTCTTTATTAAATAAAGAAACAATTATATCCGGTAAAAAAAATGAAAGTTACGCAAGAAATATTTTAATACGTACATTCAAATTAAACCCAGAAGAGGAGGGAATGTCTTGGAAAATAATTGAGCGTTGTGCGGGAGATATTAGAGATAGAAAATTAGGGCAGGATTTTGATGTGACAATTGATGGAGTTTCATATTTTATTCAAGTAAAACCAACAGATTATACAATGATTACAAAAGTTGGTTCCGAAAGAGGTTACTATTATAAACTTCCTTCTTGGCACGAACATACAAAATATCAAGAACAAAATGTTGACTTAATTGTTTATGTTGATAGACCAAACGATAAGTACATTATCTTTAAGAACGATTTCTCAAGGATACAAACTGTATCAAACCCAAAAAAATTCCCGAAATTTTACGTAATTTATTACGAAAATCCGATTGATACGAATATGAATCTGGAAACAGAATTAGAACCAGATAAAATAGAATCAAAACCAAAACTGGTTAAAGATAAAGAAAAGGAAGCCGAATATTTTAGAGAAAGATTAAAATATTACCAAGATAAATTAAGAGAACTTGGGGCAACAAACGAAATTAGTGAGGGTATAATATATTACAAAACAAAATTAAAACAACTTATTAATTAGTATTAAGATATTTATATAGAAAAATCTATATGTCAATAATAAACGAACCGGAAAGAGGTCAACTTTATAAAAAAGTTAGACATTTATTAGGAGCCCCATTAAGAAGTGTAGAATTAGAAGATGAACAAATGGACACTCTTCTTGAATTTTCCATTGATGAATATTCACAATATGTTCAAGATTGGTTAATTGAAACTCAATGGACGGGACTACAAAACTTAAACCTTGATACACAGTCATTATCCAAAGCTTTCACAACAAGAAGTTTGGATTATGAAACAAGATACACATACGCATATTCTAAAATTGTTGGTCTACAGGCTGGAGGTGATTATGTATTAAAGAAAGATTATATACAATTAGTAAAAAATCAACAAATTTATGAAATTCCTGCAAATAGGGAATTGAATGAATTATTATGGTTTACTCCACCAACATTAAACAATCTTTTATTTGATCCCTGGTCGTTTGGTGGTATTGCCGGAGGAGGACTTGGAGGAGGTGGGGGATTTGCTCAAATGGGTAATATGGCTGGTAGTTATTTTTTAACTCCGGCTTTTGATACTCTATTAAGAATGCAAGAAATGAACATACAAAAAAGAATTATTGCTGGAGAATTAACATATAGAGTTACCGCATTACCCGATGGAAAGAAAGCAGTTCACCTTATGAATACTCCTGGAGGTAAGTTTGACTTTGGAAATTCTTCTTTAATGAGAGGAAAAGTTTGGTATTGGTATTATGATGTAGGACCGGACGATAGAGATAAATGTTTAAAAAATAATCCAGAAATTATAAAGTTACCATCTGATGTTCCTTTTGATAAGATTAGTTGGCAGGAGTTAAATAATCCAGCTCAGGTTTGGATAAGGAGATGGTTTATTGCTTACTGTAAAGAAGTTCTATCCAAAGTAAGAGGTAAATTTAGTGGTAATTTAAAAACACCAGATGGTGATCTTACTATGGAATGGCAAACATTAGGAACCGAAGCGAAAGATGAAAAAACAAAATTAATTGAGGAATTAATTGGTGCCGAAGGTAGACTTACAAGATTAAAACCAGAGAAGGTTATGGAAAGAGAAGCATTAATTGCTGAGAATTTAAACAAAACTTTAAAATTCAGAGCAATGCCAAGACAAATATATATTATATGATTAATAGAATTAATAGTACCGAAAGAAAAAATGTGGTTAGATATCAGACTCAAACTGTTATTGAACCAAAGGTTATTGTTGAGACCGTTAAAGAAATTTCAAAGGTAATTACAACCTCAAACTACATAACAGACGAAGAAACAATCTTAATTGTTAAAAATGTTGAGGAATGTGAACTTACGCTTAATTCTAAAAAAAATAATAAAATCATTATTAAATCATTAACTACCGTTCTTGTTAAGTCGGACGTTGGTCAAATTGATGAAGATTGGGATGAGCTCCTTTTAGAAAAAGGAGCTTGTGTTCAGTTTCAATTTGTTGATGGTAATTGGTACATTACCTCATCTGACGGATTAAAAATGAGTTAAACTAATTCTTCCCATCCTGGCTCTGCCAAATCATACATATAGTTAGGATCAATACCAACCTTTTCCCAAAATTCAACTTCACCAACTTCCATTTTGATTAAATGATCTTCAACATCATCTTGATCTTTTTCTTCAAAAGGAACTCCATTAATAAGTTCACACTGATCTTTTGTGAAGAAAGCTCTATCCTCTGGATTTTTCACAAGTAACTCATTTCTTACTTCTTCTTTGAAAACAATAAGTAATGGTTCTACTCGTTTGTTAAATGTTACAATAGCTCTTTGGATGTTGTATTCCCCTAACATATCCGGATTATTCTCAATGTCGGACGGGTTCAACATATAGGAATTTAATTGGATAACAGATTCTGTACTAGCAAGTTTATATGCCATATCTGTTGGTATACCGGTATTTGCCTCTTTGTATTTAGAATCACTACGTACCCAGTTATCATCCGACCAAGATTTTTCCCACCCATTATTAAGTAGGTATTGTTCTTTATTTTTATAATCAGATTTTTCATTGTTTGAAAAGAATAAACTTATCTGTTCTTCTGACCACCCTTTCTTTGGTTTGTTAACTTTCTGAACATCTCCGTGTGACGCTTTTGATCCGTTATTAACATAATAAATAACATCCCCTAAATTAACATTAAGATTATCTTTTATTGCAAGTTCCATATGTGCCTGTCTTGACATAAATGCTCCAGCCTTTGTTTTGGTTTTACTTCGTGCAATATAATCATCAATAGATAATTTAACTCTTGATTTGGATGCTATCTGCATTAATGGAATCTTTTGATCAAAAATGACTTGTAAATATTCGTAATAATACTCAATAAAATTCTGACCTTTACCCTCTAATAGAAACCTTATTCCCTTATCTAAAAACACCTCAATATACTTCGGCATTTTTTTAGATTTGATTGAGTTTCCGGTTAATTTAATTTTACCATTATGTTCCATAGTTGCGTAGTTCTTACGAGCCAAGTTAATACAAGAATCCCAAGTACCGTCACAATCAAGACCCATCTCACCTTTCATAAAGGTATCGTTAAATTCTGCTACGTCGGCGTCGTAACCTTTATACTCTTTACCTTCTTTAACCAACCAGTTTAATCCTTTACCAATATAAACTTTATGGTCAACACCACCTTCAGGTAATGAGAAGTTCATACCATCTGTATCACATACAAGCGGAGTATAACCTCTTTTAACAAAGAATTTTAACATTTGACGAAGGTATTGTCTTCCGGTACAAGTAATCTGTTCTCCCATATTTATATCACCCCACGGAAATACTTGTGGTGCCGATAATGAACCAAAGAACGCATTAATGAATATTTTAATTGGTAATTGTTTTCTATCAAAGGATAACGATTTCTTCTTGTCAACACCTTTAAATTCAGATGCCAAATTCTTATACATAATACGAGTACTACGGAAATACGTAAGTAATCCCTTCATCGCTCCTGTAATATCACACTCTGGAAATACATCGTGAACCAACTGAATAGACGGATAAAGTGATGAGTAGTCAAGTTTAAGAACGTCTTTTGAATACCCCACTTTTAATAATCTTGATAGACCACCAACAAAGTTTCTTTGTGGTTCTTTCTTTGGAATTGCAAGACCAAACTTATAAGACCATGCCAACATTATCATTTTCCATAAAGTTGCGGTACCCATTGTTGAAACTCTTTCATAAGTTGTTGGTACAAGTGATGCAAGTAGGAAAGTTCCCTGATTAAACTCATCATCCACAATTAGGGTTTCCTCAAGGTCATCGTCAAGATAACGCTCAACTATGTCGTCCCCAGTGGTTTTAATATAAATGTCCGATCTTCTTTCACATACCTCATCAATTTTTTCACTATCGCCAACTTTTTTATAATTACCATTTTCTATATTTAACCAATACTCATTTTTTTCAGCATACATCGGACCGATTTTTGTGTGGTCAATATAAATACGATCTTTAGCTTCAGCATCAATAAACTTTGTTATGTATTTCAAACCAGCCTCTTTGATATTTGAATTAATTGCTTGTGCTCTACGAACAGAATGGATAATATCAATTACGTTATAACCCCATAATTGTACTTGATTAAATTTCTCAACCTCATTTGCCAATTTTAACATTGAGTCTTTTTGTGAGATTGTTCTTTTTGGGTTTAAAGATTTAGCAATCTTTTTAATATCAAGATTTAATGCTTTACACCTCTCAAAAATCCAAAACCAGTCAAAGTTTGCTGAATTGTATCCTGAAATAATTGATGGTTTAAGTTCGTCTATCGTGTTGAAAAACTCCACAAGTCCTCTTCTTTCTTCATCCTCATCCTTACACTCAATAACTTTAAGGAATCCTTTATTTGTTTTCATTCCAATCATAAAGATACGACCGTCTTTTGGTTCTAACGCGGTCGTCTCAAGGTCAAATCCGAATCTGGTAATATCGTTGTATTCCTCAAACCCTTTGAATAGTCTTTTCTCTTTTGAGATGAGGTACTGCTCAACTGGGGTTAACATTAAGAATTTATCCCTTACGTTTTCACCCCACGGATCAATTCCACCATCCCTAAAAAACTGATTTAAAGCTCGGTATCCTTTCATAGATTTAACCATAAATGTTAATCCATTTTCTAATCTTTCATTGTTGTCTGTTCTGAGTTTTTCTATAACAATTCCGTACTTGGACATTGCTTCTTTTTGTAGTCCTTTGGAACCTTGATAAAAATTAAGACCTTTTAAATCACCAACCCAAGCAAACGCAATTAAACTATCTCTAACAATAGTTTTTCCTTTTCCTGGAACTTCTTTGATTTTATAAATGTGGTCTGACACATAGTCAAATTCAATTGACACTATGTGTTCTTCTGGATCACCCCCCTCAAGGAATGATTTAATTTCTTCTTGTGATATCATTAATATAGTTTTTTGAGTGGCTTATTTGCTGTCGTGTTTAACGACATTTACCTTACCTCAATAAATATATTGGTTTGATTACCCAATGTCAAATAAAAAACCCACCTTTATTTTTGGGGTGGGTTTAATTTTTTAACTTAACAATAAAGTATGTAATTCTTGTTCAGTCCAAGTTTCTTTAAATTCAACTTCTTTAAGGATTGGTCCTTCTTCGGTTCTGAATCTAATTCCTCTTGGGACTTGTCTAATTGCTTTTACTTTATGTTCACCAATTGTAATTGGTTCTTCATACTTAAATAATAATTTGATTTCCATTTTTGTTTTTTTTTGTTTTTATTTATTTATTTTATATGTTTATAAACACACACACAAATTACAAGTTGTTGAATTATAAAATATTGTCCCTAAAGGTAACCCAATTGTAGTTTCGTTAGGTAGATCTTTTATATTTAAACAATTTATATGTAATGTTTTTGCTGCCGTACTAAAAATTCCACTACCAACAATAAATGAACAATCGTGTTGTGCAGTATTACATTGACCTCCAAGTATTGCCGAACAACCATTTATTGATGTGTTACATCGTCCCCCGCTTATAGTTGAGGATCCCGCAATTGATGAGTTAAATTGTCCACCACCTACGGTTGAGTAATTTCCACTTGATGTGTTACGACGACCTCCACTTACGGTTGAAGAATAACAACTTGATGTGTTTTGTTGTCCACCTCCTATGGTTGAATAAAGACCAATTGATTTATTGGTTAGCCCACCACCTACGGTTGAATGTCCACCGATTGATGTGTTACAATATCCTCCACCTACGGTTGAGCAATTCCCAATTGATGTGTTAAATCGCCCACCGCTTATTGTTGAGGATCCTCCAGTTGCGGCGTTACAAAGACCCCCACTTATGGTTGAGGATCCCGCAATTGATGAGTTAAATTGTCCACCACCTACGGTTGAAGATCTCTCATTTGTTGTGTTATTACGACCCCCACCAATTGTTTGTCCATTATATTCTGATGAAAGTGTTGTATTACAAGTTCCTCCAGCAATTGTGTTACCGTACATATCATAATATCCGCTATATGATGAAATTGTATTACAAGAACCTCCACCTATTGTTGATCCATAAACATAATAACCAGATTGTGTTGTTATTATTGAATCTATTGTATTTAAACACCCTCCACCTATAAAAGAAATATTGTCATTTGAAGTATTACTAGCCCCACCACCAACAAATGAATTACACCCACTTGATGTGTTACTATCCCCACCACTTACGGTTGAGTAAGAACCACTTGATTCGTTATTAAATCCACCACCAATAATGGAAGAATATCCACTTGATGTGTTACCACGCCCACCACCAATAAAAGAATAATCACAATTTGTTGTGTTTCCTCTACCACCCCCAATAATTGACGCAAAACCATAAGAGAAATTATTTGTTCCCCCAACAATACTTGATGAGGATCCATCTGATGTGTTATTAAATCCACCACTAACCACTGAATATTGACCACTAGCATTACCATTAACACCAATTCTTTGTGTTGAGTCACTACCAGAACCAACTTCATATAATTGTGTTTGTCCGGAGTTGATATAAGTTTTAAGATCTAATGCTGTGATGTTTTTTGTGTCCCCTAATACGGTATCATAATTTACAATAACCAAAAGGTCATTTGGTGTTACTCCACTTGGTAGTACGTTAGGTAAACTTGATATTGGTAAATTTGCCATAGTTTTTTTGTTTTTTATATAAATATTTTATTTATTCTTATTTTGAAAAAATTTCTCAATTCTTTTACTTAATCTGACTCGTGGGTCATTTTCATTTCTACCTAAAACGTCATAAGGTAAAATAAAACCAAAACTTAAAAACACTCTTCTTGAGTTAAACTCTTCTGTCCAATGTTTGTATAAAGAAGCCTCAAAACAGTATAAATCTTTTTGTTCTATTATAGGTGAAGAATCACCTATAAAAATTTTATAATCTTCCGATAACACATTAATGTTACATTTGTAATTTATGTAACCATCAAGTGATGCATCATAGTGGGGTTGCACTCTACCCCCCTTGTTCATATCTACCGCTTGGATAAAGATATTATCGATAGGTAAGTTGTTAAGGTCAGATATCCTCTTAAAAAGGGTTTTAATAATTGGGGGTACTTCTTGTTGTAAAACTTTAGAAACTGACTGAAAATTTGTAATATAATTTGTGAGTTCTGTGTTTGAGATATCAATAATACAAGATTTTCCCTTCAGTGTTTTTGAGATTTCACTTAAGTGGTAATTAGGGTCTCCGTCTTCTGGATTTAACGAATCTACCCAATCAACAATTAGTTTGACCTCATCATCACTGATGAAATTTTTTATTATTTTATAATTTTCAGATTCCATTTATTAAGAAATTCTTTTGGACCAATTTCTAATTCCATTATAGATAAGTTTTTCTTAGCGTAAATAGAGTTCATTTTTTCTTCAGATCCTGCCATTGTACAGAACCAATGCGTGACAGGTTCTTCTCCTGTTGATGAACAAGGTATTTTCATAACATTTTTATTTACCCAAGCTTCTCTTACTTGTTCTACCTTATCGTTTTCTGTTAAAATACAAATTCTCATATTATTTATTTTTTAGTCATTTTAATTTATGCTGGTGTTGTTGTTGTTCTTTCCCCATACGCAACTATACCCGATACTGTATTTACAATTGTAAACTTATAAATATACAATGTATTTCTAGC
>Ga0114974_10003889_pt1 | contig 11213 bp, 14 predicted proteins | sample S_130206_EF_Meta_FD_87318 | JGI IMG/M metagenome (GOLD analysis project Ga0114974, IMG submission 87318) | Freshwater microbial communities from Lake Simoncouche, Canada to study carbon cycling - S_130206_EF_MetaG | ecosystem: Environmental > Aquatic > Freshwater > Lake | place: Lake...
GCTGAAGTTGCTGCCGCAGAGGTTGTTGCTGAAGTTGCTGCCGCCGAAGTTATCGCAGAAGAAATTGCTGAAGAGGTTGCAACCGAATCAGCAGTTACTGAAGTGGTTTCTGAAGATGCACCAGCAGATGTGACTCCCGCCTGATGCTCGAAGAGGCCTTAGGTCACCTCGTGCGTGGCATCGTTGACCATCCTGAAGATGTCACCGTGTCAGAGAAAGCCCAACGTCGCGGAACCACGTTGAATGTCAGCGTGAATCCAGAAGACATGGGACGCGTCATTGGTCGCGGCGGTCGTACCGCAACGGCACTGCGCAATGTCTTGGCTGCTCTTAACGGTGGTCGCGGCGTGCGTATTGACTTTCTCGACGTAGTTGAGCGCTAACTGACCATGCGCGTTGTTGTCGGACGCATTGGCAAGCCACACGGAATTCGCGGTCAAGTCACCGTTGAATCGCGTACTGACGAGCCAGATCTTCGTTTCGCGCCAGGCACAGAATTTGTTATCGATGGACCGCTACAACTATTAACAGTTGAAGCGGTCCATTGGCATTCTGGACGGTTGCTCATCAAGTTTGAAGGCATTCACGATCGCTCCTGGGCTGAGTCGATTCGTAACACAATTTTAGCAATAGAACGAGACCCAGATGAGACTCCGCAAGATCCCGACGAGTTCTATGACGATCAACTTGAGGGCTGCAACGTAGAGCTCCTTGATGCAACGCCTATAGGCATCGTCACAGAGGTGATTCACCTGCCAAGCCAAGACATGTTGTCAGTTTTGCGGCCAGATGAATCAGAAGTGCTCATCCCGTTTATCGCATTGTTCGTCCCGGTGGTGGAAATCGCGCAGAAGCGAATCGTTATCGATCCGCCTGCTGGATTGCTTGAAAATTCCGAGGCGTAATGCGCATCGACATCGTTTCTATTTTCCCGCAGTATCTTGAGCCTTTGAAGTTATCTTTAATTGGTAAAGCTATTGATGCTGAACTCATAGATTTACGGCTTCATGACCTGCGTGCCTGGACAAACGATCGCCATAACACGGTGGATGACACTCCATATGGCGGCGGCCCGGGCATGGTGATGATGCCGGAGCCTTGGGGCAGGGCTCTCGATGAGATTCGCGGATCAGGTGGCACCAAACCCACTCTTGTCGTTCCGACCCCTTCAGGGGCGCCATTTACTCAAGGGCTCGCTCAAAGTTGGAGTGATGAACCATGGCTCGTGATTGCCTGTGGCCGATATGAAGGAATTGATTCTCGCGTGATGCAGCACTACGCAACGCGCGATGATTGGAATGGCGTTAGTGAGGTAACGATTGGCGACTATGTCTTGGCCGGTGGAGAGGTTGCTGCGATGGTGATCGTTGAAGCGGTTGGACGTTTGATCCCTGGCGTTCTCGGTAATCAAGAAAGCGCTGCTGATGATTCATTCAGCATGAGTGCTGATAGCGCGCTGGTTGAAGGCCCTGTGTTTACCAAGCCGCAGGAGTGGCGGGGGATCGCGATACCCGACGTACTCACCAGTGGGCATCACGCAAACATCGCACAGTGGCGCTTAGAACAAGCCCAGGAGCGAACTGCTGAAAAGCGGCCAGATCTTTAACTCATCAGGCAGTAGGTGTTGATGAGGCCAGGGATCAGGACCCTTCCTGAGTGCTCTGCGACCTGACCGGGCCGTTCACGCCTGATCACATGAGGCGAGTTGGGGTACGAGGCCCGGCTATGGCACACTTCTACAGCCCACCGCGCCGGTGCTCTGCCACAGGGGACTCGGTTGCATGGGTAGCAATTTCCTCAAACCCCACCGTGGGAGACCTGTGGCTCCTGCAGGAAGCGAATGATCATGAAGACTCTCGACATCGTTGACGTAACAAGCCTACGTTCCGACATCCCTGAATTCCGCGCAGGCGACACCCTCAAGGTGCACGTCAAGGTCGTTGAAGGCAGCAAGACCCGAGTACAGGTCTTCCAAGGCGTGGTCATCGGCATTTCCGGTTCAGGTATCGGTGAGACCTTCACGGTCCGCAAGGTTTCTTACGGAACCGGCGTCGAGCGCAAGTTCCCGATGCATACCCCGATCATTGAAAAGATCGAAGTGGTTTCGCGCGGCGATGTGCGACGTGCCAAGCTTTACTACCTTCGCGATCTTCGTGGCAAGAAGGCAAAGATCCGCGAGAAGCGCGATCACGTGCCTACCAAGTCACAGGACTAGTCTTTTCGCTGGTGCCCAAACATTCTCGGTGGGATCTTCCACTGACTCTTGTGGGTGCGGTAGCTGTAGTTCTACTTCTCACTTCATTCATAGCTAAGCCATTTTCCATTCCTTCGGGATCGATGGAAGACACGCTTCAGGTTGGTGATCGAGTCTTAGTCAATCGAATCGTGTATCACCTGCGACCGATTGAGCGCGGCGACGTTGTTGTCTTTGATGGCACTGATTCATTTGTGGCTCAAGGCGTGGTTCCTTCGCGAGATCCGATCCGTGGGCTCTTTACAAACATTGGTCAGTCGGTGGGTGTGATTGCTCCCGACGGAACGGACTTTGTCAAGCGTGTGGTCGGGGTAGCGGGTGATCACGTGCAATGCTGCAATTCTGAAGGCGCGCTACTTATTAATGGTGTTCCGATGAAAGAGAACTATCTCTTTCCCGGAGATGTTCCAAGCACTGTTGCTTTCGATGCTGTTGTTCCAGAAGGCAAGCTTTGGGTTATGGGCGATCACAGATCAAACAGCGCTGACTCGCGTGCCCATTTGGGCGATCCGGGCGGCGGCATGGTGTCTACCTCCAAGGTTGTGGGCCGGGTAATGGCAGTCGTGTGGCCGCCCTCAAGATGGGGAAGTGTGTCGATCCCACCGGCGTATGCAAAGGTGGCGCAGTGAGTATCGAACAGCAGCCGCCGAAGGATGCTCGTCCCAAGAAACCTAAGTCAACCGGATTTGTATCGGGACTTCGGGAGTTTACTGTCATCGTGATTGCTGCTCTAGCGCTTTCAGCACTCGTGCGAGTCTTCCTCGTTCAGGCTTTCTATGTGCCTAGTGAGTCAATGGAAAACACGCTGATGCCTAACGATCGCATCGTGGCCTCCAAGATCACCACACACTTTGGCGGAATTTCTCGCGGAGAAGTCGTTGTATTTCGCGATCCCGGGGGTTGGTTAGGCGCTCCCGAGCCTGGTCCCACAGGCGTGCGCGGACTTATACATAACGCGATGACGTTCATCGGATTACTACCAAGCGATAGCGGTAATGATCTGGTGAAACGGGCTATTGGAATCGCGGGTGACCATGTGGTGTGTTGCGATGCCCAGCAACGCATAGTTTTGAATGGTGTTTCGCTTGATGAAAGCTACGTCGTCGCGCCAACAAACCAACTGCAATTCGATATCAAGGTTCCTGCTGATTCAATTTTCGTGATGGGCGATAACCGCGGGAACTCACGCGACTCTCGCTATCACCTTGAAGAGAACAGTGGCGGGGTCCCCATCGACAATGTTGTAGGTCGAGCATTTGTTGTTGTCTGGCCACTGAAAAGATTCACCACCCTGCCGATCCCCGAGATTTTTGGTAACCCGGCGCTAGATAAATCGAGCGCAGCTGCAGCCAAGTGAGCGCTCCAACTCTGAGTACTGAACGCGGCCTCCTTAAGGAGGGTTACGCAACTATTGGGTCAGTTGATGAAGTCGGTCGAGGTTCGCTTGCTGGACCGGTCAGTGTGGGAATAGTTGTGGTTGATCGTTCAGTCCGTAATACCTTGCAGGGGGTACGCGATAGCAAAGAACTCTCACCGATGGTGCGCAATGCGCTCGTTCCAAAAATTCGTGAATGGGCATTGGGCTATGCGGTGGGGCACGCATCCCCGCAGGAGATCGATGACTTCGGAATTATTGGTGCTTTACGACTCGCAGGGCACCGTGCACTCACCCAGCTCGGAGTGCAACCAGAAGTAATTTTGCTCGATGGCAGCCACGATTGGTTTACCCCACCTGAACAAGCGTCATTTCTTGAATTGGGTTCAGATTTTTTGAGTGAAGTTCCCCCCGTTGTTACAAAAGTGAAAGCTGATCGAACCTGTGTGTCGGTAGCAGCGGCTAGCGTTCTTGCAAAAGTCGAGCGAGATGCACTCATGGTGAAACTTTCAAGTAAGTTTCCGGACTTTGGTTGGGAAGACAACAAGGGTTACGCATCACCCGGGCACATAGCTGCCTTAGCTGCGCATGGTGCGACGGTGGAACATCGAAGAAGCTGGAAACTCCCGGGCGTATCAGACTAAAAGTTATCCACACCGGCAAAGTTCGTGGATGACGTCCACAGATAGTCACTCCTAGATAGAACCTCCCGCCCCGCTTGCGCAATGTTTGCGCAGGAGGTCGACATGCGACGCAATCAGGCGCTGGGTAAATATGGTGAAGACATAGCCGAACAACACCTGCGCCAACTAGGCCTGGAAATTGTCACGCGAAATTGGCGGTGTGAGGTTGGCGAAATCGACATCGTTGCTCTTGATGGTCAGACGCTAGTTATTTGCGAAGTTAAAACCAGAAGTTCACATGAACTGGGCACCCCGGCAGACGCGATCACTCCACGCAATCTGCGGCGCCTTCGGACCTTGGCCTATCGATGGCTCGATGATCAAAAGATTTACTTTCCATTGGTTCGCATCGATTTAGTGAGCGTGCTGCAACCTGTTTGGGGAGCGCCGGAAGTTGAACATTTGAAAGATCTGTCATGAGTCTTGCTGAAGTTTGGGGTGTAGTCCCGGCTGGCATCTCAGGTGTCATGGTCAAGGTTGAAGTCGATGTCGCGCGAGGACTCCCCAGTGTTGGCGTTGTAGGTCTTGCTCATACCTCCGTCGCGGAAGCACGATGGCGCGCAAGGTCCGCAATCGTGAATTCTGGCTTTACTTGGCCAAACTCACGGATCACAATCGGCTTAAGCCCGGCAGATCTTCCTAAAACTGGAACGAGTCTGGATTTACCGATTGCGGTAGGACTCTTAGCTGCGACGGCTCAAATAGACAAAATTGCATCTGATATTTCTTTTATCGGTGAACTTGGACTCGATGGTGCGATCAAGCAAGCCTCAGGAGTTCTTGCAGCCGCAATAACGGCTCAAAGACATGGAATCACAACCTTCATCGTGAGTACTGGAAACTCTCGAGAGGCGAGCGAGGTCGCAGGGCTGTCTGTTATAGCTGTCACGAATCTGAGCCAGTTGATTGCTGTGTTACGTGGCGAGAATCCGGGCGAAAGAGTTGAACACTTGCCGGACACAGTTCATCACGCAAATGCCCTTGGTGACTTCAGTGAAGTTCGGGGACACGATGTGGCTCGCTTCGCACTTGAAGTGGCAGCAGCAGGTGGTCACCACTGCTCAATGCTGGGTGAACCCGGTGTTGGTAAAACAATGTTGGCTCAAAGGTTTGTGTCATTGTTGCCCGCACTCAGTCATCAGCAAGCACTTGATGTCACATCGGTGCATGCGCTAGCTGGCCGGATCCATAGCGGCCACGGACTCATGCGGCGTCCACCATTTATTGCACCCCACCATTCAATTTCTGCGGGGGCCATGCTTGGTTCAGTGCGCAATGGTGTCCTGCTTCCTGGTGCGCTCACTTTGGCCAGTGAAGGTGTGTTGTTCTTAGATGAAGCGCCTGAATTCGATCGACCCTGCTTGGAAGGCATGCGTCAACCCCTAGAGCAAGGTTCCCTAGCGCTCATGCGTGTCGGACAGACCGTCATTGCACCCGCCCGCTTCCAACTCATTCTCGCGGCAAATCCCTGTCCTTGTGGGCAAGCGATTGGGCGAGGTGATGGATGCTCGTGTGGCGCTCAACAAAAGCGACGCTACCTACAAAAACTTTCAGGGCCGCTCATGGATCGCATTGATATTCGTATTTCATTAACACGTCCAACCGATGCGCATCTTCGAATGAGTGCTGGCGAATGCAGCGAAGTTATTTCACAACGAGTATGTCTTGCTCGCGATCGGGCGCGTGTACGTTGGAACGAAGAATCTTGGGACTTGAATTCGCAGGCTCCTGGAAGTGCGTTGCGGGCTCGGTATTCACCAAATATCGCAGGGCAAGTCCTACTTGAACGTGCGGAGGCTAAAGGACTCAATCCCAGGGGAAGTGATCGAGTTTTGCGAATGGCTTGGACGCTGGCAGATCTCCAAGCTAAAGACCAACCCGGCAAAGAACACATTGCCACTGCGCTCTCGATGAGAGGAGGCGGATTCGAATGATTGATGTCCGTGAAGCGCTGTTGGTCTTGGCTCATGTCATTGAACCGGCCGATGAATTCATGGGTCGATTCGTTGATCAGGTAGGTCCAGTGCAGGCGCTTGAGCGGATTCGCCTAGGCAACGTTCCAAAGCGCGATGCAAGCGGTTTGCAGGCAAGGCTGCGCTCTTTTTCTTTTGCAGATGCACTGCTCGCCGTTGAACGCACCGGATCACGATTGATATTTCGAGACGGAGAAGAATGGCCTTCTCAGCTCAATGACTTACAAGCCACGCGTCCATATGCATTATGGGTTGTGGGAACACCAAACTTGCGGTTAGCTGCCGTGCAATCAGTAGCAGTTGTCGGTGCTCGTGCGGCAACGTCCTATGGCGAGATTGTTGCCCGCGAATGGTGCTCACATTTAAGTGATCAGCGCTGGTTGGTAATTTCTGGCGGGGCTTATGGCATCGATGCTGCAGCCCATCAAGGCGTGTTGTCCGTTGGCGGCGTCACAGCATGCGTACTAGCAAGCGGCGTAGATGTTGCCTATCCCAAGGCCCATGAATCATTGTTAGCGCGAATAGCTGACACCGGATTGATCATTTCTGAATCGCCGCCAGGTAGTCAGGCCCGTAAACAGCGTTTCCTGACGCGCAATCGCATCATTGCGGCGTTGAGTAAAGCCACACTGGTGGTTGAAGCAGGCTTACGGTCGGGAACAACGTCAACTGCTCACCACGCAACACAGTTGAATCGCCCGGTACTTGCAGTACCAGGTCCAGTTACATCGCCGATGTCAGCAGGGTGTCACCAACTGATCAACGACGGCATAGCGATGATTGCCAGCGACTGGAAAGATATTCCGCGACTATTTGGAGACCGCACTCAGCAACTCGAATTTCCACCAACCGACAGTGACCGATTTGACCAGTTGACAACTGTGCAGAAACAAATACTCGATGCAGTGCCAATTCGAGGCGGTGCCACACCTGATGCATTGGTGATGGCCACTGGGGTTGCTGTGCAGTTGATTTTCAGAGAGTTAGGTGACCTCGAAATACAAGGTTTCCTGCGCAGAGATGGGGATTGTTGGCGAATCGTGCGCGCCTGAGTCCAGTTCGCGCCATTCTTTGCCACCATGGGCTCGTGACTACGTCCGCGCCGGCAAGTGCAACAGCTTTTGATAGCGCACTGGCGGGGTTTACCCGGTATCTCACCTTAGAGCGAGATCGCAGTGAACACACGGTGCGCGCCTACACATCTGATGTCTCAGATTTACTTAGCTATGCAAGTGCGCATGAGTGCATGATTCTTGACGATATTGATTTGGCCCTCTTGCGTGCTTGGCTTGGTGAACAACACAGCGTGGGTCACGCTCGAAGCACGATTGCTCGTAAAGCCGCATCTGTGCGCGCTTTCACTTCTTGGTGTGATCGTCAGGGCCTCATTGAAAGCGATCCAGGTAGACGACTTAAGAGCCCACAAGTTCCACATAAGCTCCCAGTAGTGCTCGATGTAGCCGAAGCTTCACGGGTGATGGACTTGGCCGCGCAGTACGCCGGTGACGGTGACCCCGTTTCGGTGCGAGATCGAGCGATATTGGAATTGCTTTACGGCACGGGTATTCGAGTGTCAGAGCTTTGCGCACTTGATCTGGTGAGCATCCAATGGGAGTCACGCACAGTTCGGGTGATGGGTAAAGGTCGAAAAGAACGAATCGTTCCCTTTGGCTTTCCAGCGGAGCTGGCGTTAAGCGCCTGGAATGAAACTCGAACTACATTTGTGAATGAAGTATCCGCCAACGCTTTCTTTCTCGGTGTTCGCGGTGCCCGGTTAGATCCGCGCACTGCCAGAGAAGTTGTGGGTCGAATAACGCAAGCAGCAGATGTGCCGCGATTGGCTCCGCATGGATTACGGCACTCGGCTGCCACGCATGTGCTGGAGGGCGGGGCTGATTTGCGTGCCGTGCAAGAGTTGCTTGGGCATTCTTCGTTGGCAACCACACAGAGATACACGCATGTATCTGTTGAACGCCTTCGTTCTGCCTTTGATCAAGCACATCCGCGTGCCGGCGATAACTAAGGAGCACTTGGCTTCAGCACGACATACGCGTGGTCGATCAAAGGCAGCGGATCGCGGTAGTCGTTCTTGCCAGGTCCTTTGAGGCCTAGGTGTAGGCAGTGCCCACCACAGTGCCCACCGGTTTCAGTAGTTTCCCCGATGGGTGTACCAGCGAGCACCTCTTGCCCAAATTCGACGATGGCAATCACCGGCTCGTAAGTCGATCGCAGCCCAAGGCCGGGGTGATTGATCACGATCACGGGTTTTCCCGCAACCTCACCCACAAAGGTCACCACTCCTTTGCCGATGGCGAAAACCTCAGTCGCGGGCTGGGCTTGAAAATCCAGCCCGCGATGCCCAGTGCCCCACGCGTGAGCTGGCGGATCGAACCCTTGCTCGATCAAAGCCCCGGGAACGGGTGAAAGCCAGGCCTGAGCAGCCAAAGCAAGCGCCAAGAGGTACATGGGCCGATTCTGGGTTCGAATATGGCCGATGGCCAGGCGTCTTCCAGTGCAAGTGGGCAGTGTCTGGCGCTCTCGAGACCTGTGGACGAAGCACTGGCTGGGAGGCCCTAGACTTATCTCACCTCAGAAATGGGGAATTCGCACGATCCCGTACTGACCCTCAAGGCTCAGACGACCTGCTCGGTCCCACTTCGGTGGGTGCAGGACGGTGGATCGTCAGGGGCATGAGCCAACCGGCTTAAGCCAAAAACCGATGCACAAACGCACTGTTTGTGCGTAAAAGGAGTGCCGTCATGGCAGTTGTAACAATGCGCCAGCTACTTGATAGCGGCGTTCACTTCGGGCATCAGACCCGTCGTTGGAATCCAAAGATGAAGCGCTTCATTCTTACTGAGCGCAATGGCATTTACATCATTGACTTGCAGCAGTCGCTTGCATTCATCGATGCTGCTTACGAATACGTGAAAGAAACCGTTGCACACGGTGGCACCATCATGTTCGTTGGCACGAAGAAGCAGGGCCACGATGCGATCGCCGAGCAGGCAATTCGCGTTGGAATGCCGTATGTCAACGAGCGTTGGCTTGGTGGCATGCTCACAAACTTCCAGACTGTTTCCAAGCGCATCACGCGCTTGAAGGAACTTGAGAACATGGACCTCGTGCAGGTTGCAGGTTCAGGTTTCACCAAGAAAGAACTTCTCATGATGCGTCGCGAGAAGGACAAGCTTTCAAAGACACTCGGTGGCATTCGTGAAATGGGCAAGATCCCTAGCGCACTTTGGATCGTTGATACCAAGAAAGAGCACATCGCAGTTGGCGAAGCTCACAAGTTGGGAATCCCAGTTATTGCAATGCTCGACACCAACTGTGACCCAGACGAAGTTGATTACCCGATTCCAGGGAACGACGACGCCATTCGCTCAGTAGCTTTGTTGACTCGCGTCATCGCTGACGCTGTTGCAGAAGGGCTTCTATCTCGCGCAAACCGCGCCAGTGGAACCCCAGATGCAGCAGTTGAGCCTCTAGCCGAATGGGAGCGCGAGCTTCTTGAAGGCGCGCAGGCTACTACTGACGACTCGGAAGCAGCTGTTGTCGCTGTTGAAGCAGTCGTTGTAGAAGAAGCAGCCGTCGTTGAGGCCACAACTGAGGCACCAACCGCATAACTCCTGTAAGTGGCTGCTCGCATTTTGGGCAGCCACTTATTTATCTCGCTGACCTCCCAACACATAAGGATCAACATCACCATGGCGAATATCACTGCCGCTGAAGTAAAGAAGCTCCGCGACCACACTGCCGCAGGAATGATGGAATGCAAGCGCGCCCTCGAAGAATCCAATGGAGACTTTGACGCGGCTGTAGAACTTCTCCGCGTTTCAGGTGCAGCCAAGGCAGCCAAGCGTGGCGCTGAGCGCGAGGCTTCAAACGGACTCGTAGCCAATATCGGCAACGCTCTCGTTGAATTGCTTTGCGAAACAGACTTTGTTGCTAAAAACGAAGATTTCCTCACGCTGTCTAATGCCATCGCGCAGGCCGTGTTTGATGGACAAATCGCTGACACTGAGGGTGCCAAGGCAGTCAAACTCGCTGACGGTCGTACCGCAGGCGATGCAGTGGCTGAAATGGCCAGCGTTATTGGCGAGAAGTTGGAAATCGGTCGTGTTGCTGTACTTCCCACCCCAGTCACGGTCTACATGCATCGCCGTTCTTCAGACCTTCCCGCCCAGGTTGGCGTCATGGTTGCCTACTCAGGTGACGAAGAAGTAGCTCGCAGCACCGCGATGCAGATCGCAGCGATGCGCCCCCAATTCCTCACTCGTGATGAAGTTCCAGCGGAAATCGTTGAAACCGAGCGTCGGATCGCCGAGGCCACTGCCAAGGAAGAGGGCAAGCCCGAGGCTGCCATGTCCAAGATCGTTGAAGGACGCGTGAATAGCTACTTCAAAGACAACGTGTTGTTGGAGCAGGCCAGTGTCGTGGAGCAGAAAAAGTCTGTTTCACAGGTGCTTGCTGATGCAAAGACTGAAGTAACTGGCTTCGTGCGTTTCGAGATCGGTCAGCAATAGCCCGCTAAGGTCAGGTCGAAGCACTGGAGGGAGAAGCATGGCTCAAACACCAAGCTCGGGAGCCGTCCAACCATCTCTTGATGGCGTCGTATCCATTTGGCCTGTGGTCCCTGAAGGTGGCTGGAAGAGAGTGCTTCTCAAGCTCTCAGGCGAAGCATTTGCCGGTGGTGGCGGATTAGGCGTGGATCCTGACGTTGTTTTCTCTATCGCGAGGCAAATCGCGGATGTCGTGAGCAGCGGCACTGAAGTTGCAGTCGTCATCGGCGGGGGAAACTACTTCCGTGGAGCCGAACTCTCAGAGCGTGGCATGGACAGAGCTCGCGCCGACTACATGGGCATGCTCGGCACAGTAATGAACTGTCTTGCCTTGCAAGATTTCTGTGAAAAAGCTGGAGTTGA
>Ga0114974_10003892_pt1 | contig 11210 bp, 10 predicted proteins | sample S_130206_EF_Meta_FD_87318 | JGI IMG/M metagenome (GOLD analysis project Ga0114974, IMG submission 87318) | Freshwater microbial communities from Lake Simoncouche, Canada to study carbon cycling - S_130206_EF_MetaG | ecosystem: Environmental > Aquatic > Freshwater > Lake | place: Lake...
ACGTAGGCCGGGAGCAGGCGCGCCGCCTGCCCGACGCGCTGGCGCGTTTTCCGATCAGCCGGCTGGTGAGCAGCCCGCAGCGCAGAGCGCTCCAGACTGCCGGCCCGGTTGCGGACGCACGACAGCTTGTTGTCGATGTCGAGGAGAGGCTTGCCGAGTACGACCGCGGCCTATCCCACTATGTGCCGCTAGAAGAGGTGCGTGCAGAGCGTCCTGAAGACTGGGCCCGGATGGCCGCCGGGCACCTTCCGGAGTCCGTGGATGCCGAGGTATTCGCCAACCGGGTTCACGGTGCGATTGCCGACATCGTCGCCGCCGCCGACCCGGGCGAGACCGTCGCCGTATTCAGCCACGGTGGGGTGATCAATGTGATCCTGCACGAGATCCTCGGCACGGAACGACTTCTGTCGTTTCCGATCGACTACGCGTCGGTGACCCTGTTGCGCTACTCGCGCGTGGGCCGGGCCACGGTGGGCGCAGTGAACAGCGTCGAACACGTGTGGGACCTGCTGCCTCGCAGCAAAGTCCCAGGTAGTGCGGCGGCGGAATAGAAAACCCGCAGTATCCGTGATCTAATAGCCCGATTGTCCTGTTGGATAACCATTTCCCCGCAATACGCAGACTGTGAAGTTGCGATTGGTCGCTGTGTCGAGCTAAGGATTAAAAGGACTTCAGGTGAACAAGTCAGCTGCCGCCCTCGGATTGATGAGTGCCGTGATACTGGCGCCGGCGGTCATCTCATCGGCAACTGCACATGCCGCAACCGCTGTGATCATGGGACCGACATTCATGCCTGATCCCGCGGCCGATCCAAATTACCTACGCGTCGTCGCACAGAATTTCATCGGTCCGACGACGAATTGCTCAATCGGCAGCTGCACCCTGATCCCGCTCACTACTCCAGCGGAGTTTTGGCCCATCACCGGATTGGATGATTTGCCTTTCGACCAATCGATTACGACGGGTCTGCAACTGCTCACCGCGGAACTCGAAGCGCAGATTGCCGCTGCGGCCACCGCACCGGTTGTCTTCTTCGGAAATTCGCAGAGCGCCACGCTACTGACGCTTGCGAAGCGCACACTCGCCGATCTTGCGCCTGTCGACAAGAGTCGGTTGATCTTTGTTCTCTTAGCCAACCCCAATCGGCCGAACGGCGGATTGCTGGGACGCGCCGCGCAGACATCGGATCCGACTGCCGACGCGACCGCTGCCGGAACAGCGGCTGCCGGAACAGTGGCGGCCGTCGCCACGCCTACCGATACCGGTATCTCGACGATTGACATCACATTCCAGTACGACGCCGTCGCCGACTACCCCGCGTACCCGAGCAACTTTCTGTCCGTTCTCAACACGTTGGCCGGCGCGCGGATTCATTCCGGATCGACGACGACGCTGAACGGATACACAGAAGCTGAATTGACCGCAGCGATCAGCGATCCGGCGAACCGACAGATCTACGGCGACACGATGTACATCACGATTCCGGCCAAGAGCCTCCCCCTGGTCGATTTGTTGCGGACTTTCGGCGCGGAAAACAGATTGAGCAACTTCACGACGCCGATCGCCGATCTGATCGAACCGACTGTGCGGTTACTCGTGGAACTCGGGTATGACCGAACGTCGTACGGTCAGGCCCAGCCGTTCAGACCTCTGCCGGCCAGTAACCAGCTGCAGTTGGATGATCTGACGAGCGCGGCCGCGAGTGCAGGCCTGGATGCCGTGATTTCGGCACTGAAACAGGGCGCTCCCGGGCCTTCGTTGGGCCCGGTTGTCCGCGGGTGGGACACCTCGCGCGCCTCACGCGGAACCATCAGGCCTCCACACCGAACCGCATCGACCGTGACCGCATCATCGCCGACGGTTCCGAACAATCGGGCGAAGGCAGCCGATGTGGTCAGTCGAAACGACCGCAGCGCACCGTCCGCCGTCGGTCAGCGCGGCACCGCGCAGGCTTCGAAAGCCGGAGCCGCGAAACGCCAGTCCGCTACCGCTTGAGGGCGGCGACGAGATTCTTCTTCGCCGCCCGGCGCAACTGGAAGATCCGCGCCGCACTCACCAATGCGGTAATGAGACCGCCGCAGACCGCCGCCAACAATATCGCCACGCCCAGTGGCAGATTCCAGTGCCAACTCAAGAAGGTGAACGGGGTGGGGGCGGTGTTCTGCGCGATGAAGATCAATAGAACGATCAGAATCAGGAAGCCGAGAATCAGTGATGACCAGAGCGCACCGGCCCGGGTGAACTTCACGTCGGAGGTTGCATTCGGGGCGGGTAGGTTGACGCTCTCCGGTTCCGAATGGGGCGGAATCGGCGTCTCGGACAAGCCCTCAGGGTTGCTGCTCATAAGGCCATCTTCTCCCCAACGGGCCGCAAAAGGAAACATTCAATACGGCAACGGGACCGTAACGGACGGCCACCGCGCCTTTGCTGTCGGTGCTCGACCGGTGATCTAAACCATGGTGGAGCGGTTCTGGTGCGGTTACTGTCAGCCAGGTGGATCCGAAGGGTAATTACAGTCCTCACGGGGTACGGCGCTGGTGGGCAGGTGTCGCGGTGGCAGCCCTGATCGCGCTGACCGGTGGCTGCGGCAGTTCCAACCCACTGGGCGGCGGAGCGGCGTCGGCCGACCTGAAGTCGGTGGTCGTGGGTTCCGCGGACTTCCCGGAGTCGAAGATCGTCGCCGAGATCTACGCCCAGGCGCTGGAGGCGAATGACTTCACGGTGCTGCGGAAGTTCGGCATCGGAAGCCGTGAGACCTATATCCCGGCACTGCGGGATCACTCCATCGATCTGGTGCCCGAGTACACCGGCAACCTGCTGCAGTATTTCGACCCGAAGAGCACCGTCACCATTCCCGATAAAGTCGAACTGGCGCTACTGCGCGCACTGCCTGGTGATCTGTCGATCCTGACGCCGGCGGAGGCGGACGATACCGACACGGTGACCGTCACCGAAGCGACCGCAAGTAAATGGAAACTCAAGAGCATCGCCGATCTGGCGTCGCATTCGGCGGAGGTGAAATTCGGGGCGCCGTCGGAATTCATCAAGCGGTCCGTGGGTCTACCCGGACTCAAGGCCGTGTACGGACTAGACATCGCTTCGGACAACTTCGTCTCGATCAGCGACGGCGGTGGCCCGGCGACTGTCCGAGCATTGTTAGACGGAACCGTCACCGCAGCCAATATCTTCAGCACCTCGCCGGCGATCCCGCAGAACAAATTCGTGGTGCTCGATGATCCCAAGAACAACTTCCTGCCCGGTAACGTCGTACCGCTGGTCAGTTCCCAGACGAAGTCCGATGCGCTGAAGTCGATACTCGATGCGGTGTCGGCCACGTTGACCACGAAGGGCCTCACCGAACTCAATGCCGCGGTCTCGGGTAACTCCGGTGTGGATCCTGATGAGGCTGCCCAGAAGTGGGTGCGGGACAACGGATTCGACAAGCCGATGGGGAAGTAGTCGATGATCACCTTCGACGGTGTCACCAAGTGCTACCCGGACGGGACCGTGGCGGTCGACGACCTCACACTGGAGATCCCGGCCGGCACCCTGACTGTTTTCGTGGGTCCGTCAGGATGCGGCAAGACCACGTCGATGCGGATGATCAACCGGATGGTCGAGCCGACCACCGGAACGGTCGCTGTCGATGGACACGACGTGTCGACCGTCGATCCGGTGAAGCTCCGCCTCGGTATCGGCTACGTGATCCAAAGCGGGGGCCTGATGCCGCATCAGCGGGTGATCGACAACGTCGCCTGCGTGCCGGTGCTCAAGGGGCAGTCCCGGCGGACGGCCCGGCGGGCAGCCTACGAGGTGCTGGAACGGGTGGGCCTCGATCCCAAGCTGGGTGAGCGTTACCCGGGGCAATTATCCGGTGGCCAGCAGCAGCGGGTCGGAGTGGCGCGGGCCCTGGCCGCAGACCCACCCATACTGCTGATGGATGAACCGTTCTCGGCGGTCGACCCGGTGGTCCGCGACGAGTTACAGGCCGAGATGTTGCGGCTGCAAAGCGAACTGCGCAAGACCATCGTTTTTGTCACCCACGACATCGACGAGGCCGTCAAACTCGGTGACGCGGTCGCGGTTTTCGGCTCGGGCGGATCGCTCCAGCAGTACGACGCGCCGGCCCGGTTGCTATCCAACCCGGCCAACGATTTCGTATCGGAATTCATCGGCGCCGACCGCGGCTATCGCGCCCTGCAGTTCCTCACCTCGTCGACGTTGGCATTGCGGCCGGTGCCGACGGTGACCGAAGGCGAGGTCGACGGACTGGTACTGGGGTCTGGCGAGTGGCGCCTGGTCACCCGCGCCGACGGCGCACCATTCGGCTGGATCGACGCCGCCGGAGTGCAACATCACCGCACCGGAGGTCAGTTGTACGACAGCGTGACCGCCGGCGGATCACTGCTTCGCCACGACGGCACACTGCGCGTGGCACTCGACGCGGCGTTGTCGTCGCCGTCCGGAATCGGTGTGGCGGTCGACGACACGGGCGCCGTGGTGGGCGGGGTACTGGCCGACGACGTCATCAAGGCCCTGGATGCCCAACGGCAGGTACCGCAGCAGGAGACGGGCTAGTACGCGTGCGCTATCTGCTGACGCATCTCGACACCGCCTGGGCATTGACCCTTATCCATCTGAGACTCTCGCTCATTCCGATTGCGCTGGGACTGCTGATCGCAGTTCCGCTGGGCGCATTTGTGTGGCGGCGTCCGGCGCTGCGACGGATCGCGACGTTCACCGCGAGCATCATCTTCACGATTCCGTCACTGGCCCTGTTCGTCGCGCTGCCGTTGATCATTCCGACCCGAATCCTCGACGAGGCCAACGTCATCGTGGCGCTCACGCTCTACACCACCGCCCTGCTGGTGCGCGCCGTGCCGGAAGCCCTCGACGCGGTACCCGCCGGAGTGCGGGACGCCGCCACTGCCGTCGGATACACCGGCCTGGGCCGTCTGCTCAAAGTTGAACTGCCGCTGTCAATTCCGGTCCTCATCGCCGGACTGCGGGTGGTGGCGGTAACCAATATCTCGATGGTCGCCGTCGGCTCAGTGATCGGTATCGGTGGGCTGGGAACCTGGTTCACCGACGGTTATCAGGCCGATAAGAGCGACCAGATCATTGCCGGCATCATCGCCGTCTTCCTCATCGCGATCGTCATTGACATCCTAATACTGCTGATTGGGCGACTCATCACGCCATGGACTCGGACGTCGTCGACGATCCGGCCGCGGGCGAAGGCGGCGACGTGAACTTCCTTCAGCAAGCCCTGAATTTCATCTTCACCGCCGACAACTGGGGTGGCAAAGCCGGACTCGGCGCGCGGATCCTCGAGCACCTTCAATACACCGGGGTAGCCGTCGCGGTGTCGGCGTTGATCGCGATCCCCATCGGACTGCTCATCGGGCACAGCGGTCGCGGATCCTTCCTGGTGGTCACCGGAGTCAATGCCTTGCGGGCGATGCCGACACTTGGGGTGCTGCTGCTGGGAGTGTTGCTCTGGGGGCTGGGACTGCTCCCACCCACCGTCGCGTTGACTCTGCTGGGTGTGCCGCCTCTGCTGGCCGGAACCTATGCCGGGATTGCCAATGTTGATCCGAATCTGGTGGATGCGGCGCGTTCGATGGGAATGACCGAAACCCAGGTGCTGACGCGGGTGGAAATTCCCAACGCGCTGCCGTTGATCCTCGGCGGCCTGCGGACGGCGACATTGCAGATTGTGGCGACCGCGACGGTCGCGGCTTATGCCAGCCTCGGTGGTCTTGGCCGATATCTGATCGACGGCATCAAAGTCCGCCAATTCCACATCGCTCTGGTGGGGGCGATCCTGGTGACGGTGCTGGCACTGCTGCTCGACGGTCTGCTTGCCCTGGCGGTGTGGGCCTCGCTTCCCGGGACCGGGCGGCTTCGTCGGCCGATCCCGCAACCACTGCTGGACGACGAGATGCTTGTGGAGGCCCGACCGCGGGGTAGGACGCCCGATTACAGTGGTAGAGACCCGTCGCCTACCGTAGAAGGGTGGTAGTGGAATCCGACGTCGGCAGCGCGGGTGGGTGGCCGGCGATTCTGACCTGGCGCTCCCACGACAACACCCGGATCGAGTCAACCCGGATCCAACTTGCGGGCAACCGGATCAAGGCCTACGGGCGGATCGCCGCTGCGGCCACCGAGGCGCATCCGGCGTTCAGCGCCTCCTACGACCTGGTGACCGACGACAACGGTGCCACCACGCGACTGTCGCTCACCGTCAGCCTTGCCGAGCGCGATAGACAGTTGTCGATCTCCCGCGACGAGGAGAACATGTGGCTCATCACCGACCACCAGGGCCAATCCCGGGACTCCTACCACGGTGCGCTGGACGTCGACGTCGTGCTGAGCCCGTTCTTCAATGCGCTGCCGATCCGCCGCGCCGGACTGCACCGCCGCGCGGACTCGGTGACCCTGCCCTTGGTATATGTGAACCTGCCGGAACTCACGGTCGGCCCGGCGACTGCCGCCTACAGCAGTTCGGGCCCGGATAGCGGCGACGGAATCACGCTGCACTCGCCGGTGGCCGAGACCACCGTCGTGGTGGACGACGACGGCTTCATCCTCGATTACCCGGGCCTGGCAGCGCGGATCTGATCACCGCGCCGGCACGCCCGGCGGCGGCAAGTTCTTCTCGCCACTTCTCAGCTCCGAGCACGGTGGTCAGGATCTCCGAGCGCACAAAACTGTCGAATCGTACGCGTGCGGCATGTCCGGTGTCGACCAGTTCGGCAACGGAACCGTTGTCCGCCAACGATATCCGGGCGCGGTTGAGGATCTCCAGTGCCCGGTCGATGGTGGGAATCAACTGCGCGGCATTGGCTTCACACATCGCGCGCACCAGATCGGGAGTCGTGCCCGCGACCCGGGTGCCGTCACGGAAGGATCCGGCTGCCAGTGCGAAAGCCAAGGGAACCCCACCTGCCGTCGCGGCCATGGTCTCGGCGAGCAAGTGTGGAAGATGCGAGATAGCGGCCACAGCTGCGTCATGCTCGTCGGACTTCGCCGGCACCACCACCGCGCCGCAGTCCAACGCAAGGTGCATCACCTGTGACCAGATCGCGGCGTCGACGTGGTCGTCGACGCTGACCACCCACGGCGCCCCGGTGAACAACTCAGCGTTTCCGGCCGACCAGCCGGAGTGTGCGGTGCCGGCCATCGGATGGCCGCCGACGTAACGGTCGAGGAGGCCGGCCGCGCGCATCTGCGCCAGCACCGCACCCTTGACGCTGATGACATCGGTGAGCGGACACTGCGCGGCACGTTGGCTGATCCGCGGGAGCAGGGCAGCGACTGCCGGCATCGGGACTGCCAGCACGATCACCGCAGTGCGTTCTGCGGCCCACCCGAGCGCCTCCGTCAGATCGGTGGTGGCGGCAAATCCGTCGGATCGGGCCGCCTGGGCGCCTCCGGCGGAGCGGTTGTAGCCCAGCGCCTCGCGACCAGCCGATACCGCCGCGCGCAACACAGACCCGCCGATGAGGCCGAGTCCGAGCACGCACACGGGTGTCTTCGTCACGCATTCAAGGTTGGCACACCGGATTTCCGGTTCGTTCATCAGCTAGTCAACCGACCTGGTCAGCGACTACCGTAAGCGGCCATGGAGGCACAGCGGGCTGGGCGCGAGCCAGGGTCACCGGGGTCCGGCGACATCCTGGACGGCTTTGCTGTGGCCGTTGTTCACGAGAACGCGACCTGGCGCTGTTCGCCGATGAGCGCGGCTGCCTTGACCAGCCTCGCCGCCGCGGAGACAGAGTTGCGGGAGTTACGGAGTGCCGGAGCAGTGTTCGGCCTGCTCGATATCGATGACGAGTTTTTCCTGATTATCCGGCCTGCGCCGTCGGGAACGCGGCTATTGCTGTCCGACGCCACCGCCGCGCTGGACTACGACATCGCAGCCGAGGCGCTGGAGAAACTCGATGCCGATATCGCCGCGGAGGATCTTGAGGACACCGATCCCTTCGAGGAGGGCGACCTCGGTGTGCTGGCCGATGTGGGGCTTTCCGATGCGGTGCTCGGCGTGATTCTCGCTGAAACCGACCTTTATGCCGACGAGCAACTGGGCCGTATCGCCCGGGAGATGGGATTCGCCGAGGAGTTCTCGGCGGTCCTCGACCGCCTCGATCGGTGAGCGCCCCCGGCGACGAAAGCCTCATCCGCGCGGCGATCTCGGCCGCCGGGAGCGTCGGCCCCGATGATGTTCCGATCGGTGCGGTGGTTTTCGATGCCGACGGTGTGGAACTGGCACGCGCCGCCAATGCCCGAGAGGCACTCGCAGACCCGACCGCTCACGCCGAGATCCTGGCTCTGCGGGCCGCCGCACGCGTCCACGGTGACGGCTGGCGGTTGGAGGGCGCCACGCTTGCGGTGACGGTGGAGCCCTGCACCATGTGTGCGGGCGCGCTGGTCATGGCACGAGTGGCGCGGGTGGTGTTCGGCGCGTGGGAGCCCAAAACTGGTGCGGTCGGGTCGTTGTGGGACGTGGTGCGCGACCGTCGGCTGACACATCGGCCCGAGGTGCGCGGCGGCGTGCTGGCTGAGGATTGCGCGGCATTGCTGGACGGCTTTTTCGCCCGCCACCGCGATTTGGGCTAGTCCGGGGTGATCCGTAAGCTTTCCCGCGGTGGCGTGTCCGAGCGGCCTAAGGAGCACGCCTCGAAAGCGTGTGAGGGGTAACCCCCCTCCGAGGGTTCAAATCCCTCCGCCACCGCCATCTTCACCCGGCCGAGCAAACCGCAGACGTTGACGCGCGGCACCGTTCACAGCTACTCTTTCAGCGACTCACAGCTAAGTCTCAGTAACTAGCGTCCGCAGGGGTATCCGATGTCGGTGAACAAGCGCGTCACGCGGGCTGGAGCAGCAGCTTTCGCCCTCGGAGTGGCGTTGGCCGGCTCCCCCGCCGCGGGGGTCGCGGTCGCGGCCCCCAGCGAAGATGACGCCTCGTCGGTGTCGACCCCGAACGTCACTGCCGAGACATCGACCGGTCACGCCGGAAGGGCGGCCCGGGGAACATCCCGCCGGGGCGACTCATCGTCATCCGATCCGATCACCGTCGTCAGCCCCGGTGCGCCGCGCGGCCGCGCGAGTGCCACCGCGGTGACGCGGCGCGTCTGGCCGCAAGTGCGGCAATCCGACACGAATTCCGCGTCGGCTCAGCCCGCGGCAGCGACGAACCCGGTTGTCGTGGTGCCGACTGTCGGCACCGGTTCCGGAACACTTCCGTCTGTGTTCGCGCCGGCAGCAACTACCGCGACCCCACCTGCCGCTGCTGCGACGGCCATTTCCTCCGGCCCGCGTGGCCGCGTGGCCCGGGCGGCGCGGGCCGCCAGCGTTCGACCATCCGTCGCGGCCATGCCGGCTGCAACGATGGGCGCTCTGGTTACCGGATACCTCAACTCCGCCTCGAACTGGTTCTCCGGGTTGCCAACCAACCCGTTCACCGAACTTCTGCAGGGCGCGCTCCTGTTGGTGCGCCGCACGATGTTCGAGTTATTCCCCACGCTCAACCCGGGACAGACGACCGGAGAGGCAACGGGCACGACGGTATCGCCGTACTACACCGATCAGGAACTTCGGGACTATCTGCTGGGGCTTGCCAAGAGGCAGTACGGCAGCCTCTTCGGCCAGACCGTTCCGGTGTACGGCAACGGCGGACCGTGGATGTACGACTACCTCAAGGTGAACAGCGCGGTGTCTGGACCGCGGGGCACCTCGGATACCAACACCCAGGTGAATGGTGTCGACGAGGCCGATTTCGTCGAGACCGATGGCCACTACCTCTATGTGGCCCATAACGGCCAACTCTCGATCGTCGGTACGGACCTGACGGTCGCGTCCCAGTCGACGCTATCGGGCAATGTTGTTGGTGAGTTCCTGGCCGGCGACCGACTGACGGTGATCACGCAATCCGGTTACGGCTGGTACGGACCGATGGTCAGGATTGCGGCCTGCGGCCCGTGGTGGCCGACGAACCCGCAGACCACCGTGACCGTCTATGACGTCACCGACCGGACGGCCCCGACGGTCGTCACACAGACGATGTTCGACGGCGGGTTCCAGGATGCGCGCGCCGTCGACGGGGTCGTGTACGTCGTCCTGCAACGTGGGTTGAATCTTCCCGCACCGCAGTACACCGACACCCCCGTGGCGCCGGATCCGGTTGAACCTGTCAACGGCCAACTCCTATCCAAGATGGCCTACTGGGGGTGGGATTCGACTGTCACCGCCAACCGAACCTACGAAACGTGGGATGAGTACGTCGCGCGAGTGGGGGACCAGATCGTCGACCTGTCGCTGCCGCACGCCTATAGCGTTGATGCAGAAGGCAATACGGTAGATCTCGGCCTCGTCGCCGGTGCCGAGGACATTGTGCGTCCGCACACCGGCGATGCGCAGTCGGTGCTCACGTTGGTGTCGGTGGATTCAGCGAACACCTCGGCCGGTTCGTCCTTCGCCGACAGTGTGGGCAGTATCGTTTCCGGCGGCGGCAACACCATCTACATGAACCACGACGCCATGTACGTGGGCACGACGGAGTATCAGTACTCCGATTCGGGTTCATCCAACGACACCCGCATCGACCGCTTCACCATCGACGGAACGAATGTCGCGTGGCAGGCCAGTGGACTGGTCTCTGGGACGCTGATCAACCAGTTCGCGATGGACGAGCAGGGCGGCTATCTTCACGTGGCCACGCACACCACCGAGTCCCAGTCCGTCGGGGGCATCTGGAGTACCCGCAACGACAACGGTGTGTACGTGTTGGACACGGTCGGGGACACCCTCGATGTAACGGGAAGCCTGACCGGATTGGCGCCGGGCGAACAGTTGTACGCGGCGCGGTTCGTCGGCGATAAGGCCTACCTTGTGACCTTCGTGCAGACCGATCCGCTTTTCGCCGTCGACCTCAGCGACCCGGCCGCCCCCACCCTGCTGGGTGAACTCGTGATCCCAGGTTTCTCCAATTATCTGCAACCTGTCGGCGACGGTCTGCTGGTGGGTATCGGACAGGAGCGCGAGGCCGGTTCGTGGAACACCCACGTGCACGCGACACTGTTCGACGTCAGTGACGGTGCCAATCCGACCCAGATCACCCGGCAATTCCTGACCGAAAATACGCAGTGGTCATGGTCTGATGCTCAGTTCGACCATCACGCCCTGCTCTACTCTGCCGACGACGGGCT
>Ga0114974_10003893_pt1 | contig 11210 bp, 15 predicted proteins | sample S_130206_EF_Meta_FD_87318 | JGI IMG/M metagenome (GOLD analysis project Ga0114974, IMG submission 87318) | Freshwater microbial communities from Lake Simoncouche, Canada to study carbon cycling - S_130206_EF_MetaG | ecosystem: Environmental > Aquatic > Freshwater > Lake | place: Lake...
GAAAAAGATATAAATGAAAATGACAATGATATACTAATAGAATATGTTAAGTGCGTTTTATCCGGGTGCCGGAATAGATATCGTCCCGCCAATTGTATTTCGTTCTATCAAACATTGGACCTATATGGATTCACAACCACGATCTGAATTTGGTAATAATTTTTATAAAGGGTTTTCTAGACCACGATTTATTCCTACATTGATAACGGTAATGAACCAAAATGGTTTTGAACTTCGCACCACGGAAGAGGATGTATATACATTTTATCATCCGATTCACGAACAAACCATTCGATATGAAACTAATGCCGTTTTTCCAGAGGCTTTAAACAGAAATCACATCAAATGCGATACATTAGTCTTGTGTGGATATGAGTTAATAAATCCGCCACGTAATTTTATAGATTATTATTCGCATATTATTACTGATTCTAATACAGCTCACGATGAATCAGATGAGAAGATTCTCTTGCCCAAACATGTTTCTACCATGGTGTATAATAAGAATTGGGCATATTGGGATCCAGTGAATCTTACAACTCGTAAAATTCAACGGTATGTAACAATTGTGGATCGGTTTTTAACATATGAAGATCGTCATCGCAATGATTATACCTTGAATGAAACCGTTTAAATTCGCACAAAAACAATTCAATAATTCAATAATGTATATAGTAATTTTTCTCTCGAGTTATAATATATAATGAGCGACTGTGTAAAAATAGAAACACGTAAATATTCTTTTAGAAATTCGCCACCCTATTCAGCAAATAAATGTAAATCTATTAAAAAACGAGGCAATGATGGTAATCTTTATGTATCTCAACCAGATAAAAATGGAACATATAAATGGGTGAATGTTAATAAAAATAAAACTCTTAAAAAGAAAGCATCGTCTAATAATAAAGCAACAAGTGAAGATTTACAAATGCTTGTAAAAAAATACGAAGTTACAAAGAGTGGTTCAAGTAGGGAAATAGCAGAACGACTTGTAAACTTGAGAGGAGCGTTTATTAAAAATAAAACGGATAGAAAAATAATTGAACAATTTTTAAAGAAATCAACACCGTCTACAAAAAGATGGGGATTTGTGCCAGCAAAAGTTTAATTTAATTGGGGTTCAATTTAGAGAAATTCTGGATTCCAACCATTATGGCCTTCTAAAAATTTTTTTACGAATTCATCTGTTTTTCTCGGATAATTGTAGGTTGCGTGTTCAAAATCTATTATCCACAATTTTTTATCGTTTTCTATAAAATTGTAACCAGTAATATCGACATACAATATGTCATGGTCATACAATGTTTGAATCATATTTCGTATTTTAGTAAATAACTCATCGCCAATATTTTCTGCGGATTCTCCATAATAATCGGATATGCTCATCGTACCGACTCTTACCATTTTCATTTGTTTTGTTTCTTTATTGTAGCTTTTTATTTTTGGAATATTCACTATATGTAAATTATACACATATTTATGTATTTTATATTCAGTTAGAGAAACATTCTCTTTTGTGTAGTACACATCTTCGTCAGTTAGACTCATCTTTGTCATATTATACTATAAAAAATATATAGTATAATCGTTTCAATTTTATTTAGAGTAATGCGTATTTTATATATTTTTCGATATATTTTTACACCGATACTATTTGCGCTCTACATAAACTACAAAGACATCCGGATCCTCTATTCATCGTCATATTTTTCACAAAGCAATCTACACACACCCTATGTCCACACGAAGGAACAATATAATTTCTCTCTCCTATAGATTCTATACATATTGGGCAAGTCTCTACATTATTCACGTTTATCTCTCTATTGTCCATATCATTATTTTCTTTATCGATAGCATTTTTAAGTTCTCGTTCAACATTATGTAAATTATGCGCCAGTGTAGTTAAATGTTCTTGAATATCATATTTGTTATAATTGATTTCTTGTAATGAATATTCTTCCAGTTTTGGCATGTAAATTTGTCTGTTTTTTTGCGATAATCTCTGTGGATACACACCGTTTACTATAAAATCCCTAACTTCTTCCTCTTCTTTTAGTTTTTGAATGTATATATCGATTTCTTCCATAATATGAAATTACAATTTTGATAATTGATAGTGTCTTGATGATACCAACAAATAAAAATAAATAAGTTATTCAATTTTATTTTTATTACACCTTTTCTCATTTAAATCGCCCATTTTACACCTTTTACCAATTTAAAGACCAATTCATAAAAATAAATATATCATTATTATATAAAATTTAGATTATATGGATTATATGGATTATAATAATATTAGAAATCAAATAAAAGATAAGCATAAACAAAATTCAGTAATTCTTCAAAAGATTAAAGAACTTCGAACAGAATATGATAAAATTAATAAAGAAATTGCTTTATTAAGTTCAAAATATCCTAAATGTTATTCTTGTGGAAAACATCAAGACCCAAAACTTATGATTAAAGCAACACAAGATGATATTGATAATTATGTTGATAACAATGAAGGTTATTGTGGTCCAGAAATTAATGAGTATTATTGTGGGTGTTAATTATGGGCGTTTTACATGAGAAAAGGTGTAAACGCACAAATTTTTATACCAAAATCGTTTTTACTTGTCTGTTACTTTTATATATAATGCTACCTACATCTGGTCCCTTTTTTAAATTATTACATGTTGTATAACAAACCTTTAAATTTCTTAAATTTCTATATTTGGTGTTTTCTTTACACAATTCTGCGGCAAACATCAATATTTCTTGACTGGGATTATCGTCTTTAATGATGACGTGGCAAGATGGATACGAATTTAAATGAAGCCAAATAAACCCACTATTAAAATCAATAATGTTCCAATTTTCTTGCGCATTTTGCCCAATAATAATGGTCGTATCGTTAAACACTTCCGTCTTCATTTTATTACTATAAAAATATTAAACTAATAAAATTCTAAATCAATTTTTACAAAAAATGTATATGAGTGCGTGTGACCGTACCATCATTATTTGGCTTTATTTCAGTCGGTTTCGATTTACTCCATTTCTTATATTCTTTCACGGTCATCCAATACGTGTGGGTTCTCACTTGAATATTTTGTTTCATGTTCATTGTTATATGTACACAAAAAAATATCTTTATATCATTTACACCAAATACGTAGGTGGTATGTGGTATGATGTATGTAAATAGTCCTAATAAGGCGACCCCCAGTCATTAAATGGTTTGTAAAAACAGCCGCATGACAACTGTTTTGTAGTTGAGCTCTTTCCACAATGCTGACAAATATAAGGTTTTGTTTTATCGTCTACAATATTCATAAGTGTTCCACTGTCATGTAAATCTTTTAGCTCAGTATATCCGCCAATATGATTTCCAAAAAGAAAAATATTAGGAACTGTCGTTTGATTTGTCTTTCTTTTCAATTCGGCAAATATATGTTGACCATCGTGTAGTTGATCTAATTCAACTATTTGAACTGGTACATTATAATGATTGTTTAATAGCTGTTTTGCTCTCGTACTATAACCGCATGTAGTTTTACTAAATATACAAATTTGTGTTGGACTAATATAAGCATCTACTAGAGACATTGAGTATATTATAGTCAATTTATTATTATTTTAGTATTTGAATGAATAATAATAAAATAAAAATATACGCGCCAACTTGGCTAAATTATTCAATTTGTTATGTGTATTACTTGGCCACAACAGCTTCCTCCACACCCTTCTTAATAAAATGCCTATTCATGAAACGCTGAATATTAAAATAGGTCACAACCGTATCATCGTCAATGCCCAAAAGGCTCTTCAACTTATTATCAGGCTTAATGACCCGCTTATTCTCGTCGTTCGCCAGCGAATTTTGCCTAATATAATTACAAACGAACTTGGTTACCTCTGTTCTGGCAATGGTGGTTCCATAACCCTTACCCAAGAAATCACACAAATCCTTTGAAATGGGCGCAGCCTCAGCAAAACCAGACGGCTTTCTAGGACTTTTTGTTTGCTTCTTGGTTACCTCGCGCTTATGCTGTTTAATCTCCTTCTTAACGGTCTTTTCTAAATTTCTCAACTGAACAGCAAGGGCAGTAATTTGAGTCTTAAATTGTGAGAGCGTACCCAATACAGATGAAAATTGAGTGTCAATCTGAGAATCATCATCGTCTACAATATTAGTTGGTTGAGTTTGGGTAGTGGTAGTATCCATTTTATATATACTACATTAGTGTAGTATCTTTAAATATATTTTTGTATATAGTATTAAGTATTACAATTTTGACAAAATCCTATAAAAAAGATTCAATGTTTAGGTTTTTCCACACACAATAAAATATTTATTATAAATATATGGAACCAGTTCTAATCGTTTCTAATACAAGCATCAAGCAGTATTATTGGAGAGAACGTCAAGTAAATATTTTTTATCGAAATGGCAGACCCATTTATAATATTGACTGTAATAACCAACACTTACGTTCGCATAATAATCCCACATATTATAGGGATACAAATAGTGAATCTTGGCGACCTATATTTCGCATAAAACAATAAAAAAACTTTGTAAAATATCTTCTAGACATTTGATCTCTATCTTCTAGACATTTAGATATTTATTCTATTATTATATAACCATTATTTTTGAACCAAGCCAACACATGTACATGTCCATTTTCACTAGCATATTTTATCGCGTGTTCATCATATTTGAATTCATAACCGCTATTTTTCCACCACTCCAACACATTTATTTCTCCATTATGAGACGCCCAATTTATCGCATCTTCATTATATTTGAATTCATACCCACTATTTTTCCACCATTCCAATACAGATATTTCTCCAGTTCCACTAGCATAATTTATCGCGTGTGTATCATATTTGAATTCATAACCACTATTTTTCCACCAGTCAAGGATATTTATTTCGCCACTTCCACTAGCATAATTTATCGCAGCTTCATTATATTTTAATTTGTAACCACTATTTTTCCACCATTCCAACACATATATGAACCCATTTCCACTAGCATAATTTATCGCAGCTTCATCATATTTGAATTCATAATCACTATTTTTGAACCATTCCAATACATTTATGTGTCCATTTCCAGAAGCATAATTTATCGCATATTTACAATATTCGAATTCATAATCACTATTTTTGAACCATTCCAATACATTTACGTCTCCATTTCCAGAAGCATATCGTATTTTATTTGTAAATATTACTGTTCGATTATTATATTTTTTACCAATATGATAATTTATTAAATTCTTCCAATATTTTGATGTTACTTGTAAAAACAAAACATCATTTGTTAATAATAATCTAACCGCATCCTTATCGATTGGTTCAATAAGAAACGACAATATATAAATACTTAGAGCATCACATAATTTATTCATGTTTTCAGTTTACACTTTTGAACATTTAAATCCGCATAAAATACAAATCAATTTTTATTAAAATGTGTATTATATTTGCTAATAAGTATTACATAAATCTAGGTTCAAATTGTAAACAAACATATGTAAAATATAATAAAATATTTATTTATTATATTATATTATATGCCATTTATTAAGAGTTATAATGGAGCTATGCAAATATTAGCAGGAATAGGAAATGGAACTTGTAAAGACCGATGTAAAACAATTTGGATACGTAATCTAAAATATGCGTTAAAAACCAAAACAAATCCTTTAGCATTAAACAAGACACAACGTAAAAATATAACTGAAAAAATTAAAAGTGTTTCTGGTAAAAATGCTATAAACAATCATAGCAAAACACTAAAAAAATATAAAAATAGAAAATCACCTCCATATTCAGCAAACGAAAACTGTAATAAAACGATGGTTGGTAATGATGGGAACAATTATATATCTAAACCAAACAAAAATAATATTTGTTCTTGGAAAAAATTATAATGGGCGCTTTAAATGAGAAACGGTGTAATATTTACTCCTGTTTGGGACGCGATGGCTGACGAATAAGTCCCGGGGGCTTTCTACTCGTCTGAGTCCACTGTCCTTGTGTTCGTCCCTCAGCAGGCTCATCACGAGGACCCGCACCACGAGGACGAGGGGATTGTCTATCATCAGCACGTGGAGTAGTGCGCTGACGAGGGGGCATAGCAGCACGAGCCTCATTGCGAGTCTCACATAGAAGCTTTCCTCCCTTCATACCCTTGATGATAGTCGCTTGATACTTATAATCAGCACTAGCCTCTACTGCTGACAAAGTGAACTCGACATATTCACCCTGTACAAGGTACTTATACTGCTCCGCACCAACACAAATTGCGCTGTGATGAGCAAAAATATCCATACCCATCTTATCACCGACACTTACACCATCGATTACAGTAATAAATCCGTAGCCAGCCTTATTATTAAACCACTTTACGCGGCCTTGGTAGATCGTCTCACTCGTACTAATAGAACTCATTATATTCTTTAAAGGAGTAAAATCTTTATATTGTTTTGCCTAATATCATAGCATATTTACATCATACCAATATTTACGTCATACCAATATTTACTTCATACCAACGTTTTCAACAAAAAATTAATATAATCATAATTCGGTGTCTCGTCGTAGTCCAATGAGTAAACATACTCCAACATTTCCTTTATTTTATGCGAAACATTTGTACATAATTCATCATGACTTGTCGTTTTTTTCATATCGTAAATGGCTCGTACTTTCTCATCCTTACAACTACTTTTTATACCTTGCCATGGTAATTTGCCTTTTATTAAATACAGTAAAATATATACGATCGAAATCAAATCGTCGCGCCTACTAGGCTGTATACCTTCATGTACATGTGTACTTATATATCGCATCGTTCCGGTTAAATTTACATGATCGATTTGTGGTTTATGCTTTCCAAATTTATCCAAATACTGTTTTGATAATCCAAAATCAATCAATTTAATCACACTATCATCTAATGACAATAGAAAGTTTTCCGGTTTTATATCACGATGAATAATTCCATACTCATGAACATCCTGTACACATTCAATCATTTTGAGTCCAACCCATTTGATCTCACCCAAATCATGTGTTTTTTTTCTACTATAATATTGTTCTATTGTATCCCCTAACAACTCCATTATCATGTAATTATAATTATTGGTATATCCATAATATTTCACTTTCGGAACTAAATTTAAATCTTTTAAATATCTCAATATAATCGTTTCGCATTTTAACATACTTTTATTGGATTTTCTCTCGATCTTAATGGCAACATTCTTTTTTGTTTGAATGTGGTATGCTTTCCATACTTCACCATATGATCCTATTCCTATTTTTTCTACTAATTTATAATCATGGATTATATTCATGTATTATATCTCCTAATATATGAATATATAATTTTATTTCTAATAACAATATCATATCACATATTCGATACGTTCAATTGATCTGTGTTGTCGATATTGTCTCACGATTAAAATTAAAAGTTGAATTAGTATAAAGGACTACATTCATTTATATAAATAATAATCGACCATGGTTGTCATCTGCAAAGAAAAGTTTCCAAACGATGAAATGTTCCAAGAGCATTTTGGCACATTTCCATTTCCACTAAGTGATTTTCAAAAATACGCAATTCAGGCAATTGTCGAGGGAAATCATATTCTTGTAACGGCGCATACGGGTAGTGGTAAAACATTGCCAGCTGAATTCGCGATTGAATATTTTGCTGGAAAAGGAAAAAAGGTAATATACACATCGCCTATCAAAGCATTATCAAACCAAAAATTTCACGAATTTACTAAAAAGTTTCCACATATATCATTTGGCATTTTAACAGGGGATATTAAGTTTAATCCGGAAGCAGATGTTCTTATTATGACAACTGAAATTCTGCGAAATACTCTTCTACAAAAAACAATAGATAATCAAGTGAATACCAATTCAGTCCCGCTTCAATTTGAAATGGATTTTCAGAACGAATTGGCGGCTGTCATATTCGATGAAATTCACTACATTAATGACCTAGATAGAGGTAAGGTGTGGGAAGAGACAATCATGTTTCTACCAAATCATATTCAGATGATCATGCTTTCTGCTACAATTGATAAATCTGAAATATTTGCGCAATGGATTGAAGACGTAAAAACAAACGAAGTACATCAAAAAAAGGTATATTTGGCCCCTACAAATCATCGCGTAGTGCCACTGATTCACTACTTTTACACTACACTACCACAAGGACCTTTGAAAAACATAAAGGATAAGGAGTTTCTCAAATATATCAATGAGTTCTTACACAAGCCGATTCCAGTGAAAGATAGCAGTAGTAATTTTAATAAAGATAATTATGCCAAGGTGAAGCGGATGTTGGAGTATAATACAAAAAACAACTGTCATGTCAAACCTTCATTTGTTCTAAACGAAGTAACAAAATATTTATATAATAATGGAATGTTACCGGCAATTTGTTTCGTATTTTCGAGAAAACTAGTAGAACAATTCGCCCAGACAATCAATATGAGTTTGTTTGGAGAAGACGAGGCAACTATACCGTCAACCATACGACGAGAATGCGAACAAATATTGCGAAAATTGCCTAATTTCAAGGAATATACCAATTTACCTGAATTTGAAATGATTATGCGTTTACTGGAAAAAGGCGTGGCAATTCATCACTCTGGTATTATGCCGATTTTCAGAGAAATGATCGAGCTCTTATTTGCTAAAGGATATGTTAAATTATTATTTGCTACAGAAACATTTGCGGTTGGAATCAACATGCCGACAAAAACCGTACTGTTTACTGGATTCGACAAATTCAATGGTTCGTCAATGCGTATGTTGTACCCACATGAATATACGCAAATGGCTGGCAGAGCTGGAAGACGTGGCCTAGATACGATTGGTCATGTGATCCATTTGAATAACATGTTTAAGTTGCCATATGTTCATGAATACGAGCAAATGATACATGGAAATCCGCAAACACTCCAATCTAAATTCTCGATTTCATACAATTTAGTCCTAAACTTTCTACAGTTCAATAATAACACGATTAGTTTTGCTGGGAAAAGTATGTCAAATTGCGAAATTCAACGAAGTATTCAAGCTACAGAGAGTCTTATTGTCAAGCTTAAATACGAATTAGACAGCAAAATAGCAAATCCTACATACGATTATGTAGTTAACAATCTGGGTGTATTTGAAAATTATTTGAATTCGATTGAAGAATTGAAGACATGTAAACAGAAAATCAGAAGACAACTCCAACAAACAATAGAAGATCTTGAAAATAGCAGTAAACTATTTAAAGGTCAAGTTGAACAATACAAATCGTTGTTAAGTTTAAAGGATGAAATTAAACAAAACGAAGATTATATCCAGACGCTAAACCGGCATTTTCAAAGCAGTTTTGATAGAGTTGTTCAATTTCTCGAACATTTTGATTATATTGGGCCAAAGGCGATATGTGATGAGCCAGAAACTGTCGATGAAACCGTTAATACTGGCAGCAACAATAACAACAATGTAAAAATTCAAGAAAAGGGTGGAATGGCAACATACATTCAAGAGACGCATTGTTTGGCATTTACAGACTTTCTCATAAAGAACGACTTTCTTAAGAAATATAATGCGTATGAAATTGCGGCATTGTTAAGTTGTTTCTCAAACATTCGCGTAAAAGACGATAAACAAATTCATAATATAACAAAATTAACAGTGAATCCAGATTTTAACGAATTATTAAGTTCATTAGAAACAGTATATGGCGATTATATGAATGAAGAGCATCGTCATGGCATTCAATCCACTGATAATCTAACATGTATATTTGAGTTAATAAACCCAATATTAAATTGGTGCGAGAGTGAAGACGAAAAAACATGTAAAGAAATTATTCAGAAGTGCGAATATGAATATGAGGTATTTCCTGGAGAATTTATTAAAGCAATCTTGAAAATAAACAACATGGTAAATGAATTGAAAAATGTGGCAGAATATATTGGAAATGTTGAATTGCTACATAAGCTCACTCAAATACCAGAGCTAACTTTGAAATTCATTGCTACAAATCAATCACTATATGTCTAAAAAATAATAAATACGCCTAGTAAAAATAATAAATACGCCTAGTAAAAATAATAAATACGCAGGCTAAAAACAAAAAATAAATATTAGTAATTTGCGCATTCAATTAAAATCGTCAATCATCTACAAAATAATATGTAGACGAACCTTCTTTTTTAATGACGCCTCTTCGTCAAATATGAATATCTTAAATTTATATTTACCATAATCATTTAGTTCATATCTAGAAGTAATTCTAGAAACCGTTTTAACTTGTGCCAAATAGACGATATACTGATACAATCCATCATTTCGCACAATCTTATCAAATATATAACCATCATATTCCTTTTCACATATATCTGGGTTATTCGTACACATTTCTAGTAAACTACAATCAGTTTGAATTTTGCGAATAGCCCGCATTGTAGTATTAATATATTCTAGACGACTTGTCCAGTAAGTTTCAAATGTTTCAAATGAGGTCGAATAATCTACCAAACCTAAATTTTTTTGTAGTCTTGCCATATTCAACAGATCGACCAATCGTCGAATAGGAGAAGTACAGTGAATGTAAGAATCCAATTGTAGCATTTGATGACATTTTCTGCCATCATACAAATCATATTGACCACATGAACTGTTCCATATTTGTAAGAAATTATTTACATCGTCTGGTAAAGAAGATTGTACTTCTGTTTTTATATTAAAATTAACAGATCGATAAATTCCGTTATTATATTTAATCATTTCAACAGCTGTGTAATAATTCATTAATATCATCAAGTAACTAACCAGTTCGTGACTGCTTCTTATTTTATTAGTATATGTGTATATTTGTGATAATTTATCCACCATATTAAACATCATCTTGTAATTAATGTCTTCTTTTAATTCTTTGCTTTCATATACATGGTTTTTATATACTTTAATGTAAGTATTGGCAAAGGTGTATCCTAATATTTCACCATTTACGATTGTAATATCTATGGCAAATGCTAGACGTACTACTTGCTCACATAAACTACATACGCAACTCGATAATGACAATGGCATCATAGGTCTTTTTCTGTCTGGCAAATAAATGGTCGAAATTCTCTCTGAAAATGAATTCCATAATGCGAGTTCTTCCATCCACA
>Ga0114974_10003894_pt1 | contig 11209 bp, 10 predicted proteins | sample S_130206_EF_Meta_FD_87318 | JGI IMG/M metagenome (GOLD analysis project Ga0114974, IMG submission 87318) | Freshwater microbial communities from Lake Simoncouche, Canada to study carbon cycling - S_130206_EF_MetaG | ecosystem: Environmental > Aquatic > Freshwater > Lake | place: Lake...
ATCGGACTGCGCAATGTAGCCTTTGTTATTTGCCAAAAAGTTAATTCTTCCACTTACACGATCTTCTAAATCAATCCAAGTTTTTTGATATTCTTTGTACACTTCTTTCTTAGTACCACTCGACATATCCAACGCGTAAATTTTTAAATTATTTTGACCACGGTCCATCCAAGACAACCACATACTATTGTTGTTTGGATTCCAAATAGGCCATCCAAAATATTGATCGTCTTGGTCATTGAAGTCAGCCCAGGTAATTTGTCCACCCGTTGGTGCTGCCCAACCAATTTTTACGGTTGGATTCTCGTCACCTACTTTAGGATATCTTGTCTCTTCAACAAAACCATGTAGACCTTCACTGTTGTAAATTGGGAACATAGGCACTTTGCGTTCATCAAAACGCATAAAAGAAATATACTTACTATCTGGACTCCACCAAAATGCACGATACTGTGTTGGACGACCAAAAATTTCTTCAAAATATACCCAACTCGCAAAACCATTCAATATTCCTTTGGTATTCTCATTGGTGATAGCAGTTTCTTTTTTATCGGCAATGCTTACCGTATATAAATTATTATTCTTTGTATAGCCTACAAAATTTCCATCAGGAGAAAGGGTAGGATTTTTTTCCTCTACTGCATCAAAAGTCAATTGTGTTTCAACGCCATTTTCTTTAACATAAACATTGGCATTTTTAACCAACACGGACTTCACTATACTAGCGACTACTGAAGGTGCAGTGGTATATTGTTTGGTTGTTATATTATACAAATAATCTTTTGCTGTCTTTTCACCGTTTAGTTTTGTATTTACTACCATTTGGTTATTGTCTACCCAACGTACAAAACGAGGTAAATTGGAACCCTGCATTTGAGCCATAGCGGTAAATGCGATAACACTAAGACTTACAAATAAAACAATTGATTTTTTCATATGAGTTTTTTGATAATTAAGTTAAATGGTTAGGATCTATAAATTTTAAAACGTTTTATGTCTAGATAACAATGTTAATCATTCTGCCTTTTACGAAAATTAATTTTTTCACTGGCTTGTCTTCCACCCACTTTTGAACGGCTGCATTGGCCAATACAATTGTTCGCACCTGGTCCTCAGTTGCATCCAAAGCAATAGAAATATTAGCTCTTACCTTCCCATTGATGCTCACTGGATACTCCTTAGCTGTTTCTAAAACATATTGCGCATCAAAAATGGGATAAGATGCATCCACAATTAAACCGGTATTCCCTAATGCGCTCCATAATTCCTCGGCAAAGTGAGGCGCATAAGGTGTAATTAAAATAAGTACTTGCTCTAATATCACTTTCTTATGACAACCTGCATCATACAATTCATTGATACAAATCATAAAGGTACTGATGGCAGTATTAAAACTATAGCGCTCCGTATCTTCTTCAATTTTCTTAATGGTCTTGTGTAATATTTTTAATTCTTCAGCAGTAGGCGCTTCGTCTACCCATACCTTTCCTTTCAGCTCATCAAAAAACAATCTCCAAAACTTTTTAATAAAACGATGCACCCCCTCGATTCCTTTGGTATCCCATGGTTTGCTTTGCTCCACTGGGCCCAAGAACATTTCATACATTCTAAAAGTATCGGCTCCATATTTTTGTACTAAGTCGTCTGGATTTACCGTATTAAATTTGGACTTAGACATTTTCTCTACCTCAACACCGCATATATATTTTCCGTCTTCTAAAATAAAGGTTGCATGGGCATAATCAGGCTTCCATTTTTTAAATGCTGCCGTGTCTAATTCTACGCCGTCTACCATGTTTACATCCACATGTAATTGATCTACTTCATGCGTTCCTGCTAAACCAGCTGAAACAAATGTTTGCGTGCCTCTTTTTCGATATACAAAACGGGAACTTCCTTGAATCATCCCCTGATTTAATAACTTTTTAAAGGGCTCGTCAAAACCAATATGGCCAAGGTCATATAATGCTTTCGTCCACATACGGCTATATAATAAATGTCCCACCGCATGTTCTGTTCCACCTATATATAAATCTACCTGTCCCCAATAATCACTCGCTTTGCGACTGCAAAATGCTGTGGTATTCCCAGGATCCATATAACGTAAAAAATACCAACTACTTCCTGCATAACCCGGCATGGTATTGGTCTCATAATGTTCAGCTTTCCAAGATTCAATATTGGCGAGCGGCCCTTCTCCTTCTGGACCCGGTCCATAATTATCTACATCAGGTAACAATAAAGGCAATTCATTTTCTGACAAAGGATACGCTACCCCGTCCATCCATTTAATAGGAAAGGGTTCGCCCCAATAACGTTGTCTACTAAATGCAGCGTCACGCATTTTGTAATTTACTTTACGCTTGCCAATACCCATTTGCTCCATCTTATCATTCACAATAGCGATGGCGTCTTTTTGTATGACTCCATTTAAGAAATCACTATTAAAAAGCTTCGCTTCTTTGGTATTATTCGCTTCCTTACCATCAAATGCGTCCCCAATAATATTGGTAATGGGAATATTAAAATGTTGCGCAAATTTAAAGTCACGATCATCTCCACAAGGAACCGCCATGATGGCGCCCGTTCCGTATCCTGCTAATACATATTCTGAAATCCAAATAGGAATTAATTTTTGATTAAACGGATTCACTACATACGCCCCCGTAAAACATCCTGTAATTTTTTTCTCTGCAATACGCTCCCGCTCACTTCTACTTTTCACATAAGCAATGTATTCAGCCACGGCTCCTTGGTGTGCGGCTGGCGTAATGCTTGCAATTAAAGGATGCTCTGGCGCAACCACCATAAAATCTACGCCAAAAACCGTATCCGGACGCGTGGTATACACTTTTAAACTTGCTTCCTGTTCATTTACTTTAAAATCAATTTCTGCACCATAACTTTTGCCAATCCAATTGGATTGCATTTCCTTCATCGCATCACTAAACTGAATGGTATCCAAACCCGACAATAACCTGTCCGCATATTCAGTAATACGCAAATACCATTGTCTTAATTTTTTCTTTTCAACTGGATGACCTCCTCTTTCACTAAATCCACTAATCACTTCATCATTCGCCAATACCGTTCCCAAAGCCTCACACCAATTCACTTCCCCGTACCCACAAAATGCCAAACGATAATGCATTAAAATGGATTGATTCTCTTTTTCATTAAAACCTTTCCAAGCTGCAGCTGTGAATTCAATTTTTGCATCACCAGGACAAAGCAGATTTACATTTCCTTCTTTTTCAAAAACAGCAACTAATTCATGAATGGGTTTTGCTTTTTGAGCATTACGATCATAGTAGCTATTAAATAATTGTAAAAAAATCCATTGGGTCCATTTATAATAACTCGCATCACAGGTTCTTACTTCTCTTTCCCAATCATAACTAAATCCAATATTATCTAATTGCTTTCTAAAATTGTCGATATTGCCATGGGTGCTTTTTGCAGGATGAACACCATGCTCAATGGCGTATTGCTCTGCAGGCAAACCAAAAGCATCATAACCCATGGGATGCAAAACATTAAAACCTTTTAATCGCTTGTATCTACTGTAAATATCAGAAGCAATATATCCCAATGGGTGACCCACATGCAAGCCCGCGCCACTTGGGTAGGGGAACATATCCAAAACATAACATTTTGGCTTAGTACTTTCATTAGGTACCTGATAGGCTTTCCTTAATTTCCAGGCATCCTGCCATTTTTTTTCGATCGTACTAAATTGATATTCCATCTTCGATTATGCTTAAAAAATCTATAATTATTCGGTTTTCATAAATGCCTCCCCTTTTTTACCACAATTTTGGCTAAAAATAGGCATAATTCGGCCTATGCAAATGTAAGTCATTAGCGTTCAAAACCGTACATTTGCAATGCGAACAAACAAAAAATTAACGCTATGGCAGGAATTGGAACTGGCTCTTTAAAACGAAGTAAACCCAACTACATTTATAGTATTATTGGGGTGGCCATTGTTTTGTTTATAATGGGTATTATGGGATGGCTGTTTTTGAATTTGCACACTATTAGCGACAATTTTAAGGAGGATATTAGAATAAGCGTATACCTTAAAACTACCGACAAAAATACCATTGCCAATATCCAAAAATTTATCGCTAGCAAACCTTATGCTAAAAATGTAGAATATATAGATAAAGAAAAAGCAAAGGCTATCTGGAACAAAGAAAATAATGAAGATTGGGCTAAGATATTAGACGTAAACCCTTTGCCTGAAAGTATAGACTTTTTTGCAAAAGCAAAATATATTCATATAGATAGTCTTAATAAAATAAGTGCTGTTATCAATACTCAATTTAAAAATGATATTAGTGAGATTCAATTCCCGAAAAGTTTAGTAACCAGTTTAAATGAGCGTGCTACTAAAATGGGGCTTATCTTTTTAGTATTATCTATCGTACTTTGCGTGATTGTTATTATAAGCATTGACAACACCATCCGATTGGCCATGTTTAGCAATCGATTCTTAATTAAAACCATGCAAATGGTGGGCGCGACGCGCAATTTTATTGCAAAGCCTTTATTAGTAAGAGCATTACTAAATGGCTTAATTAGCGCCTTTATCGCCATCTTTTTACTATTTGGATTAATCCAATGGGCAGGCACACAATTCCCGCAAATAAAAGCCTTACAAGGAGTTAAAACGAGTATATTTTTGTTTGGCGGATTAATTATTATTGGGGTAGGTATTTCCATATTTAGCACCTACAGAAGCGTGTTAAAATATTTAAAAATGAAATTAGACGATTTGTATTAATCATTAATTGCCCTAAATTTAACTTTATAAACAAGTACTATATGAGTCAGAATAACAATAAATCATTAGCCTTTTTTGGAAAATCCAATTATATCTGGATGATGGTGGGAGCCGCCTTAATTATCCTGGGCATGATTTTAATGTCGGGTGGTAAAAGTGCCGACCCAAATGTGTTTAACGCGAATGAAGTATATAGTTTCAGACGTATCACCCTTGCTCCTATTTTAATCATCGCTGGCTTTATTGTAGAGATCTATGCGATTTTTAAAAAATCATAAACTAACTTATAAAAAGCGATGATTGCTCATCGCTTTTTTAATAACGCCCATTGCGAATGACTATTTTTCAATCCATCCTTATTGCTATCATTGAAGGTATCACCGAATTCTTGCCAATTTCAAGTACCGCCCACATGAAATTTGCAAACCCTTTTTTAGGAATTAGCCCCAGCCCATTTGTAGATTTATTTGAAATTGTTATTCAACTAGCCGCCATAGCATCAGTGGTATTTGTATACTATAAAAGGTTTTTTGATTTTAAACAAATTAGCTTCTACTTAAAGTTAATGGTCGCTGTTATTCCTGCGCTTATTTTTGGCGCTTTATTAAAAAAACATATCGACGCAGCTTTGGGAAATTTATGGGTCATTGCAATGGTCATGGTAGCAGGGGGAATTATTTTATTATTCATTGACAAACTATTTACAGCAGATGAAACGCAGTCTCAGGAAATGAGTTATAAGCAATCATTTATTGTTGGATGCTTTCAAGTATTGTCCATTTTATTTCCAGGATTAAGCCGCAGTGCGGCAACGATTATAGGAGGCATGAGTCAAAAGTTCACAAAGAAAACTGCAGCTGAATTTTCTTTCTTTTTAGCAGTGCCCACCATGTTGGCCGCTTCTGCAAAAAGCACATTAGATGTATACCAAGAAAGTCCCGATATCTTCACCACCAATAACTTATATACCTTATTAATTGGCGGGGTTGTCGCTTTCTTAGTCGCCCTGATCAGTGTTAAATTTTTTATTGGTTTTATTCAAAAAAAGGGGTTTGCCCTTTTTGGCTGGTACCGAATCATATTAGGCCTTGCCATAATGGCTTGTTTATACACTAATATAATATAGCCGCTTTCTGTTTTATTTGTATATTTAAGAATACAAATAAATAACAATGCAAACAGCTTCTAAAAAAGTAATCAATGGTTGGGCCATGTACGATTGGTCCAATAGTGTTTACAATTTAGTAATTACCTCTACTATATTTCCTGCTTATTATGATGCTATCACAGGAGACGGAAATGATAATACCCTCATAGATAAAATTAAAATCGGGAATTTTGAATTTTCAAATACCTCATTGTATAATTATGTGTTAGGTATTGCCTTTGTAATTGTCGCGATACTGTCCCCCATTTTATCTTCTATTGCAGATTACAGAGGCAACAAAAAACAATTCCTTCAGTTTTTTTGTACCATGGGATCGCTGTCCTGTGCATCACTTTATTTTTTTGACAAAGACCATATTATAGGAGGCTTAATTTCTGTGATCTTCGCTTGTATTGGTTTTTGGAGTAGCTTGGTTTTTTACAATTCCTATTTGCCTGAAATTGCAGCCCCCGAAGACAGGGACCGCATAAGTGCTAAAGGATTTATGATGGGTTATATAGGTTCGGTATTGTTACAATTAATTTGTTTTGTATTTGTATTAAAGCCCGAACTTTTTGGCATCACGATTGGTAAAGCTTCCCAAATTTCATTTTTATTGGTAGGTATTTGGTGGATGGGATTTGGCTGGATGTCTATTGGCCGATTACCCAATGGACATGGTGCAAAAGGGGCAAATAGTAAAAGCCTCATTACGCAAGGTTATAAGGAATTACATAAAGTTTGGTTGGAGTTGAAAACGCAACCTACCTTAAAAAGATTTTTAGTCTCCTTTTTCTTTTATAATATGGGCGTTCAAACAATTATGCTGGCTGCCACTTTGTATGGAAAGAGTGAATTAAATATCCCTACTACGAATTTAATTTTAGCGATATTAATTATTCAAATTGTAGCCATACCTGGGGCAATTTTAATGGCCAAACTGGCTAGCAAATGGGGCAGCTTTAATACCCTCATGTTTGCGGTAGTCATATGGATTGGGGGCTGTGTCATGGGATATTACTTACCTAGAAATAATATAGAATTATTTTATGCTTTAGCCATTATTGTGGGATTTGTAATGGGAGGTATACAATCCGTTTCCCGTAGTGCGTATTCCAAATTAATGCCAGTAACCCATGATACCACTAGCTATTTTAGCTTTTTTGATGTGACTGAAAAGATTGCTATTGTCATTGGCATGTTTAGTTTTGGTACCATTAATGAAATAACAGGCTCTCAAAGAAATTCTGTTTTAGCATTGGGTATATTTTTTATTATCGGTTTTATATTGTTATACAGAACTTCTAAATTGAATAAGTATGCAACTGTATAGTATCGAGACCGGTCATTTTAAATTGGATGGAGGGGCTATGTTTGGTGTGGTTCCAAAATCTATTTGGAATAAATTAAATCCTGCAGACGAAAAAAATTTATGCACCTGGGCTTTACGCTGCTTACTTATTATTGATGGAGATAGAAAAATATTGGTAGATACCGGCATGGGTAATAAACAGGATACAAAATTCTTTAGTCATTACCAGCCCAGCAATAGCGTATCACTCGCAGATGCTTTACAAAAAATAAATTTACAGGTAAATGATATAACCGATGTACTCCTTACACATCTTCATTTTGATCATGTTGGTGGCGCCATTGAAATGCAAGCAGGCGAATTAAAAACGGTATTTCCCAATGCTACTTATTGGGTGAGTGAACCACAATGGGAATTAGCAATAAACCCTAATAAAAGAGAAAAGGCCTCCTTTTTAAAAGAGAATATTCAACCCCTTAAAGCATCCGGGCAACTAAAATTAATCGAAGTACCTGATTTCCAAGGAAAGGAGTTGCAAGAAATACATTTTAGCGACAATATAACCTGCATATTGGTGAATGGACATACGCAAAGCATGATGCTTCCTAAAATAAATTATAAAAACAAGACACTGGTATATATGGCCGATCTTTTACCTAGTGTGGGGCATATACCACTACCCTATGTAATGGGTTACGATATGCAACCTTTGGTGACACTGAATGAAAAAGAATTATTCCTTGGCGATGCCTTTAAAAATAATTACACATTGTTTTTTGAACACGACGCTATTCATGAATGCTGCACTGTACATGAAACAGAAAAAGGCATAAGAGTCAATGAAACCTTCCTATTAAGCGATTGGATCTAATACAATCATGACTTCTCAATTAATGAGCTCAACGGATAGCGTAAATTTTCAAAGCTTACCATATCTACCTTGATACTTCCCACTACCAAAGGCGTTTCAATCCTAACTGGAATATGGTTGGCATCATCCGTTACCCAAACCACCATTTTTTCGCCTCCGTTAAATACGGTACCCTTTACCAATAAAGGCGCTAGTTTAATAACGTTGAACTTCCCATATTGAGTGGTCATTTGGTATCTTCCCAGATATTTGAAATAAGAAGGATACAAGGATTTATCTAAAAAAAAGTTGAGGTTAATTTTGTCATTGATCTTTGAACTAGCAAAATTAATATTTCGTGCTGCATAAATCGCACTAATTACATCATAAGTACAATCGCCTGTAGCAAAAACGCCTGGCGCAGTGGAAGTAGTAACTGTTTTGGTTTGCTGATTAAAACTAATGGATTCGGTTTGATGAAAACTACCTTCATTAATTTGTCTTACAAACTGATAAGGCAATAAGGTTTTGCTATCAACAATACTCTCATACTTATCTCTTACTTTAAAAATCCAGTCGTATCTTCTATTCGAATTTCCGGTTGCCGTAAAAGTATAGGTGCTTGTTCCATTAAAGGAACTTGACTGTGTCACAAAATCGGCATTCCCTGCATTTACATACATGCCCACAACATTATAATAAATAGTATAATGTATCTTTTCCCCTGCATTAAAAGAAGTATTGGTTTGATTACATAACCCCGAATCACTTGGAGACAAAAAATGTATAAAAGGTAAAAGAAAGTATACAAATAAAGCATGCATAGGGCGAACTATTTGAGAACAAAGTTATTTTTTTATTCGGTAACCTAGTAATAAAATAGTGCCAATAATGGAAGGAATTAAAAAATTAACAGTCCATATAATAGATGACAAAGAAACGATGGTTATTTTATGAGTATAAAATGGAGCTAAAATCATAATCAGCAGCTGCCCTCTTACCACTAGCTCTGTAATACTAATGGTAGGCAAAATGCTTAATAGTAAAAATAAAATTGACAAGGAGAGGAAAATGGTCGTAAAAGGAACTTCCATTTTAAATAAATAAGCTACCCAAAAATACTGCCCTATAAAAATAAAATACCTGAGCAAAGACCAACCTAATAATTGAAATTTAATAGGATTGCTTATTTGTATTACATTTAAGAACCTTAGCCAGCCTTTCCAATTTCTTTGATACAAATAAAAAACAAGTGCAAATAAAGCAATTAAAAGACTTAAAAATTGTATTCCTATCATTGAAATACTATACATCCAAGGGTAATGGGATATGTTTATACATAAAGCAATGCTACCAATACAAATGGTGATTAATAACTGCGCATAGGAGGTCCAAGCCATTTGTGCAAGTCCCATTAGTTTATTATCTGATGATAAAAATAGCGTCCTTCCTGCATATTCACCAATTCGGTTGGGTGTAAAAAAAGCAAAGGCTTGACCCACCATTACACTTTTAAAAGCCGCTAATATTCCAATGGGATTATTGGCAGCTACAACCAATTTCCATTTGATAGACTCTGCCAACAAATTGGCAAACATCAGAAAAAATAAAACAAGCCATTCCCAAATATGGATAGCGCCCAACTGAGAAGCAAACACTTGTTGCAGGTGATTCCAATCCTCATTAACCAATACTTTGTTATAAATTGCAATACTACAAACCAAGAATAAGAGCAAGCCCACACTGTTTTTTACAATGGACGAAAATGTGTAAACGGGACTTTTTAACATACTATCAAAGTTCGTAATTTGGGTTGATATCTGTAACTTTATTCCAATGAGTAAACAACCCATTATATTAGGTATTGACCCTGGCACACAGATCTTAGGCTTTGCTATTTTAAAAGGCGGAAGCAAGCCCAGCTTAATTGAAATGGATGTACTTAAATTAACCCACGAGAAAGATATTTATGCAAGACTGCAATTGATACATGCTAAAATTATTGCGCTCATCAAAGAACATAAACCAACCGATTTCGCCATTGAAGCACCGTTTTTTGGAAAGAATGTACAGAGTATGCTAAAATTAGGTCGTGCACAAGGGGTTGCCATCGCCGCGGCCATGCATTTTCAATTACCCGTTACGGAGTATGCACCTAAAAAAGTAAAACAGTCTATCACAGGCAATGGAAATGCCGATAAGGATATGGTTTGGAAAATGTTGGAACAAATATTAGCAATTAAAAAACAACCAAAATATTTTGATGCCACCGATGCATTGGGCGTGGCATTATGTCATTGGTATCAAATGAGTTGTCCGGTACTTCCTACACTTGTGAAAACTGGGAAAGGTTCAAAGATGGCGAAGAAGTCCAATGGATGGGAGGCCTTTCTCGCAAAAAATCCAGGTAGGCTTAAGGTTAAATAATAAGTTTTAGTGCAAATTATTTTATTACTACAATACTAGCTTACTAGTAATCAACTCCTGTATTTGTTTGAACTCCTCCGTGGTCAGTTGGAGTTTGGGATTGGCAAAGTTAATATCATCCGCTGCATTAATCGGTATTAGATGAACGTGCGCATGTGGCACTTCTAATCCTACCGTGACCATACTTACTCTATTGCATGGGAAACTTGCTTCTATTGCTTTTGCAATAGGCTTTGCAAATTGCATCAACTCATTTAAATAAGTATCTGGCACTTCAAATATTTTATCCACTTCTACTTTTGGGACAATTAAAGTGTGGCCTTTTTGCAAAGGAAAAATGTCTAAAAAAGCATAAAACTTTTCAGAAGCTGCAATTTTATAAGAAGGTATTTCCCCGTTAATAATTTTTGAAAAGATGGTCACTATTAGATATTAAATGGTGATATTGTCCACTTTAAATTTCATAGTGCCATTGGGTGTTTGCACTTCGGCAATCTCTCCTACTTTTTTTCCAATCAATCCTTTACCAATTGGAGAAGATGCTGAAATCTTACCCGCTTTTAAATCGGCTTCTTTTTCACCCACCAATTGATAAGTAACTGATTTTTTAGTAGCCTCATTCGTAATGGTCACCTTTGTTAAAATAGTCACCTTACTTGTATCAATGGTTTTAGTATCCACAAT
>Ga0114974_10003895_pt1 | contig 11209 bp, 8 predicted proteins | sample S_130206_EF_Meta_FD_87318 | JGI IMG/M metagenome (GOLD analysis project Ga0114974, IMG submission 87318) | Freshwater microbial communities from Lake Simoncouche, Canada to study carbon cycling - S_130206_EF_MetaG | ecosystem: Environmental > Aquatic > Freshwater > Lake | place: Lake...
CGACACCTGCCTCGTGCATGCCGCCGCGGGCGGGACCGGTGCGCTGGTCGTCCAGATGGCGAAGGCGGTGGGCGCGCGTGTGATCGGGACGGTCTCCACGCCGGAGAAAGCCGCCATTGCCAGGGCCGCCGGCGTCGACGAGGTGATCTTCTACACCGAGCAGGACTTTGCCGCCGAGGCGCGGCGTCTCACCGGTGGCCGCGGTGTCGACGTCGTCTATGACGGTGTGGGGAAGACCACGTTCGAGAAGGGGCTCGACGCCTTGCGCCCCCGCGGCATGATGGTGCTCTTTGGCGCCGCGAGCGGCGCGGTGGCGTCGTTCGATCCGCAGATCCTCAACTCGAAGGGCTCGCTCTACGTCACACGTCCCAGCCTGGCGCACTACGTCGGGTCGCGCGAGGAACTGCTGTGGCGGGCGACGGAGGTGCTGGACATGGTGGCGCACAACACGCTCGACGTGCGCATCGACGCGACGTTCCCGCTGGCGCAGGCGGCCGACGCGCACCGCGCCCTCGAAGGGCGCAAGTCCATCGGCAAGTTCCTCCTGGCTATCTAGGGCGCTTTGCGTCAGTCGCCGTGCACCGAGGGGCCGGTGTCGTCCCGCGACAGGTCACGACCGCGAAGCCGTCGCCAACGGCCACATCGCCGTCCACCCTTCCTGGTTGAAGGCCGTGGCCTCGAGCCCGCCGCCGGTCCAGGCTCAGGGCCGAGGTGTCGAACGGGTGACTCTTCGGCTCGGCGAAGTGCCGGTAGTCCGAGTCGCGCTCGGGGTGAAACACCCGTTCGATGCACCGCATCGGGCGTGGTGTCAACGCCATGCGCGCAGACCGCCGTGCGCGCCGTCGTTCGAGTCGTCTCGTTGCGCGACTCCGCATCGAAAGTCGGCGAGACGGTGGCGGTCGCCGGAAACAGGCGCGAATGTTGAGTACGCACCAGGTGCCATGAGCCGTTCGCGCGGAGTGCTGATCGTCGACGACATGCCGCACACACGGTGCTTCGTCTCGCGGATCCTCGACCGCGAGGGGTTCCAGGTCTACGAAGCCGAGAATGGGGCGACCGCCTACGCGGCGGCGCGCGCCCATCCGGACAACATCGATGTGGCGCTGGTCGACGTGGAACTCCCCGGCGCGTGGGGCCGCGAGGTTGGCGAGGCCCTGAAGCGCACCATCCCCGATGCGCGGGTCGTCTACATCACCGGGCACGATATCGACACGCTTGTCGCGGAAGGGCGCCTTCCCGACGATGCTGTCGTTCTGCAGAAGCCGTTCACCGTGGCGGCGCTCGTCGAGTTCGTGCGTGCCCACTGTCGGTGAACGCGCGTCGGTGAACCGCTGGCGCGCGGCACGTCCCTTGCTCGGGCTGCCGCATCGCGTCCTCTCCTTCTTCTGCACGATCTGCGGATTCGCTGTCCGCGCCGACCGGCCTCGACGCTGACGTCGCGGTGATCGGCGGAGGTCCGTCCGGCGCGGTCGTCGCGCGGCTCCTCGCTTCGTGGGGCCACCGCGTGGTGGTGCTGGCGCGCCCGGACGATCCGGCGCGTGCCCTCGCCAACTCGCTGCCACCGAGCACGTTCAAGCTGCTGCACCAGACCGGCATCGCCGACCTCGTCGACCGCGTCGGATTCCGCACCACGGGCAACACGGTGTGGTGGGGCGAGCGCGACGGGCACGCTGAGTCGTTTTCGCCGGACGGCTCCGCGTGGGGCTACCAGGTCGATCGCGCGCAGCTCGACCCGCTGCTGCTCGACGCGGCCGACGCCGCGGGCGCGCAGGTATTGCGCGGCGCGCGCGTCCGCCAGGTCCGCGCCGAGGCGGACGACTTGGGGGTCACCTATGTGCGCGACGACCGTGAGGGTACATGCCGGGCGCGCCTCGTCCTCGACTGCTCGGGTCGCGCCGGCGTGGTGGCGGTGTCGCACGCGCTGCGCCGGCACGTGCCCGGCGGGCGGATGCAGGCGCTCGTCGGCGTCTGGGCGAGCGACGAGCGCTCGGGCCTGCCGAACCAGACACACACCTTCATCGAGACGTGCGACGCCGGCTGGGCGTGGTCCATTCCGACCAGCCACAGCGTGCGTCACGTCGGCATCATGGTGGACGGTGCGGCTAGTCAGTTGGCCAGAGGCGTCTCGCTCGACGCCACCTACCACGCGCACCTGGCGCTGCTGCCGCGAATCCATCGCCAGGTACGCGGTGCCAGGCTGGTGCGAGCCTTTGCGTGTGACGCGAGCGTCTATACCGCCGCACGCTTCGCCGAGCCGGGCCTGCTGCTCGTTGGCGACGCCGGCGCCACACTGAATCCGCTGTCGTCGTTCGGTATCAAGAAGGCGCTCGCCTCAGCGTGGCTGGCGGCCGTCGTCGCGCACACCTCGCTGGTCCATCCCGATCGGGCCGCGCTGGCGCGCGACTTCTTCTCGCACTGGTCGTCGCAGGTGTGGCACGTGAACCTGAAGCGCTCGCGCGAGTTCGCCGAGGAGGCGCTCGTGCAGCATCCGAGCGCGTTCTGGCAGACGCAGGCCTCGGCCAGCGTCGACGCGTCGCAGTTGCCGCTCGACGAGACGGCGCTGCTGACGTCCGTGCCGGTGCGCGCCGCGTTCGCGCAGCTGCGTCTGCGCGACACGGTTGTGCTGTCGATCGCGTCGCAAGCGACACTCGTGTCCGCGCCGATCGTGCGCGGTCAGGTCATCGCTATCGAGGGCGCCGTCGCGCTCGGCCCCGCGCCGCGCGACATCGTCCGCTACCTGCGCGGCGTCGATCTCGTGGCGCTGGTTGGACTTGCGATTGGCGCACGCGATGTCCCGACGCTCTTCGAGCAGTACTGCGCGCGGCACGGCGCGGTGCCGCTGCCCGACATGATTGGCGCCCTCGCGCTGCTCATTGCGCGCGGCGTGCTCGCGATCGACGCGCCGCACGCCCTCGCCGCTCCTCGCTGAGCCCACTTCCGCCACTTGTGTTGGCGCAAGCCTGCGAACGCCGACACGCGTGTGGGTTGTGCGCGAACGCGGGTCATGACACGTCGCACACAGCCGTCTCGACGACCCGCAACGCACATAAATATTCGCCAGCAATCACGCGGCAATTCGGCGCGATCGCAGGCCTGTCCATGACAGCTACGCCGCGCCAACGCACACCGTGGCACATCGGTTGCTCTAGAGGCAGCAGGCGGAGCGTCGAGACGACGCGTTCGTCGGCATTCATTCAGAGCAGACCGTGAGTTTGAAATCAGGAGGGCGCATGGCACGTGTGTGGTCGTTCGTCGTTGCGCTAATGCTGGCCGTGGGGATCACCCCGGCACTGGCGCAGCGGACAACAGGTGAAATCTCGGGGAAGGTCATCGACGAATCCGGCGGCACGCTGCCGGGGGTAACGGTGACGCTACGCAGCGAGGCGATGCCGGGCGCAGCGCCGGTCATCACCTCCGAAACCGGCACCTACCGGTTTCCGCTCCTGCCCGCGGGCAGCTACGACGTGGAGTACTCGCTCGAAGGCTTTGCCGGGCCGAAGTACGAAGCGATCCGCATCGCGGTGGGACAGACCATCGATCTGAACGTGACCATGAAGGTCAGCGCGCTCAACGAGACGCTGACCGTGACCGGCGTCGCGCCGGTCGTGAACGTCACGACGTCGGAAGTGAGCACGAACTACAACCGTGAATGGGTGCAGAGCGCACCGGTGCGCCGCTTCTCCTATTTCGATCTGATCAACTCGGCGCCGGGCGTCAGCTCGACCTCGAACGTCGGCCAGAGCACGTCGGCGCAGGTGCTCGGCAACAGCACCAACGAGAACCAGTACCAGATCGACGGCACCGACATCAGCTCGACGCCGTGGCCGAACACCGACGCCATCGAAGAAGTCCAGGTGCTCTCGATGGGGGCGTCTGCCGAATACGGCAACGTCCAGGGCGCCGTCTTCAACATCGTCACGCGCCAGGGCACGAACGTGTTCCACGGCGACGCCAATACCTACTTCCAGAGCAAGAGCCTGACGGCGCGCAACACGACGGATGCGGTCGACAAGGGCTTTCCCTACAACCGCGATCGGTACCGCGACGGCACCATCCAGGCGGCCGGCCCGTTCGTTCCGGACAAGTTCTGGTTCTTCGGATCGATGCAGTACCAGCGCGACTGGGATTCGCAGCCCGGCGTCGATCCGAAGCTGCCGACCAAGAACGACTCGCGCCGCATGTTCTACAAGTTCAACTACGCCATCAACGACAAGCACCGGTTGATGCACGGCTACCACAACGACTACTACTTCATCCCGGACATCGCCACGAGCTTCACGGCGCCGTCCTCGGTGTCGCTGAGCCACGGTGACAATCCGACGCCGAATGTGGTCTACACGGGCGTGCTGAGCGACAAGACGTTCATGGAAGCCCGCTACTCGGGCTTCTTCCTGCACAGCTCCGTGAACCCGCTCGAGGACGGCGTCCCGAGCGTGCTGACGCGCGTCGAGGACCAGGACACCGGCAAGATCACCGGCGGCATCACCGCGTGGAACGAGAACCGCAGCTGGAAGTGGGGCACGGCCGTCAAGCTGTCGCACGTCATCGACTCGTTCCTCGGCGGCAGCCACGACATCAAGACCGGCCTGCAGTATGGCGTCACCGGCAGCGACAACCTGAACGGTCCGAACGACGTGCTGACGACCTTCAGCCAGACCGGCCGCCCGACGACCGGCATCACGCAGTTGCCGTACCACCAGGGTGCGCAGGCCTTCTGGAACGGCGTCTATGTCGACGACACCTTCCGCCTGCCGCGTGCGGTGCTGAACATCGGCGTCCGCTACGACCACAGCCGGGCCACGTTCCAGGAACTGCCGTTCCTGAACGCCGCCGGCCGGCCGACGGGCCAGATGTCGACGGCGAACGACAACGTCTACGCCTGGAACACGGTGTCGCCGCGCGTCGGCCTGAACTGGCAGGTGACCGAGTCGGCCAACACCGTGGTGAAGGCGCACTACGGCCGCTACTACAAGGCGCTCGAGCCCGGTGAGTACCGCGGTGCGGTGCCGTCGATCTCGCCGGCGTTCAGCTTCACGCAGGACGCGGCGGGTAACCGCTCGAACGTCGTGCAGACGTCGAGCAACGCCAACCTGCGCATCGACCCGAACTTCAAGTCGGCCTACAACGACCAGTTCATGGTGCAGCTCGAGCAGCAGCTCATCGCCGGTGTCGGCCTGCAGATGAACTACGTCCACAAGGAAGGCGAGGACTACGGCGCGTGGCAGGACATCGCCGGCACCTACGTCCAGGTGCCCTACGTGGACAGTGTCGGCATTGACGCCACGGGCCAGACGGTCAACGTCTACCGCCTCACCAGCAACCCGGCCGACCGCGTCTTCATGCAGACGAATCCGGACGGGATGTACATGAAGTACAACGGCGTCACCGCCACGGTGACCAAGCGCATGTCCCACAACTGGCAGGCGGTCTACTCGCTCGTCGTGTCGAAGGCGGAAGGGCGCATTGGCTCGAGCGCCCGTGCCTCTTCGACGACGACGCAGAGCAGCGTCGCCGGCACCTTCGCGCGTGAGACGGCCGGCCCGAACGACTTCGTCAACACCGACGGCCTGCTCGTCGGCGACCGCCCGGTCATCAGCAAGCTGCAGTTCAGCTACCGGCTCCCCTACGGGATCCTGGTCGCCACGAACATGCAGTACCAGAGTGGCCGCTTCTACTCGCGCCAGGTTCGCATCTCGGGCCTCGGCTTCCCGGCGGCGCCGACCATCAACATGGAAGCGAACACCGGCGATCGCCGCGTGCCGGCCGTGAAGATGATCGACGTCCGTGCGCAGAAGGACGTCAAGCTCGCCGGTTCGCAGAACATCGGGCTCTTCCTCGATGTGCTGAACCTCACCAACAGCGACCAGAGCGAAGGCGTCGCCTCGACGCTCGGCACCTCGTCGTCGTTCGGCGTCTCCACCAGGTTCGTGCCGCCCCGCCGCGCGATGTTCGGCGTGAAGTACCGCTGGTAGCCGCCCCCGGACTGCAGACCATCCGCCGCCGCGAACCGGTGCCGGGGGGTCTGCACCCGTTTCAGGAATCCGTCAACCAGCGGCCGACCGGCCGCATCTGTGGAGAGTGCTCATGAAGGTTGTGCGAATCGTGATTGCGGCGTTGCTGACGGTGTCGGTGAGCGGCGTGCCGGCGTTTGCCGGCGAACTGCGCGAGAGCGCGGCGAAGGCGGTCACTGCGGCGGCGAAGGATGCCGACGCGCAGGAGACGCCGATGATCAGGACCGGCGCCAGCACGCCGATGGTCGTGGTCGGCGGCGCGCTATTCGCGGGCGGTATGGCCTACGGGCTGTTCGAGTTCATCAACAACGGCAACGGCGGCTACTCGGAGTTCGGTGAGGCATCGGCGACCAACGCCAAGAAGGGCGCGCTCGGCCTGAGCCTGGCGTTCGCGGGCGGCACGATGATGCTGCTCGGCCGGCACGGCACGTCGATGCCGTCGCTGACGTTCGGCGCCAAGGGTGTCGGCGTGGCGAAGAAGGTGACCTGGTAATGGCGGCCAGCACAGCATGGATTCGTGCGCTGGTGCTCGCGGGCGGCATCGGTGCGGCGCTGCTGCCGTCGGCGGCGTTCGCGCAGGCGGTGGCGGCCGACGCCGGCATCCCGATCGAGAGTGATCTCGTCAAGAGCAAGTGCGGCGGGTGCCACAAGCCCGACGCGAACAACCGGATGACGCGCATCTCGTACCGGCGCGCCAGCCCGGAGAACTGGGAACGCACGATCGAGCGGATGATCACGATCAATAAGGCGGCAGTCAGCGCCGCCGACGCCCGCGCCATCGTCAAGTACCTGGCCGACCACCATGGCCTCGCGCCCTCCGAAGCGCGGCCCATCGCGTTCGAGTTCGAGCGTCGCCTGATCGAGTGGACCTACGACGGCGACAAGGACGTAACGACCCTCTGCTCCGGCTGCCACGCATTCAGCCGCGTGATGAGCGAACGGCGCACCAAGGACGAGTGGGCCGGTCTGGTCTCGATGCACCGGGGCTATTACCCGCTGACCGACAACCAGCCGATCCTGAACGGGAACGGCTTCCGCCGGTCGCGTTCGCTGCCGCCGGAGGAGACGGACAAGCGCCAGCCGATGGAAAAAGCCATCGACTACTTCGCGAAGACGTTCCCGCTGGTCACCGCCGACTGGACGGAGTGGACGTCTGCGGCGACGCCGGCCAACCTCGGCGGCCGCTGGGCCGTGACCGCCAACATCCCCGGCAAGGGACCGGCCTACGGCGAGATGAGCGTGACGGCCGACGCCAGCCCGGACACCTTCGTCACGAAGACGACCATGACCGTGGCCAAGACCGGCGAAACCATCTCGCGCACCGGCAAGGCGCTGATCTACACCGGCTACCAGTGGCGCGGCCGCGGTGCTGATGCGGGCAAGCCGGACGAGCCGTGGCGCGAAGTGATGTTCGTCGAGCGCGACCGCACCGAGATGTGGGGACGCTGGTTCACTGGCGCCTATGACGAGATCGGCATCGACGTGAAGCTCGCGAAGATCTCGGGCTCGCCGATGGTCCTCGGCGCCGGCCAGCTCGCGCTGAAGCGAGGCGGCTCAGCCAGCGTCACGATCTTCGGCGCCAACCTGCCTGCGACACTCTCGCCTGGCGACGTCAGCCTCGGTGCCGGCATCACCGTCAGCGGTGTCGCCGTCGCCAACGGCGTGGTCACGGCCAGGGTGGCGGTGGCAGCGGACGCGAAGGCCGGTCCCCGCGACGTCGTGGTGGCCGGAGTGGTGAAGCCCTCGTCGCTCGTCGTCTACGACAAGGTCGACGGCGTCCGCGTGCTGCCGCGTGCCGGCCTCGCGCGCACCGGCGGCGCGGTCTTCCCGAAGGGGTTCCAGCAGTTCGAAGCGATGGCCTTCGCCAACGGTCCGGACGGCAAGCCGAACACCAGGGACGACTGGCCGCTCGGCCTGGTCGACGCGAAGTGGGGCGTCGAGGAGTACTCGGCCACCTTCAACGACGACGACCTGAAGTACGTCGGCACGATCGACGCGAAGACCGGCTTCTTCACGCCGGCGCTCGACGGGCCGAACCCGGCACGCAGCGGCAACCGCAACAACATCGGTGACCTCTGGATCACCGCCGACTACACGCCGGAAGGTGCCGCCGAGCCGATCCGCGCCAGAGCGCAGATCGTCGTCGCGCCGCCGGTCTACATGCGCTGGATGGCATCGGAGGTCGGAAAATGACACGTTTGGGCGTTCGAGAACATCACCGGTTCGAAGCGGCGGGGAAGCCGTACCTCTACCTGGTGCCTAGTGCCGCGGTGGTCGGCCTCGACCCGGCCGCCGACATGGTGATGCAGGTGCTCGGTTCGGGCGCGAAGACCCGGACCGACCTGCTGGCGCTGGCCGGAGGGATCTACACCGACCAGGAAATGGACGAAGCGGTCAGCGATCTGCTGACGATGCGGGCGATCGGCCCGCTCGAAGCGCCGCAGCCGATGCCGAAGATCCTGCCGCTGACGCCAGTGCCGCTCGGCACGATGGTGCTCAACGTCACCAACCAGTGCAACCTCGCGTGCACCTACTGCTACGAGTACGGCGAGGACAAGATCGTCGACACCGAGAACGGCGCGCAGCCGAAGTTCATGTCGATCGAGACCGCCAAGGCGAGCGTCGACTTCATGCTGAAGGAGGCCGGCGAGGCCAAGAGCGCCCACCTCACCTTCTTCGGCGGCGAGACGCTGCTCAACTTCAACGTGCTGAAGGAGACCATCCCCTACGCGCGGCAGCGTGCGGCCGAGATGGGGAAGGATGTCGACTTCAGCCTGACCACCAACGCCACGCTGCTGAAGCCGGACGTCATCAAGTACCTCGTCGAGAATCAGGTCGGCGTGACCATCTCGTTCGATGGCCCACCGGAAGTGCAGAACAAGTTCCGCGTGTTCCACAACGGCACCGGCAGCTACGACGTCGTCGCGCCGAAGATCAAGGAACTGCTGCAGAAGCACCGCAATCGCCCGGTCGGCGCCAGGGTGACGCTGACCGGCGGCAACCTGGACGTCAGGACGATCTACACGCACCTGACCGAGGAATTCGGTTTCCGCGAAGTCGGCTTCGCGCCCGTCACCACTTCGTCGAAGCGCGAATATGCGCTCGACGAGCAGGGCTACGACACCATGCTGACGCAGTTCACCGCGCTGGCCGAAGAGTTCAAGGAGGCGGCCATCGAAGGGCGTCACCACGGCTTCTCGAACGTCAAGGAAACCATCCAGGAGATCCACCAGGGCATGAGCAAGGCGTACCCGTGCGGCGCCGGCATCGGACTCATGGGGGTCTCGACGTCGGGCGACGTGGCGCTCTGCCACCGATTCGCCGGCTCGGACGAGCACAAGCTCGGCACGGTGCGCGACGGTATCGACCGGTCGGTACAGGCCGCCTTCCTCGACTCGCACCACCTGGCCAACAAGACCGACTGCAGCACCTGCTGGGCGCGCCCGGTGTGCTCGGGCGGTTGCTACCACGAAGCGCACACGCGCTACGGCGACACCACGAAGGCCAACCTCCACTACTGCGACTGGATCCGGGCGTGGACCGACGTCTGCCTGCGTGTATACGCGGAGATCGCAGAAAAGAACCCAGCCTGGCTGGCCCAGTTCGATCGCGAACCGATCGCCGAGAAGGTCAGCTAGCCCCGAGGAGAACATGAGACACCTGAAGACGCTGAATCAGAAGGCTGCTCGCATCGAGCAGTACGTGAAGGAGCAGGAAGCGATCGCCGCCGAGGGCGAGGACGTCGTGGCGCTGCAGCGCGGCGGCGTGCCGCAGTCGGCGCCGAACATCCCGCTTGGCTGCGCCGTGATCTTCTCGCCTGGCTGGGAAGTCGATCGCACGGGCGGCACGGCCGGTCTCTGCCAGCCGGTCGAGCGCGACCTCTTCGACTGCCACATCGGCTGCTACTGGCCGGCCCAGGTGCCGGACCAGCTCAATCACGCGCCCGACTGGACCAACAAGTGCGCGGCGGCCCAGAAGGACTGGCGCAAGATCGACCTCATCTTCCCGTAGGTCAGGAGACCGGATCAGCCATGAGAGTTTCCCGTTTCTGGTTTCACACCCTGGTCGTCGGCGCCGCCGTGTCCGCCCTGTGGTTGCCACTCAGCGCCCAGGGCAAGGTCAAGCCGGTGTCCGCTGGCACCGGCACGCTGTACATCGGCGTGTTCCCGGACCACTTCAAGGTGATCGACGAGGCCACCACCACGATCACCGGCAAGGTGCCGTTCACGTCGGGTATGCCTCGCCGCACGTCGCTCTCGAAGGACCGCACGCGGTTCTACACGGTCGAGGCGCAGCAGGAGAAGGTCGAGATCATCGACATTGCGTCGCGCAAGACGCTCGACGCCTTCACGCTGTCGCAGGGCAACCGCAAGGTTCGTATCAAGACACTCGAACCTGACCCACTGCACCGGTTCGTGATGATGGTCATCCGCCCGGTGGTGAAGCACATCGACCACTGGGAGATCGAGCCCTCGTCGATCGTCCAGTACGACCTGGCGACGCACAGGGTCGCGAACACACTCCCCTGGCCCAATGGCGAGGAGCGCGAGAACGCGACGATGCAGTTCTCACCTGACGGCAAGCTGATGTATCTGTTCAGCGAGCAGGACGTGCTGATCTACGACACCACCACGCTCAAGCAGACCGATCGCTGGGAGCTCTCGAAGCCGGTCGAGGAAGGCTACGGCGCCTTCGAGTTCGGGCAGATCGATGCGGCGAACGACGAGCCGGGCTTCTACACCGCGATGTTTCAGGTGCAGGACCCGGTACAGAAGCGCCGGATCATGGGCATCGGCCGGGTCAACCTTGCGGCGAAGAAGGTCGACTTCTACACCCTCGGGCCGGCGCAGCAGGTGGGCTTCACCATGTCGCCGAGCCGCAAGGTGGCCTACGGCCTCTATAACGAGATCGGCAAGTACGAGTTCTGGAAGTTCGATCTCGAAGGCCGCAAGGTGGCCGCACGGGTCGAGTTCGCCGGCCGTCCGCGCATGTCGCTGAAGACCAGCTCGAACGGCAAGGTTCTCTACATCTACAACGCCGGCGACACGATCGATCTCTACGACGCCGAGACCTTCACGTTCATGAAGACCATCGACCTCGGCGGCGACGTGACCTCGGATCTCTTCGTGGTCCCAGGGCCGGTGACGCGCGCCAAGCCGACCAACTAGGGGAGAAGGACACCCAGTGAATAATCAGCA
>Ga0114974_10003896_pt1 | contig 11207 bp, 7 predicted proteins | sample S_130206_EF_Meta_FD_87318 | JGI IMG/M metagenome (GOLD analysis project Ga0114974, IMG submission 87318) | Freshwater microbial communities from Lake Simoncouche, Canada to study carbon cycling - S_130206_EF_MetaG | ecosystem: Environmental > Aquatic > Freshwater > Lake | place: Lake...
AGAGAAAATTTTTGGGGAGCGGCGGGCGGGAAGTGTAGTTGGCGGGAAAGCCCGGCGGGGGTTGGCGGGGATCGTGGGGAGCGGTGAAGGCGATGTAGCAGAAGAACGGTTTTGCCTCGGGCTGCGGTGATTGTTTCTCGAGGAAACGGATCGCGGCGTCGGCGAACAGCTCGGTGGAGAATTTTTCGCCGATGCGTTCGGCGGTGAGTTTGCCGTCGGGGCCGAGGTCGCGGAGAGGAACTTTTTCGTGATTGGCCATGCCGCCGAACATCACGCTCTCGCCGTGCTGAAAGGCGCGGAGCCAGGAGGGCTGGCCGTTGTGCCATTTGCCGGTGCCGAAGGTGGTGTAGCCGTTTTCGCCGAAGAGCTCGGGCATGAGTTTTTCGCCGGCGAGGGTCGCGGTGTTGATGGCGAACCACGTTTTGCCCGTGTGGAGCATGGCGCGGCTCGGGACGCAGACGGCGCCGCTGTTGCCGCCGAAGACGTAGTTGTTGCGGAAGCTAACGCCGGCCCGCGTGAGGCCATCGATGACGGGGGTCTTGATGTGTGCGTTGCCGTGGGCGGCGATGGTGTCGGCGCGCTGGTCGTCGGCGAAGAGGAAGAGGATGTTGGGCTTCGACGGGCTCACCGCAGGTGTTCGGCCCTCCTTCGTCGAGGCTCCGGAGGGTGTCGTCGCCGCGGGCGCGACGGCAGCGAGCATGGCGGCGTGGAGCGAAAGCGCGGTGACGGCGAGGCCAAGGATGGATTTGGGGAAGGATTTCACGGGAGAAGGAAGACGCTGAAGCACGACTTCTCGCAAGCGCGGGTTCGGTCGAACGCGTCGATGGCGGTGGGTTGCGCGTGCCGCTCGACCCACTGCGGGCGCTCGCGGGTGAAGACGATCGCGCTCGAACAAAATATTCTACTGCGCGCCGTCGAGGCCGGTCAACGTGCGCGGATTCCCGGCTCTTCGCGGCGCACGGTGAACCAAAGGACGATGGCGGCGAGCGGGTGCAGCACGGCCAGCGCGGCGAAAATGCGCCCCGAGCCAAGCGTATCCATTAAGTGGCCGACATAGAGGTTGAAGAGCATCGCCCCGCTCGCACCGAAGGCGCCAGCGATACCCCAGACGCTCCCGACATTGGCCGCCGGAAAAGTGTCGGTCACCACGACCCCGAGGTTGAACAGCCACGTCAGGCACACCGCACCGACCACGCTGAAGATGGCGAGGGTCGCAAAGGGGTGCGGGAAAAGCGGCGTGAGTGCGCAAAGGGGCGCGAACAGCGCGGCGCCAGCGAGTGTGAGCTTGCGCGCGTGCAACGGCTCCGATCCGCGGCGCACGAGCTTGTCCGAGAACATCGAACTGCCCACGCCGCCGAGATCTGCGGCCAGAAATGGAATCCATCCGAACAGGCCGATCTGCGCGAGCGTCAGTCCCGATCGCTCCTGCAGATAGCCGGGCAACCAGAAAAGGCAGAAATACCACACGGGATCGCTGATGAACCGGCTCAGCAGAATGCCCCACAGGCTGCGCGTGCGCCAAAGTTGCGGCCAAGTGAACGCCACGCGGGGATCGGCGCTGGCACCCATGGCCGTTGCTGTGGGTTCGCCGAACGCGGGCGGATCGCGATACACGAGCCACCACACGCCGGCGAGCGCGAGCCCGACCACGCCCGGGACAAGGAACGCCGCGTGCCAGCCATGCTTCACTGCCAGCCATGCGACAACGGGGGCCGCGATGATCGCGCCGACCGTGCTGCCGGCGGCGCAGATGCTGTTGGCCGTGGCGCGCAGCGCGGGTGGAAACCAAATGGTCACGACCCGCAACTGCGCGGGAAAACTCGTGGGCTCCGCCACGCCGAGCAGCCCGCGGAAGAAGGCGAGCTGGCCGAAGGTTTTCGCGAAGGCGCCGCCCAAGCAGGCGATCGACCACACCACCATGCCGTAAAACATGATACGCCCGGAACCGAACCGATCCACTAGCCAGCCAGCCCCAGCGTAGCAGCTCGCATAGCAGAACACGAAGACGTTGATGAGCGACGCATACCCGCGATCGTCGAGACCGAACTCGGCCTTCAAGGTCGGTTTCAACACCGACACGATTTGGCGGTCCACATAGTTGAGGACCATGGCGGCAAAGACCACGCCGAGAATCACCCAGCGCCGGCGTTCCGGACTCAACCATGGCGTGGCGGCGGGTTTCATGCGGTTGATGCGGGTGCGCTCGTCTCGAGCGAGGGCAGCTGGGCGCCCTGCTGCAACAGGCGCTCGCGGATGGCGGCGAAGGGAACCTGGGCCGGATTAACGCCGCGCTGCGCCGCTTCCGCGGCAGTGACGCCGCCCGCTTGACCGATGGCCATCGCGATCGGACTAACCCGAAACGCTGCCGCCGCCTCGTGCGTGGCGCTGATGCAGCGGCCGACGACCAATAGATTTTCCGGTCGCTCCACCATAAGACTGCGGAGCGGTATTTGGTAACGCGCGGAAGGCTGCAGGCGGGTTGTGGCGGTGGTTTCGGAGGAGGGGGCGTGGATGTCGATCGGGTATCCACCGAGTGCGATCGCGTCGTCGAAGGCCCGCGAGGTCATGATGTCGTCGGCCGTGATCTGGTAGAGGCCGGCGACGTGGCGGGTTTCCCGCACGCCGACCTTCGCGGCGGTGTCCATCTGCACCGCCGCGGCGAAGCCGGGCGCGTGTTGGCGCAGAAAGCGGAAAATCTGCGAACACTGCCGGCGGCCGATCATCTCGGCGCGGCTGAGTTGGAACGGATCGGTGGCGTTGAGGCCAACGATCCGCGACGTGTTGACGATGACCACGCCCGACACCGGTGTCTCGAAGAAGAGCACCTGATCGCGGGGCACGTCGATCTCGCCGCGCTCGCGGGCCGTTTTCCAGGCACCGAGGAATCCGGCCAGACTGAGACGCGGGGACGACGCGAGCCGCCGGAGCCCCTCGGCCTGGCCCACCGGCGACCAGAGAAAATCCTCGGGATGGCGGCGGGCGTAGTCGCGCACGGCAGCCGTGTCCACGTTGGCCAGTTTCAGATTCATCGTCATGGGCTGGGCCAGACCATCGGCGGTGCGGCCGTAGGTGAAGGCGACGCCGGCGCGCGCGGCGAGATCGGCGTCGCCAGTCGCATCGATGAAAATCTTGGCGCGAAGCGGCGTGAGTCCGGCCTTGTTGCAAATGACGACGGCCGCGAGGTGATGGTCGGCCAGCTCGGTCGCGGCGAGTTGGGTGTGGAAGAGAATTTCCCCGCCGGCCTCGGTCAGCATCGTTTCCAACTCGATCTTCAGCTCCTCGCTGTCGAAGGGCGTGACCGTGCTGCAATAGGTCGTTGTGTCAGGGATGTGGCCGAGGCTGGCGCCGCGCGCCTGGAGGCGGCCGATCAATTCGTCGGGGATGCCGCGGACCACCTGTTCGCCACTGGGATTGTGGAAACTCATCATGGGGCCGACGCCCATCGCGGTGAGCGAGCCGCCCAGAAAGCCGTGTTCCTCGACGAGCAACACGCGCGCACCGGTGCGCGCGGCCGCGATCGCCGCGATGCTGCCTGACACGCCCCCGCCGAGGACGAGCACATCGTAGACGCCGGCGGGTGAAGGGATCAGCGGAGCACTCATGGGCTGGCGTGCGGCGCGGGGCGCGAGCCGAGCAGGGGCGAGACCTGTTCGGCGATCAGCTTCGCGAGAATCGCGTTGCCCGCCGGTGTGGGATGCACGCCGTCGGCGCTGAGCCAAGCCGGCTCGCTGGCGAGCTGCTGAGCGAGGTCGACGACCGGCAGGTCCAGCTCAGTGCCGAGGCGCCGCACCGCGGCCCGGTAGCCGTCCAGGATTTTCGACAACCCTCCCGCCTCGTCGAACACGGCCTGCACGTGCCGCTGGAAATAAGGTTCGGGATTGATCGGTGGCACGGTGCAGAGCACGACGCGGGCCCGGATGGCGGCGCACCGCGTGATCATCTGCCGAAGGTTTGCGACGTAGTGATCGACCGGCACGTGGATCTTCGGGGCGTCAACCCGGCTATCGTTGGTGCCGAAAAAAATGACGACCACGCGCGGCTTCAGATCCAGCACCTCGCGTTGCATGCGCTTCAAGCCGGCGGTTGTGGTGTTGCCGCCGACGCCTGCGTTGATGGTCGCCACGCCGAGCCGTTTGCCCAGTTCGTCCGGATAGCCGCGCTTCGTGATGCTGTCCCCGAAGCAGACGACCGCCGGCGGCGAGTCGGCCGCGGGTGCACGCGTGCTGGCGAGCATGAGGAGCACGCCGAGGACGCAGCGTTGGGTGGCGAGGGCGAGTGGGTGGTGTTTCATTCGGCGTGAGGTGATGGGCGGTGTTAGTGGACTGGGATCCGGACCAGAAGGCTGGGGCGGGCGGTGAATTGCTCGTGCACAGCGCAGCGCCATTTCAGCGACTGCGCCGCCAGCGAGATCGAAGAACGAAAATGGATTCTCCCATTTGAGCGGCGGATCTTGGATGGCCCCAGGCGGGACTTTCACCTTCAGGAAATCGCCGTCGCGGGGGTTGGGCAGCATGGCGCAGGTATCGCCGTCGAGGTCGACGCGAAAGATTGAGCCTTCGCGAGTGTCGCCGGGCAACGCACTGCGCCGTTCTAGGACCGGTTGGCCGTCGGCGGACCACGCCATAGACGGCGCCAGCACTGCAGTCGTGAACAGACAGGCGAAGGGACGACGGCTCATGGCGAAGCGTGCGCGGCGACTGCCGGGAACCGGTTGTTTTCGCCGTCGTCGCGCAGCACCTTGCCCCGCGTGGTGATGACGCAGTCGTGGGCCGTCTTGCCTAGTACGAGGGGCATGGCGGTTTCGTTGCGCAGCTCGATGCCGCGTGCTCCAGTCGAATCTTCGCGGGTGATGGTGGGATCGCGAAAGCGCTGGACGTCCGCCCAAAACGAGTCGCCGAAGACGATCGGCCGCGCCTGGGAGGGCTCGCCCGCGGGATCGGGTTTGATCACGATCCGGTGGCCCGTGCCGTTGATCTCGGCCAGCCGCGCGGGCGGAAAATTGCCGGAGGTGCCGAGCAGGGTGAGATCAATGCGGCAATCGCGGCCATTCTTGTCATGCAACGAGAGCAGCGGCGCATACAACGCGTCGCCGGCGCAGCGTTCGATGACGCCGCCGGAGGGAATCGAATAACCTTTTTCGCTGCAGCCGATCGCGGTGCTACCCGTCACGCGCACGGCGCCGCGGGCCGCCACCAAGTCGAAGCCGGAGCGCATGTTTTTCACCGTGCAGTTGACCACCGTGATATTCTCGGTGCGCCGCCCGCCCACCTGACTGCCGTTGGGGTAGGCGCGGACGCCGTCCTCGCTCAGGGCGACCATCAGGCCCGGCACGATGTGGCCCGGCGGATAGTCGCTCTGAAAACTCACGCTGTGCGCCGGCCCCGAAGTCTCCTTGAGTATATCGTCAGTCGAGCGCATCTCGCCCTCGACGTAGCAGTCCTGGATCAGCGTGTTCACGGCCCCCTGCATGACGATACCGTGGCCGAAGGTGCGGGCGATGACCTTGGCGCCGAGGATGCGGTTGTCGCGGCCGGTGATGAGGAGGCAGGATTGCTTGTTGAGGGGCACGAGGGCATGGCCGCCCTTCCCGAGCAGGTTGCCGTAGCCGTAGGGCGCGGAGCCGTGCGTCCGGAGGGTCACGTTTTTGATCGTGTTCCCGTCGCCGATGATGTGCAGCATGCGCAATCCGCCCTTGTGGGGTGGGGTGTCGCCGAGATCGTTGACGGTCAGGCCGGTGATTGTGGTGCGATGGCCGGAGACCAAAATCTTATCGAGGGCGCCCCGCGCTGCCCGGTGGAGCCGCGTGTCGATTTCGATGGTGACGTCGGTCAGGTCGTAGCTGCTGTCGTTGCCCGTGAAGTGCAGCAGGCTATTGACGCTGTATTGTCCAGCAACCTTGCCCGGCGCCTCGGGATGTTTGATCTCGGCTGAGCGGAGCATCGTGGCGTTGTTCAGCAGGTAGACGCCCGGCTTCATCTTTACCCGCGCGTGGCTGCGAGCGGCGTTTTCGGCGAGGGCGGCCAGGCTGTCGATGACGACAGTCGCCGGCTCGGCGGCTAGGGCAGGGGCGACGGGCAGTGCGAAGCCGAGGAGGAGGCGGAGGAGGGAGAGCGTCTTCATGAAGCGGCGGACGAGGGACTAGAACACGCCCTTGACACCACAGGTCCACGTGGTGCCCCAGACTTGGTAGGCACTCCACATCGGCGGACTTCCGGCGCGGGTCTGCATGGTGATGTAGGCGGCGTTGGTGAGGTTGCGGGCGCTGGCAAACAGGCTGTAGCGCGGGGTGAGGCGGAAACCTCCGCTGGCGTCGAGGCTCGTGCGGTGCCGCACGTAGTTGTTGCCGGCTTCGTTGGTGGGCACGTTGTCGCTCCACTTGCCGTTGAGGGACGCGTTGAAGCGTCCTCCGGAATAGGACAGCCCGGAGCTGGCCGTATGAGGGGACATGCTGGGCCGCCGGATTTCGGCGTAGTTGCGCGTGTAGCTGGCGCGGACCGAGAGGCCCTTGAGGGGGCGGGGTAAAAAGGACAGGCTCTGGCTGTACTCCAGTTCCATCCCGCGGATCTGAACCCGGCCGGGGACGTTGGTCGTCGAGACAAAGGTATACCGCGCCAGATCCGACTCGGTGTAGCCAAATTCCTCGGCCGTAAGGTCGAGCGACTGCAGCAGATCCTTGACGCTGTTCTGGTAGAAATTGATCCCCAGAAGTCCGACGGGCTCGAAGTAGTAGGCGAGGCGGGCGGAATAGTTGTCAGAGGTTTCCGGTCGCAGGCTCACGTTGGGGACCGTGGCCCGGAGGGTTTGATCGTTGACGAGCCAGACTCCGGCAATTTGAGAAATCTCGGGGCGCCGGACCGTGCTGCTATAGCCCAAATGAAAACTCAGGTTGGGATGGAGTGCATATTTGAAAGAGGCACTTGGGAAGAGATTGTCATAGCCACCCGTGCGGTGGATGCGGGGCTTGGTGAAAAACTGGTAGGCGATGCCCGGGATGGTGGTCGCGCGCGAGGTGGCTGGGAATCCCGCCGCCCGCACCTCGGCGTTGGTGAGGGGATCGAATTCGAGTGAGTCAGTGCCAGTCTGCTCCCACCGCAGCCCCGCGCGGAAGGTCACCTTGCCGAGCGTCGCCGTCCCCATCGCAAACGCCGCATCGACCTGCTCCTCGTAGTGTCGCGTGTTCGCCACGTTGGCGTTAAAGTAGTTATTCACCGGCAGGAACAGCTGGAAATAGTCTGGCCGACTGAGGTAGGCTTGGCCGATGCGGCGCATGTCCGGCATGAAGAGCGGTTGCCCGGAGGCCGTGACCACCCCGCCACCCAACATCCCAAGATCGATACCGAGCGGGGAAGTGAAACCGGCCCAGCCTCCGACCGGTCCGCCGCCCGGGCCGACGTAGTTGTACCGGATCGAGCCCAGCAGGTTCTTGAGGTCAAAGGTCTCGTGCTTCGACTTCACGCCCGTTTTCCAAGTAACCGGTAAGAAGCGGTCTGTTTTCAGAGTCGCGGTGATTTCACCGCTGTAAATCTGGGCGCGCAGGCTGCGACCGTCGTTGATATTGGCCTCCGGACTCGTGAAGTTGGCACCATTGGCGAGGTCCCGGCCCGCCACCTGCGTGATCTTCCAGTCGGCGCTGGTGTCCGAGGAGCGCTCGGCCCGGAAGGTCACGTTGCTGGCCGTCGGACTCACCATGTTGCGAATGGTCCCCCGTTGATTCAGGGGGTCGTACCAGCCGCGGGAGACCGACTCGGCGAACCTCCCCTCGATCAGCAAGTCGCCGAGCTTGTATTCGAACTTGGGCAGGTAGCTAAAAGTCTGGCCGGCCTTGGAATTCCTCGATGGCGCCACGGCGACAGTCCCTGCACTCGACGACGTGAAACTCACGAGGGGTTCGGCGCCGACGATCGCGGTGCGCGCGCCTGCGGTGAAATCCACCACCTGCTGGGCCATCCACAGGTTGGACCAGTTGTAGATCAGGCCGAGCGACAAGACGAGTTGCGGCGTCGCCTTGAAGTCGGTGGTGAGGGTGGTGGTAAACCGCTCGTTGAACCGGGGCGAATGGGTCATCCCGATGGCCGTGATCACGACGGGGCGCGGGTCGGCGGTCGTCGGACCGCGGTTGTAAGTCAGCGAGGTGGCGAGGACCTCTTGGTAGAGGTTGGACTCGCTGATGTTCAGAATCACGCCGAGGCGCTTCTGCAGGAAGATGTCGGAGTATTCGAAAATGCCACCGGGCCGGAGCTTGCGGCTCTGCATTTCCTCGCCCGGCCCTGAGGACTTACGCAGATTGAGCTCCTCGGAATGGGCGGCGACATTGGCCTGCACCGTGACCCGTCGACCCGCGCGTTCGAAGGCCCGCTTGGTCTTCAAGTTGATGGTGCCGGCGGGCGCGTTGGCGTCGACATCGGCACTGACCGTCTTCGAAACCTCGATGGTGTCCATGCTGCTCAGCGAAACCTGTTCAAACGTGAAGACCCGGGCGTCGGAGCCGCCCCCGGTGCTGCTCGGGTCCGCGCTGGCGAGGGAAACGCCATCGAGGGTAACCGCCGTGTACTCGGACCCGAGTCCGCGGAGGCTGACGTTGCGGATTTCGCCGAAGCTCATCTCCACCTCGACGCCGGGCAGGTGCTTGAGAAACTCGCCCACGTTGCCCTCGGAGTTGTCCCCAAACACGTCGGAGGCGACGGTGTTGGTGATGTTCATCGAGCGGCGCTGATCCATGATCGCCTTGGCGTTCCCCTCGCGTTCGCCCGCGACGACGAACGCGCCGAGCTTGACCGGCTCGCCGGCCGCCGCCTCGGCCTGCAGGGAACTGATCAGGTCGAAGTCTCGCGTGACCGTCGCCCCGGCGGTGACGTCCACGATCGCGGTCGCCGTTCGATATCCCGTGTAGGTCACAACCAGCTTAGCCTGACCCGCGGCCACCGGCGAAATCCGGAAATCCCCCTCATTGCCCGAGGTGACTGCCTGGCCGGTTGCCACGACGCGAATTTCGGCGTTCCGCAGGTATTGGCCCGTGGCGGGATTGAAGATGCGACCCGCAATCACGCCGCTGCCGACGGACTGGGCCGTCAGCGCAACCCCGCTCAACAGGCAGGCGACGGTGATCAAGAAGCAGGCGATACGCGGGCGGGGGGCGGTTCGTGCGGGGGGCATGGGACTTGGTTGGCGGCGGCGGTTCGTGCGGGGTGATCGAGGCTTGGTTCTTGCTGAACGGGTCGTTGACGGGGTTCGGCGGCGGGACGCGATGGACCGTGGGAGTGGAGTGGGCGGGACGATCGAAGACCACTGTGCAGGGTTGCGTGGTTTCCTCAAAAACTTACATGATTTTGTCATGCTCGTTTCTGCGCCCACTGCGATCGTTCCCCGCGCATCCCTGGCGGAGTGGGCGAGCCTGCACGCGCATCTCGTCTGGGTTTACGATGGTGCGGTGTCGCCCCAAGGGAGAAGCGGGCGCGTGTCGGCGTTCGATCTCACGGCGTGGCTGATCCGCGAGGGGCGCGTGGTGGTCAAGCTCGGCGAACGCACGTGGCGAGCCGGGCCCCACGAGTGGTTGTTTCCCCCGCCGGGCGAACGCTGGCAGGATTTTTCCGCTGATGCCCGCATTCTCTCCGTGCGTTTCCGCGCGAAATGGCCGACCGGCGAAGATCTGCTGCCGGCCAATGTCGGAGTGAAGATTCCGGCTGCGTGCTGTCCGGAACTGTTGCGGACCGCGACCTCGCTCGCGTGCTTCGTGCGGCAGCAGTTTCCGCGCGCGGAAACCGACTTGATGCAGGCGCCGGCCACGCTCGCGGACTACCTGCGGCTGCAGACCTTGTTCTCCGGCTGGTTGGAGGCTGTGATGGGGGTGCTGACCGACGAAGGTCTGGTGCCGGCCCACATGGGAAAGATTGATGCCCGGTTGCGCGCGGCGATTCGCCGACTGGACTGCCAACCCCTGGCCATGTCGTTCAACGAATCCACGCTCGCCCGCGCGGTCGGCCTGAGTGTGAGCCAGTTGAACCGGCTTTTTCTCCGCCAATTCGGGCTGAGTTCACGGGGCTACTTCGATCGCCGGCGTTATCAGCACGCGCTCACGGTGCTCGAGGAATCGACGCGCGTGGTGAAGGAGATCGCCAGCGATCTGGGCTTTTCCTCGCTGCCGCATTTTTCCGCCTGGTTCCGGCGCAAACACGGCGTGTCACCGCGGGAGTTCCGAACCGGTCGGAGTGGACTCTAAATCATCTCATCGATGGGTGCCGGCGAGACCGCGTTCGCATCTGCGCGGGAGAGGGGAGTTTCACGATGGGGGTTTCTGGGCGTTTTTATTCGCGTTCGTTTTGCGACGGGCGGCTCGGGCTTGGCGTGCCGAGCGGCGACCGTGTCGGCGCGCTGGTTGTCGATACAGTCGGCGAAGAGGAAGAGGATGTTGGGCTTGTGGGCGGCGGCGACGGCGCCAGGGACGGTGGCGAAGGGGGACAGCAGGAGAGACGGGGGAGGGTCGGCGGGCGAGACGTCGTGAATGACTACTTTGCTTTCTTCTTCGGCGTGGCGGCGGAGTTCACGGGATAGCGCTTCACTTCGACGTCGTTTTGCTGCGGCGCACCGGGCGTGCTGCGACCGGCGGTGATGAGTTTTTCCAACAAGGTTTTCATCTCGGCGACTTTTTCGGGCTGAGCGGCGGCGAGGTTTTTGGTTTCACCGAGGTCGTCCGCGAGGTTGTAGAGTTGCACGGGCTGCGCCTGGTCGCCGCCTTTGCCCCAACCGCCGGAGCCCGGTGCGGGAATGTATTTCCAAGAACCGCTGCGGACCGCCGGCGTGCCTTGGATGGACGCGCTGACGGCATTTTCGCGCACGGGGCGGTCGCCGCCGCGGAGCAAAGGCAGGAGACTCACGCTGTCTTCGCCGGCGTTGGCCGGGAGCTTGGTGCCGAGCGCGGCGGCGAAGGTGGCCATGAGATCGGACTGCTGCACGAGTTGGTCGCACACGCTGCCCGGCTTCACGTGTCCGGGCCAGCGCACGATGAACGGCACACGATGGCCGCCTTCCCACGCATCGGCCTTGTAGCCGCGCAAGGGCCCGCTCGGGTAGTGGCCCATCACTTCGAGACCGGCGACGTCGATATAAGGCGCACAGCCGTTGTCGGACGTGAAGATGACGAGCGTGTTGGCCGCCGCGCCGCTCTTCTCCAGCGCCGCGAGGACGCGACCCACGACGGCGTCCGTCTCCAT
>Ga0114974_10003897_pt1 | contig 11204 bp, 12 predicted proteins | sample S_130206_EF_Meta_FD_87318 | JGI IMG/M metagenome (GOLD analysis project Ga0114974, IMG submission 87318) | Freshwater microbial communities from Lake Simoncouche, Canada to study carbon cycling - S_130206_EF_MetaG | ecosystem: Environmental > Aquatic > Freshwater > Lake | place: Lake...
AATCAGCGCCGCATCACTCAGGGTAAGCCGCCACTCAAAGCGTTGGATGACACCGAGACCGATGCCGCGGCTGAGGATGCACCGGCCAAGGTCGCCAACGCGGCTAAGGGCCCAGACATCCTGCTGGATCAGACCACGCAACTGTTGGCCGATCTGGTGGTGGCCACGACGTCAGGGGCCGCAGCGCCACCTGCAGCTCGCCCGGCTGCCGGCAGTAGCAACGGCAGCGTTCGGCTCAAGCGCTAAGCGCGCTGATCAGCTCAACTGATAGCCACGGTCCAACAAGTATTCGAGCCACTTGTTGAGCAGCACGTTGAGGCGCCAGCGTTGATCAAACTGCTCTGCTGCGGTAGCCAGATGCAAAGCGCGCAGCGCCGGATGCAGCGGCTGATTGGCACAGGACAGCGCCTCGGCCATGCGCGCATCGCTATAGAGCTTGACGCGCAAATCCGGCAGACGCTCATCGGTATCGGGCATGAGATAAGTGAGATCAAGCTCGGTGGTATAGGGCGTACGCGCCGCCACCGTTAGCTGCAAGGGACAATCTCCCTCGACCAGCGCATGGCGTACCGCTGGCAGTGCTTGCGGATCACCGCACAATCGCAGTAAACGCAGGTAATTGCTTTCGTACAGGCCCATCAGCGCCACGAAGCTGCGCGGCTTCGCACGCCAAGAGACCGGTAAAGTGGCTTCAGTGAGCATGTTTCAAACTACCGCGGCAAAGCGGCAGTCTTCAAGCAGCCGGCGCACAGACTGCAGCAAACAAATGCTCACGGTAATAGGCCAGCTCGCGAATGGAATCGTGCACATCAGCCAGCGCCAGATGGGCGGAGTTTTTGCTGAACCCAGCCGACACCTGTGGCGCCCAACGGCGTGCCAGCTCTTTGAGAGTGCTGACATCCAAGTTGCGATAGTGGAACCAGCGCTCCAGCGCAGGCATGTGCCGCGCCATGAAGCGCCGATCCTGACAGATGCTGTTGCCACACATCGGCGATGCACCCGCTGCCACCCACTGCTCCAGAAAGGCCAGAGTGGCCGCCTCGGCAGCAGCGTGATCGTGAGTGCTGGCCCGCACCCGATCCACCAGACCCGAACCGCCGTGTTGACGGGTGTTCCACTCGTCCATGCCAGCCAAAATCGCATCACTTTGGTGAATAGCAATGACCGGCCCCTCCGCCAGCACTTGCAACTGCGCGTCGGTGACCACGGTGGCGATCTCGATGATGACGTCGCGCTCGGGCGAGAGCCCAGTCATCTCAAGATCGATCCAAATCAGGTTATCGCGGCTCTGCATGCGGTGACTCCGGTGTGATGTGTCATTCTAGCAGTGCCCATGCAAAGCCCTGAACGCTTCGACGCTGATGTAATTGCCGCCTATGGCCGGCATCTGCTGTTGCGCGACGATGCGGCAGTGATTTTGCGTGCGCGGCCATTCGGTCGTGATTTAGACATAGTCTGCGGCGATCGCGTGGCCTGTCAGCGCGATGCGCATGGCGAAGTGCTGGCCACTGCAGTGCACAAACGCAGCAGCGTACTGCTACGCAGCAACGCGCGAGCCCGCAGCGAACCCATCGTTGCCAATCTGACGATGGCCGCAGTGGTCATTGCAGCCGTGCCGCGCCCCGATCCTTTCATGATCGACCGATATCTGTGCGCGGCCGCTAGCGCCGGATTGGCGTCCTTGTTGATCGTCAACAAAGCCGATCTGCCGCTGCGTGATGAAGATGAGACGGCGCTGGCAGAGCTGGCCACCTTGGGCTGGCAGGTGCACCGCGTGTCAGCCTTGGCAGGGACCGGTCTGCCAGGCCTGGCCACCGCGCTGAGCCAGCACACCAGCGTACTGCTGGGGCAATCTGGCGTAGGCAAGTCTTCCCTCATTCGGCAATTGGCTGTGGACGGCCAAGACGCGGCCACCGGCGAACTGATGCGCGAATCCGAAGGACGTCACACCACCACCGCCTCGCGACTGTACGACTGCATCGGCGGCGGCAGAATCATCGATTCACCCGGTGTGCGCGATTACGCGCCCTCCGTTGATCAACTCGATGCAGCCAGTCTGGGGTTCATCGAGGTAGACCGCATTGCCCCTGGCTGTCGTTTCGGCGATTGCCGGCATCGTCAGGAACCCGGCTGTGCAGTCACTGCAGCTGTGGCAGGCGCAGGGATGAGTGCGCGCCGTTACGAGAGCTACCGCCGGCTGCGAAGGCTATACGAAGAATTACTGGGGCAGCGCGCACCAGGCACGCGCGGCAACGGTAACCGCCGCTAGAACACGCTCTGACGCCCTTGCAGGGCATGGGCCAGCGTGCCGCCATCCACATATTCGAGCTCGCCACCGATGGGCACGCCATGGGCGATGCGGGTGGCACGCAGACCGTGCTTTTGCGCCAAGCCCGACAAAAAATGCGCAGTGGCCTCGCCCTCGACAGTCGGGTTGGTGGCCAGAATGACCTCGCGGACTTCACCTGCGGCAAGCAACTGTTCGAATTGCGCCAACCCCAGTTGCTCAGGTCCGATGCCATCAAGCGGCGACAAATGGCCCATCAGCACGAAGTAGCGACCGCGAAAACTGGCCGAAGTCTCTACCGCCACCACATCAGCGGGCGACTCGACCACACACAGCAGCGACGCATCGCGCTGCGGTGAGGCACAGACCAAACACAACTCACCCTCGGTAAGCATGCGACAGCGCGAGCAGCGACCGACCGCACCGAGGGCGCCAGTGATAGCGCCAGACAACTCCCGCGCGCCCTCACGGCCGTCCTGCAACAGGCGGAAAGCCATGCGCTGGGCTGTTTTGGGGCCAACACCCGGCAGCGCATGCAAGGCATCGATGAGGCGCGCGAGCGCGGGCGAATGCTTCACGGTGTCAGTCGTCTTCTACCGGGTTGGGTGGAGCCGCGGCCGTCGGTGTCAGACGCACCGACTCGGGCAGCAAGGTGGCGCCGAACTGATCGGCCAGCGCCTTGACCAGCGGATCACCGGCTAGACCGGCCGCGGCCGTATCCATGCGCTGACGCGCTTGGCGATCCTGCGCGGCCGCCGGCGTGTCGGCTACCGCGGCATTGGTGTCGATCTCGGTGCGGACGGTCATGCCGTAATGGGCGCTGAGCGCCTGCACAAGCCGCTCCACCGACTGCGTGTTGAGCAACTGCTTCTGACGCGGATCCAGCGCCAGACGCAGCGTACTGCCCTGTACGGCGGTCAATGCGCAGTGAGCGGCCAACTGACGGGTGACGCCACGCAGATCCAGGCGCTCTACTAGCCCCTGCCAGTCCGCTGCGGTCAGCGCTGCCAAGGCAGCCGGATCGGCAGGCCGAGCGGCAACCGGTGCAGCAACAGCAGGCGCTGCACTGGAGGCGCCAACACCGATCGCCGCCGGCCGCGCTGTGGCTGGTGCTGCGGGCAGGCGCGTGCCCTGCCCCGCTGCGGCTGCCAGAGGCGCCGGCGCAGCAGTGGTTGCCGCCTGCGGCCTAAACGCCAACATGCGCACCAAGGTCATCAGAAAACCAAGTCGAGCATCAGCCAGCAAGGGCAGATCGCGACGCCCCAGCAAACCGATCTGGTAGTAGAGCTGCAGATCCTGGGGTGCAATGGCCGCAGCCAGCGACTGCAGCAACGCCGGCGCATACAACGAGTCTTCGGTGGTTGAATTTGGCACCACCTGCAACACCGCCACCTGTGCCAGCAGGCCATTGAGCTCATCCAGCAGCTGCGCGTAGTCGGGTGAGAACTGCTCCAGATCGCGCGCCTGCGCCACCAAACCTGCTGCATCTTGAGCCGCCAGCAGCTGTGCCAACCGCGTGACCTGCGATCGATCAACAGTGCCGAGCATGGCCACTGCATCGGCCTCACGGGCCGCACCATTGCCAAAGGCCAACAACTGATCGAGCAGCGAGAGCGCATCGCGCAAGCTGCCATCGGCCGCCTGCGCTAGCAGTTGCAGCGCGGCAGATTCGGCCTCCATGCCTTCAGCCTGCAGCACATGTGCCAGCCGGCTGCTGATCAATGCCGGCGTCAATCGCTTGAGGTTGAACTGCAGACAACGCGACAACACCGTGGCAGGCAGCTTCTGCGGATCGGTGGTTGCGAGCAGAAACTTGACGTGCGGCGGCGGCTCTTCGAGGGTTTTGAGCAGCGCATTGAACGAACTGGTGGAGAGCATGTGCACCTCGTCGATGAGGTACACCTTGTAGCGACCACGCGAGGGTGCGTACTGCACGTTCTCAAGCAGTTCGCGGGTGTCATCCACCTTGGTGCGAGAGGCAGCATCCACTTCGATCAAGTCCAGAAAACGCCCGGCGTCGATCTCTTGGCAACTGGCACAGGTGCCGCAAGGCACCGAACGCATGCCGGTCTCGCAGTTGAGACACTTGGCAAAGATGCGCGCGATAGTGGTCTTGCCCACGCCGCGCGTACCGGTGAACAAAAAGGCGTGATGCACGCGGCCTGCATCCAAGGCGTTGGCCAGCGCCTTGAGCACATGCTCTTGGCCCGACATCTCGGCGAAGGACTTGGGGCGCCATTTGCGCGCCAACGCTGTATAGGACATGGCTACTAGCCTGAGCTGACGGGCAGCGATGGGAGGCGGTCCGCGCCAGCCGGTCTTCGGCGCCCGGCCTGTCCGTTACCGTTGCTCCCTTCCGGGCCTGGCGGGATTCACGGCTTGCCGTCGCGAAGGAGCCGACGCGGACCACCACTGTAACTGGCGGAGAGGGTGGGATTCGAACCCACGAATACCCGTTAGGATATTACTGGAATTCCAGTCCAGCGCCTTCGACCACTCGGCCACCTCTCCGAAAAACACACGATGCTGGAGCGCGCAGTGTACCAGAGCGCACACCGCGCTCTGCACTGGCAACGCACCGTCAGATTATTTTTTTGCAGCTGCCTTATCGGCTGCAGCGTCAGCTTTCTTCTTGGCCTTAGCCTCCGCATTGGCCTTCTTGGCCGCAGCATCGGCAGCCTTCTTTTCGGCCTTGACGGTGGCCTTGTCGCGTACCAGCGGCATCAGGCGCGCATTGGAAAACTTCGGCGGCTCTTCAAGGCAGGCGTCATTGACGTTGCGTGGTGCCTCGGGCTCGCGCAACTCAGGAATCTTGAGCGCACCGCGTGTATTGAGCGGATCCAGCCCACCAGGAATGCGCAAACCCTGCAGGTTTTGCGCCTGCTCATAGCCCTGTGGCTTATTGCAATCGGCGCGCGTGAAACGCTTGCAACCAGGCAAAGCCAGCAGCGCCAACATCGCCACTGCCAACGGCGCAGCGCTGCGCCAGACGGAACGCGGCGCAGTGTGCAGGACGGGAGACAGAGTCGATGACATGGCGTGTACTCAGGCAGCGGGCGTGATGTCGGCTTGCCGCATCGCATCGAGCACCACCGCATGGCATTGCGGCGAGAGCTCAGTCAGCGGCAGTCGCAAGGTATCACCGATCAGGCCCATGCGCGCCATCGCCCACTTGACCGGAATCGGGTTGGCCTCAACGAACAAGTGTTGATGTAGACCGGCCAGACGGGCGTCGAGTTCCGCAGCCAGTGCAGTCTCGCCGCGACCGGCGGCGGCAATCATGCGGCTCATCAGCGCCGGCGCGACGTTGGCGGTGACCGACACCACACCGCAGGCACCCAACGCCATTGCCTCGCGCACCGTAGGGTCATCACCGGAGAGGATCTGGAACTGTGGCGGACACAGCGCACGCAGCTCGCGGATGCGATCCAGCGAGGCCACAGCCTCCTTGATGGCCACGATATGCGGCAACACCGCCAAACGCGCCACTGTGGCAGGCAGCATGTCTACGGATGTACGGCCGGGCACGTTGTAGAGCATCAGCGGCACGCTGCTAGCGGCGGCCGCCGCTGCGTAGTGCTGATACAGACCTTCCTGAGTGGGCTTGTTGTAGGCCGGCGTGGCCAACAACAGCCCATCGACACCCAACGCAGAAAGCTCCCGCACCTTACCGACCGTGCCGGCGGTGCTGTTGGTGCCGGCACCGGCCAGAATCTGCAGCCGGCCCGCTGCGCAGCGCTGCGCCTGCAACACCAGTTCACGCAACTCGGCATCACCGAGTGTCGGCGACTCACCCGTGGTGCCACCCACAATCACACCAGCGGTGCCATTGTCGGCGTGGAAATCGATCAGACGGTCCCACGCGTGCCAATCCACGCCTCCCCCTGCGAGCATCGGGGTGACGATGGCGACATAAGTGCCTGAGAAACCGTTACGAACCATTGGGCAACCCCCGAGGCGGGATGACTGCGATAAAGGGGCGCGATGTTACGGGCCGCGTGATATCCGAGGCAAGCATCGGTATGCTGGATCGGTTCAACCACATCAGGTCGGCATGAAGCAATTCTTGGCTGTTTCGGCACTTGGCAGCGACCGGCCCGGTCTTGTCCATGAGTTCACCCGCACAATTGCCGACTGCGGCGGCAGCATCAGCGAGAGCCGCATGCTGGCTTTGGGGGCCGAATTCGGTCTCCAGCTGCTGGTCGGAGGCAATTGGCACGCGCTAGCGCGCCTGGAGACCGAGTTGCCGCGCCTGGCCGAGACCAATGGGCTGATCGTTCAGCTGCGTCGTACCGAGGCGAGACCCCGGCGGGCCGATCACCTGCCCTATTCCGTCGATGTGGTCTGTGCAGACCAACCCGCGATTGCATCCGGTCTGGCTGGTTTCTTTGCCAGCCGCCAAATCGATATCGGCGAAGTGGCGACACGCAGCTATCTTGCCGCCCAGACCGGCGCGGCTATGTTCTCGCTGCAGATGATGATCAACGTCCCCACTCGCATACACGTGTCGCAGCTGCGCGAAGACTTCATGGACTACTGCGACTCACTTAATCTCGACGCCATCCTCGAACCCATCAAAAATTAAAGGTAATGCCATGACTCAGGTCGTGACAGGCAAAGCAGTACCCCAGTTCACCTTGCCCTCGACTGCAGGCAAGGATTTCAGCCTGCGCGATGCGCGCGGCAACTGGGTGATCCTGTACTTTTATCCTAGGGATGCCACCCCCGGATGCACGACCGAAAGTGCAGCGTTTCGGGATCTGCACAGCCAATTCACCGCCGCCGGAGCACAGGTGCTGGGCATCTCGCGCGACAGCCTGGCATCCCACGCAAAGTTTAGGCTTTCGCTGGGCCTGCCATTTGACCTGCTCAGCGATGCCGACGAATCAGCCTGCAAGCTGTTCGATGTGATTCGCGAAAAGAACATGTACGGAAAAAAAGTGCTGGGTATCGAGCGCAGCACGTTTCTCATCGATGCCAAGGGCGTGCTGCGGCACGAATGGCGCAAGGTCAAAGTCCCCGGCCACGCGGAGCAGGTACTTGAAACCCTCAGAACTGCCAGCTGAAGCCCAACGCATCTACGTTCTCGACACCAACGTGCTGATGCACGATCCGACGGCAATTTTCCGTTTCGCAGAGCACGACATCTATCTACCGATGGTGGTGCTGGAAGAACTCGACCAGCACAAGAAGGGGCTTTCCGAACAGGCGCGCAACGTGCGCCAGGTATCGCGCTTTCTCGATGAGTTGCTCGGTGGTGCAACCAAGGCACAGATCGACCAAGGCATCGTCATCCAACCGGCCATTGCCAGCATCGATCCGCAGGCCAAGGCTAGCGGCCGGTTGTTTTTTCAGACTCGCAACCTGATCGGCAAGCTGCCTGAAGGGCTGCCCGGCCACGGCGCAGACAACTCCATCCTCACGCAAACGCTGGCACTGCAAAACGAATCGCCTGTCTCGCGTGTCACGCTGGTATCCAAAGACATCAACCTGCGCATCAAGGCCGCTATTGTTGGTGTGCATGCGGAGGACTACTACAGCGATCGCACCATCGAGGATGTAGATCTGCTGCACGTGGGCAGTCATACCTTGCCGGCGGATTTCTGGGAGAAGAACGGCGCGGATCTGCGCTCAGGCACCGACAAAGGCCGTACTTGGTATGAGCTGGGCGGCGCGCAAATCGAACATTGGCAGTGCAACGAATTCGTGTACGACGAAAGCCCGCAGGGCATCGAAGCCATTGTGCGTCAGGTACAAGACGGCAAGGCCCGACTCGAACTGGTCAACGACTATCGCGTCGAGCGCAGTGGTGTGTGGGGCATCACCGCCCGCAATCGAGAGCAGAACTTCGCCCTCAACCTGCTGCTGGATCCGGAGATCGAAATGGTCACCATCCTGGGGCAGGCAGGCACCGGCAAAACTCTGCTGGCGCTAGCCGCAGGGCTATCTCAGACACTCGACAGCACTCGTTTTACGGAGATCATCATGACCCGTGTGACGATCCCGCTGGGCGAGGACATCGGCTTTCTACCCGGCACTGAAGAAGAAAAAATGGAGCCGTGGATGGGTGCGTTGATAGACAACCTAGAAGTCCTCACCCAAGGCTCTGGCGGCGGAAGCAATTGGGGGCGGGCTGCAACCAGCGACCTGCTGCGCAACCGCATCAAGATCCGCTCGCTCAACTTCATGCGCGGCCGCACCTTTCTCAATCGCTACATCATCATCGACGAAGCCCAGAACCTCACGCCCAAGCAGATGAAGGCCTTGGTCACGCGTGTGGGACCGGGAAGCAAGCTGGTTTGCCTGGGTAACATTGCGCAAATCGATACGCCCTATCTCACCGAGACCACCTGCGGCATCACCTATGTCGTGAATAGGTTCCGCGGCTGGCCACACTCCGGCCATATCACGCTGGTGCGGGGCGAACGCTCACGACTGGCGGACCGCGCCGCGGAGATCCTCTGATGAACTTTGAACCCTTGGCCCGCAGCGCGGTCTGAACCACATCATGAGCCTCAGCACACGCTGCATCACACCGGCTTTAGCCGCCGCCGTAGCACTGGCACTAGGCCGTATCGTGCTGGCGCAAGAGGCCCCAAATACCGAGCCTGCGCCGGTACCAATGACGGTGCCCGGCGCGCCGGCAGCGTTGAATTTGCCCGACATGGGTAGCGGCGCCAACGCCATCATCAGTCGCAAAGACGAGTTTCAGGTCGGGCGCATGATGGTGCGCAACCTGCGCGATGAAAATCAAATCCTCGAAGATCCCGAAGCGGCGGAATACATTCAGGACATCGGCTCGCGCATCGGCGCGCAAGCACAAGAAGGCGATCAAACCTTCAACTTCTTTTTCATACGCGACAAAGACGTCAACGCCTTTGCTCTACCTGGTGGCTTCATTGGCGCCAACACCGGCCTGCTGCTGCTGACCAACAACGAATCGGAACTGGCCGGCGTGCTCGCGCACGAAATTGGCCACGTGGTTCAGCGGCATATTGCGCGCGCCATCCAAGCACAAAGCCGCAACAACATCCCCATGATGGCCGCCATGCTTGGCGCCATTCTTATTGGCGTTGCCTCCGGCAATCCCAATGCCGCTATCGGCGGTCTCTCGATGGCGCAGGGCGCTGCCATGCAGCAACAAATCAACTTCACACGGATGGAAGAGTCGGAAGCAGATCGCGTCGGCATCGGCTACCTGGCTGCAGCAGAGTTTGATCCGTCGGGCATGGCAGGCTTCTTTGGCGCCATAGGTCGCGGACAAACCGCCTCTTACAACGACATCCCAGACCTACTCAAAACCCATCCCGTCAGTGCACTGCGCGTAGCAGAAGCACGCGCGCGTGCCTCGCAGCTGCCGCCGCGCTCTAGCAAAAAACCAGATACCGTCAGCTATTCACTGATCCGCGAACGGGTACGCGTGTTGTCGGCCGAATCCGACACAGATATGCGCCCTTATTACGTGCGACTGCGCAGCAACAGCGGCGACGGCTTGGCGTTGCGCTATGGCGCAGCATTGGCCGACATCAAGGCAGCCGATCCGACCAAGGCGGCAGGCGAGCTGCAAACCATGATGAAGAGCAACCCGGAGTTGACGCTGCTGCATACCGCCCTGGGCGAAGCACAGATGGCAGCTGGCCAGCAAGAACAGGCCTTGGCCACCTTCGCCAAAGCACTGGATCTGTTCCCACGCAACGTGCCGGTCACCGTGCGCTATGCCGAAGCGTTGATGCGGGCCGAGCAACCTGCCAAGGCGCACCAACTACTGCTGGATCTGTTCAACAACACCCAACCGACACCTTCTCAAATCAGGCTGACGGCCCTGGCAGCCAGTGCGGCCGGGGAAGCCGGCGACGCCTACTACTACATGGCCGAATACCACCTCTCTAGCGGCGATCTGATGCTCGCTACGCAGCAATTGGACCTGGCCCTGACAGATCCGCACCTGACTGACGTGCAGCGCAAGCGCTACTTCGCGCGTCGCGAGGAAATCCGCGACCACCTACGCGAGCAGCGCCTGCAGCGCGGCGGGCGATGATAGGTAGAACCACTTTGCCGCCAAAGTGGCAGGGCTGTTAGGCTCGCGCCCTATGCCTACCCCCTCTGCTTATTTTGTTGGCCTTCGCGGCCCGTTCCTGCTCGCATTGGCGCTGCTGATTAGCGGTTGTGCCACCACACGTCAGGCCTCTACCAGCGATCCGCGTGACCCACTGGAAAGTTGGAATCGCTCGGTTTATTCCTTCAATACCTCGCTGGATAACGCCGTAGCCCAGCCCATTGCCAAGGCCTATGTGGCCGTAGCGCCCCAGCCTGTGCGCAGCGGTGTGTCAAATTTCCTAGGCAACATCGCCTATCCCGGCGTGGTCGTTCAGGATCTGCTGCAAGCCAAACCCAAGCGCTTTATCCGTGACACCGGCCGCCTGCTGGTCAACACCACCGTAGGTATCGGCGGGCTGTTCGACCCCGCCACGGGCATGGGCCTGGCGGCCAACAACGAAGACTTCGGCCAGACTTTTGGCCGCTGGGGGATGCCGCCAGGGCCTTATTTGATGCTGCCTGCATTGGGGCCTTCAACGCTGCGCGACACCGTGGGATTGGTGGGCGACCACTTCGTGCAACCCGAGAGCTACAACAACAACACGGTGGTGGGCTGGGGACTCAGCGGCGCACGTTTAGTGTCTCGTCGTGCACAGCTGCTAGGCACCGAGGCAGCTCTTGAGCGCTACCTGGATCCCTATAACTTCGTGCGCAATTCGTATTTGCAGCGGCGCATTTTCCTGATCTATGACGGTAACCCGCCAGAACAGAATTACGACGACGACGAGACGCCGTAATCGCCTCTGCAGCGCCGACGGTAGCGGTCAGGCGCCAGTTAGCAGAGTCTGTGTATCGGTGATGTTGGCCAGGGCCAGCAGCC
>Ga0114974_10003898_pt1 | contig 11204 bp, 14 predicted proteins | sample S_130206_EF_Meta_FD_87318 | JGI IMG/M metagenome (GOLD analysis project Ga0114974, IMG submission 87318) | Freshwater microbial communities from Lake Simoncouche, Canada to study carbon cycling - S_130206_EF_MetaG | ecosystem: Environmental > Aquatic > Freshwater > Lake | place: Lake...
AACATTTCCAACAGCCTACCATCGAGAGTATCAATAGGTTCGCCGGCAATAGTAAGTTCAGTTTGTTGTATTAATGCATGTCCCACTGAATTTGTCCAACCGAATACTGGCTGAGTAGTATATCCTGCTGGTGCTGCAGCAGATGCTGTTTTTTGTACAGTTGATATATCAGGCATAACAGTAACAAGAAATGCTCGTGTAACTAGGTGTCCTCTGCGAGGTATTGTTGCTCTTGCAGTAGTACCGAAAGAAGGTCGTCCATCGAAATTCATGCGATACCATTCTGTAGTGAACCGACCAGTCTTAAGAAATACTTTTTGAAATGTATCTATCTTAGGAATTCCTTTCGGAGGAATAAGTCTATCTTCTTGTAGTCCTGAGTATAGAATATATAGCAGGCTTGCTGAAGCCATATTCTCTCTTCTATATAAAATAGGAAACTTCTAAGTGTTCACGCGAGTAAAAATGAAAGCAATATCTAACCAATCTATAGTCCGCCATGTTTCTAGATGTACCACTCGACGTATTACATCATCGCATATTTCCATTTTTAGATTATAAGTCTAGAACGAATCTAAATGCTATCTTACCTATTCACGAACGAAAGTCTACTCCGTTACGAAAGGATAGTCATTTAGAATTCAGAATTATATTTACAAAGGCAATGGTTCGTAAATTCAGAACAACATTTATTCTAGCATTTTCGCATGAACTTTTAGGTGTTCTTAGACAGTTTGATCGAACGAATTTCATTTGCTTACAATATTGTAAAAATCTTAGAAAGGAAATTATACGATCGCTTTATTATCTTGAAAAAAAGGTATCGCGTTTATATGGTCTAAATACTATTACATACACAGAAATTAGGAAACAGTTAAATAGTTTATCGCTATCTATTTCGGATACGTATCCGTTCATAAACTCATATCCGTTACCTCAGGAATTCACAGCTGTTTCAGGCAATGAACCTCCCGTAATAAGTGTAAAATTGCCTGCATTAGAAATTCCATATGATTATACAGATGTTGATGTATTTCATGAGGTTGATAAGGATCTAAGGAGAGGAAAGGAAATGATGGGATTATGGGCATGGAGAGGTGATTTTACAGCATAATATCCTGCAATAACATATCTAAGAACCCAACCTAAATATATATTACACTCATAGTACAATGGTTCTGAGTAGTGCAGTATGTATTGTTTGCAATAATGCAGAGAGTACTCCCATTATTTTTAACAATAGTTGTAAATGTCATACAATCGTTCACCCGATGTGTTACAATTGGTATTTAAAACATAATAGGAATGAATGCCCGATATGTAAAAAGATAGTTACTCCTTTAGCGATAAACGATTCGCCTGATACATCTTGCAGTTCATTAAGCCTACTATGTTTTTTATATTAATCGAGTTTTGAAAAAATTGAATAAATATCTGATCAAAAAATAAGTCCAACATGACAACAACACAAGATACTTTGCTAACTCTTCTTCGAAAGGTGCTGCCTGATGCGAATGATTTTGAACGAATGACAGACGTTACATTTATTCAAGATATGGACTATGAGGCATTTGTTACTCATAATGTTACGGCAGCGAATATCTTGATGGAGTATCATCAAGAGGATGCTACTTTCTTCAAGGGTCTATTGAGACGTATTTGTTTCAGGCAGATTCACGCCCTCGATATGGAGAGTTGTTCCATGTTCACAGCTACTACTGCATATTTCAATGATGACATGGAGATTATAATTGTTACACCACGTTAACATGTAACCCCTAATCCATATAAATATGATTGACGAGTCCATTTTGGAATCGTAGCCAATCTAGACGTATTACATAGACTAAGACCTCCCATTCTTTATTCTCTGCCCCCCAAGGTTGGGCAACACTCAAAGCCAATTTAACACTTTGTAACTTGGATGCATTTGCAGTTCCTGAAGGTTGATGCTGCCCAGGATTTTTTGCGAAAGAATATCCATAAATGAACTGTGAATATGCTGCAATACCCCCCTTATGTAAATAAGAGATATGTTGCCGAAACCATTGTTCTTCTTTATTAATAATTTCAATTCCATTCAAATAAATAGATGCTTTTGTAAGTAAAGGCCTTTGCTTGTTATACAAGGGATGATATTCTTGCGCAGTCACAGAAGAATAATTCGTGAAATCGTTTCGTATCGTATTTGCTTTTCTTCGAATGACCCATATAATTTCTTCCATTGGATGATTTATTTCAATAGGAAGTTGTACATTAATAATATCTTCTGTTGATGCTGTAACACTATACTTTAATGGTTCTAAGAAGGAAAACGATTCAACGTTTCTTACTAAACATTCGAAGGGAGAATGCAGAATAGCATCGCGAATTGAACCATTTGTATGTGCAGCATATGTAATCAACTGGATTTTTTTAAAGGAAGGAATTGTTGCAGAAGTTGTTATGGTGCGGGCAGTATTTCCAAGCAGATCTGCTCCTTTATCAAGTATAGACAATATTCGTCCAAGGGGTGTATTGAGGGCTGATGTATATATACAACTATCGTATTTATTCGCTTGAATGTTACTTGTAATACATTGTTCGAATGGACGTAGTGTAATATGTATTTTTACTGATCCTTGTTTTGCAGCCAGGAGAGGGAATCCTTCACTTAGAGCAATGCGTTGAAAGAAGAAGGCGAGAGGTATACACAGAGAACCAGATTCAGTAGGAAACGGACTTGTAGATGGTATTACATAGGGAAAAGGCCTTTTCCCTATTCCATCGACGGCAATACCATACTGGGATTGTATATCCCAATTTAGAATACCATATATATGCATGAAATCACCGTCGATGCTTTCAATCGTTACTCCATTCACTTCTAACTCTGCTCGTTCGATAATTGTTGTTCCTAGACTATTGGTATAATTCCATACTGTCTGGCCTGGTGCATATACATACTGCCCCGTTTGAAATCTGCATAGACTAGTATCATCTAACCAATGACCTAATTCAATTTGTACAAAGGTAGACATGAGAATATCTCCACAACCCACGGATGGGACATCAAAGGTAAACTTTTGCCCGAAAGAAGTTGGTCCTCGAAAAGGGAATTGTTGTAAGGAAAGAGATATTGGATGAATCTTTCTGTCGGGAGTTGGTAACCACCATGTAGATTGTGCATCTAAGGGAAAATAATGATTATCTTGGAAATCTCTAGGAGTTAAATCGAGTAGAGTTGTGATATCGGCTCCAAATTTAACGGAGTCCATGCTATGATGTATATGTAATAAAAAAATGAAATAAACACATCGATCTTACAAGGTCCCGTTTTACAATGAATGATTCTTCAGGATATTGTTTTGCTCCTTCTTCAAAAGTCTTGAAGGCAGATGGTTCTCGTGTAAGTATAGAGGGGCTGCAGAAAGGTGATTTAGTCTGGACACCCTCTGGTCCTTCAACTGTCTTGGCAATTGTTGAATGTGGAAGATATTCTTATGCACATACAATGTGTAATATTGATGGAGTCTGTTTATCGCCGTGGTATCCATTTAGAAGAAAGGGTGGAGGTTGGCTTCGTCCTATTGATATGTTCGAACGCTATGATTGTATTCTTACAAAAGTATATGCTATCGCATTAGACAATTATCACTGTATTGATATAAATGGACTAGAGTTTCCTACTCTTGGTCATAGTTTTGAGGAGCCGGTGGTTGAGCATAACTATTTTGGCAGTAAGAGGGTAATTGAGGGTCTAAAGAATCTCCCTGGTTGGGATGCTGGGAGACCTGTATTTGTAAATTTAACTGTGAATTATGATCGTGTTACTGGAGAAATTAATGGCTGGTTTGATCTGGTATAAAGTATTCTCATCCTATTAAACTATATCAAAAATTAAATTTATCAAATAATTCTCCACGCGTATGCCATATTTCAGACTGGGGTCTATTTACTATATAATAAATAGGATTAAAATCTTTAAAACTGTCACTATCATGATACGTGGAAAGCATTGTATCTAAATCTTCTACTTTTAAATCTGTATATTGTATTAAATTATACCATATACCATGACAAGAAATATCAATATAAGTAGAGATATAATTAAAATATTTTTTTGGTATGAATATTAACATAGGATTTACCCTTGGTAAATGTCCTAACTTATGATGTGGTTTAAAACATATTGATGCAAAACGAATAGTTTTCCAATCATCTTTAAATACTGACATAAACTCCTTTTTATAACATATATCTATGCGCGAAAGTAAAATAAAATCATATGTATCAACATTTAAAATTTTATTTAAACACTGTGTTAATAGATATTTTGTCCCTAATCTATCAATAGGTATTAAAGTATCTATTAGATTATTTTTATAAATATCAACAATCTTAGGAAGGTGTTCAGTAATATATGTACCAATAATTATATCTATAGAGTAATTTTTCTCTAAATCTTCGACAAATATCATATGAGATTTTGAAGCCTCTATTTGACCTACAACGGAGTCATCAGAACCAATATTTCTATTTCCTTGTCCTCCAAGGCGAAATGATTCGCCCATAAAGATTATTAAGCCCTTTTTCATCTAATAAATTATATATAATTATCAACCGATTCTAATGCGGCTAAAATAGCTGCATCCATATTATAGTATTTATAATTAGCCAGACGTCCCACAAAATGTACATTTTTCTCTAACAGAACAAGTTCTTGATATTTTTTATAAAGTGTCTGATTTTGCTCTGTAGGTACAGGATAATATGGTTCACCTTCTGCAGTTGAATATTCTTTAACAATTATTGTTTTTCCTGGTATATTCTGATTTAGAAAGTGTTTATACTCTATTATACGGGTAAAAGGTTCTTCTAAAGATGGGTAATTTACTGCACCCATTTTCTGAAAGGTGTCTACATCTAGTGTTTCTTCTTCAAATCGTATTGATCTATACTCTAATTTTTCATATCCTGCTTCTGAAAAATATGCGTCGATAGGTCCTGTATAAAATACAGAATTATATTTGGAATTCATATCCTTTATATATTCGGTATTTAAGTTAATTGTAATATTAGGATGGTCTATCATTGCAGATATCATTGCAGTATATCCCTTTGCAGGCAGAGCTTGGTATTTGTCTGAAAAATAGTATGGATCCCAGTTTGTGCGAACTGGTATCCTTTCTAACACAGATGCATCTAACTCTTCTGGAAATTTATCCCATTGTTTAAATGTATATCCTTTGAAAATTTTTTCGTATAGCTGATGCCCAACGCGGGCTAAACCAATGTCTTTTGAATTCATAGGATTATCACATTTAAGAGTATTGTTTTCTAGCCATTGCTTCATTTCACCTTCGGATTGAATATTCGTACCACAAAGTATATTTACAGTATCAATATTAACTGGAATTGGAAAATACTTACCGTCTATGCAGCCTTGAACCTTATGTTTCCATGGTATCCATTCGCTAAATTTCTGAATATAATCCCATACTCTTTCTGAATTTGTATGGAATAAGTGTGCCCCGTATTTATTCATTAAAATACCATCCTTATTAATATAATCATAGCAGTTACCCCCTATGTGACTACGTTTTTCAATAATGGTTACTTTGTAATCCTTCTCAGCCATTTCTCGTGCAATAGTTGCTCCGGATAAACCAGCACCAACTATTAACATCTAGACTGTATTAGTATATATATTTACATAAATTTACGAAAAATATGATATCCTATTTAAAAACTATTACATATATAATCTATATGACTATTTGTATTGTAGTAGCAAGATATAATGAAAATGTGGAATGGACTAAACAATTTCCAAATACAATTATATATAATAAGGGACAATCATTAAATGATGATTACAATGAGATTTTTTTGGAAAATGTTGGAAGAGAAGGTCATACATATTATAAATATATATGCGATAATTACGATACATTAGACGAGTATACCATTTTTTTGCAAGGAAGGCCATTTGACCATTCACCGAATATAATTAATGATATACATACCCATATAAATAATAAAGATTTAAATATAGATTTTCAGTACTTATGTGAAGTAAGAGATTCTAATTTAAGCGGATGTTGGATGCACGGAGGTTTACCATTAATTCAAGTATATGAACACTTATTTAATGAAAGAAGAACAGATATGCATTTTCAATTTGGATGTGGAGCTCAATTCATAGTTTCAAGGGAAAGAATACTAAAGAGATCAAAAGAATTTTATTCTAAGATAGTTAAAATGTTAGAGTATAGTATAAATCCAATAGAAGGATATGTAATAGAGAGGTTTCATCAGATGATTTTCAATTAATCATACTATATAGCTGGTATAAAGTGTTAGTACAAGGTAACTATAATGGACTCATCGTTTGCTCTAATGTCCTTTGTATCAGGAGCATTTTTTTACGTTCTATCTGTAATACCATGGACGTTAACATTCCTTTTAACACGATATGTTGGAATATATTATTATCATATTAAAGAAAAAGAAGCATGTGTGCATATTCAACGTAAATTATATAACTGTTGTAGCACAATAACCGATGGTGGTAAAGGTATGGGATATTCGTGTGGATATTGGTATATCTTATATTTACAGGCCTCAAATAACGGTTATTTAGGAGATAATTCTGTATGGATTATAGCAACAAAGAAATCATATGAAACATTAATAGAAGAAGAAGCGTCTCATGAACTAAAAGAGTTTAATGAAGTAACTGAAATAGAGGACTCAATCACATTACTCGAGAGGTTTGGACGATATGATAATTTATATTATCGAAAACGCGAATTAACCTTTGACAGTGTACCAAGAGTTGAACAAACAAAGATTTTAACTTCTATAGAGGACTTATTTTCAATGAAAAGATATTTATGTGTATTGATACATGGGGAGCATGGTACTGGTAAATCAATGTGTGGTCTCTTTTTAACACGGCGATTAGGAGGAGTATACTGCGATACAATGAATCCATTTGGCCCTGGCGATACAATTCATACTATATATAACGATACTGATTATGATAAAAAAAGGCCTCTTATTATAATCCTAGATGAAATTGATACTCAATTAGAGAAGGTACATGCAGGTATTCCTAGTCATAAATCCATAGATATATTAGCAAAAGATAAGACTGGTTGGAATCGTATGCTTGATACTGTGCAAAAGGGTTTATTTAAAAATATTATTCTTATTTTAACAACGAATAAAACACCTGAATATATACGATCGATCGATCCATCATTTATTCGAGCGGGTCGCGTTGATGGAATATATGAGTTACGTCAACTCGCCGAAGATACGACGAAAAAAGTTGAACCTGACTCGCTGAGCTAAGTTAAGTCCTACCGTTCAAATGCAGTACTCTGAGCTTATTCCTATCTTCGATTCTAGTGTGAAGAGTTCTCTGCAGGTGCAAGCAAATACGGAGAATCTGGCTATGTATGTGCAGATTGGATATAGTATGCTTATTATTATGATGTCTGTGTCTATTATTGCAACAATTTGTATGATTGAGAAGCGATCGTCTCTAGCCGAGCTTGTTGTAGATAAGAAGTATTCTGATCCACAAGAGATGGTGGAGAGTGAAGACTCCCCATCAGCCCTTCATCGCATGTGTAGTCATGGATGCTGTCCCCTGGGTCAGAAGTTTGAGGATTACTATAATACATTTCCACTTCCTGCACTGAAGGAGCGAAATGATTCGCTTATGCAAGAGTGTAATATGCTTTCTGATGAGTATACATTGGCCAAGGAGGCATATAATGAGGCAAAGGATAACTATAATCGTGTGCATAAGAATCTTGGCCACATGATTAAGTCGAGTGAGAAGTTGGACACTGTCTATGAGTCTCGCGTTATCACAGAGAAGGTTAGTAGTCATAGTGTCGACGAGATGTATGATATGCTTTCTGCGGTGCATCAGTGGAAGCCATTTGAGTATGCTCCAGAGGGACTGTACCCTCACCAGAAGACTTTGTGGGAGACAGTCCTATTGAATGAGATTTATACCAGGAAGAATACGGCATAAACTAGAAGAATGAGTATTATATATGTACACTATAGAAGTCTATGTCCGCAATCAAGAAGATCTGAATGATATTACATCCATGCTAAAACAAAAACACATGGTTTATACAAAAAAGGACATCATCACATTGGATGAAGATCTTTTTTACAGCCAATATGCCGAATCTAAAGAAGAATATGTAACACCATCAAAAGAATTTTCTATTCTATGCGGAAGGGAATATTTAAATCTAGGTGGAGAAATTAGTTTGAAAGATATTTATACATTTCTATGTAAACAAATCACAAATCCTAATTGTTTTTTTCTAGAATCATTAATGCAAACAAAAGAATATATGAATGCAAATCCAATGAAAGGTGAAGGTTTATAGAGAAAGTACTCTTAGGTATATATGAATACACTTGCCTTTAGAAGTGTACGGGTTTCCCATCCAAACCATAGTATAGAATTTAATTGGCCAGTAGGGAAAGAAATACCTCGTGACATACGAACATTAACAGTTGGTGAATTCTATCTTGCCTTACAATTAGTAGCCAAGTGTATTAAGGATGTGAAACGGGATGTGTCAGGTCAAGGATATGATACGCCCGATGAATATAAAGATAAATACGATCTTCTAGTATCGAATTTTCATCAGAATATGGAAATTAATTCTGAGGAATGTACAAAGTTAAAGGATACATTAAGGGAGGCAATTGTTGAGGTGACAGAAGAAATAGAGAAAATAAAGGGATTACTTCAAGAAAATCAAGAAAAACGCCCTGAACCATTTGTTAACCATGCAGAAGTAGAACGAGAGGAACAGCCACAAGAACAACAGCCACAACCACAAGCACAACAACAACCACAACAACAACCACAACCAATAGTAAAGAAACGTGGCCGTCCAAGGAAACAGTAAAACAACTAAACCTACACATGGTGGAAAACTATCAGTCTAAACAACTTAGATATTCTACATTAAGTATGCAGTTTAAGAATAATGTGCCAATTAATATAGACAGTGAAATATTTGATATTAAAGAAAATGTATCTTCAATATCAACAAATGTTCATACTAGTTCAAAGGCATATACTTTTTACAACGAATCCTTAGATCAGGCTAACCCAAATATATTCTTTATTCTTGAAACACCTCATCATGCTGCCTTTTGTCATTGGGTATTTGAATCGGCAATATTTCTGCCCTACGTTAAACAGTTCAAGAATGCTAAACTCCTATTAAATAGAAACCCATTTAGAAAATATAAGAAACTCTTTTTAACCGCCTTTAATCTTAATGACAGTGATATAGTGTTTTTAGATAATATATACCAAGAAAATACTGAATATACAAATATCCCGCCTAATAATATTTGTATTATCCCCAACCACCTTACTCACTGCGATAGATCACCAAATTCTGTAAATAAAGATAATTTAGATAGGTACACCGGTCTATTACTCAATTTTAGGGATATACTTATAAATGACTCATTTACGTATGAAAAAACAATCGATCATTTATTTTTACCACGTAATACGGTTGAAAATTACACTAACCAATGTATTAATTACTCAAAAATACATGAACTTTTAAAGGATATAAAATATACTGAATATGATACCATGAATACTGAAGATATAAAAGAACAATTTTTATTAATATCACACGCGGAGAACATATATCTAGATTTTGGTTCAGCCTTATTTGTTAATATATTTTTTTCAAAACAGAGCAATGTGTATGTTGTAAATAAAAAAATCAATCAATATAGAAACTATGCATTTCCAACATGTATTATTGATATTATTGAACGCGAAAATAATGTGGTGTATTTATAATATATTCTAAGTATAAATATCTAAGGTCATACATCGAACAGAACCACCTGAACGTTCAAATTCTTCTGTATTTACTTGTTTTATGTGTAAGCCAGTTATAGTCTCGAGAGCATGTTTTGCCTTCGCGTCTGTTATTTTATGCGTTATAAGATTTTTACCGTCAACAACGGAATTAAGGCAGAACGAATCTTTCGTATCTAGTACATGTACAGCCGTATGTCCAAGAAACTTTCTTAGTTTTGCAATACTTTCTTCAGAAAAGGCACGTTTATGTACAATACACTGATTCACAGACTGCCCAGACCGTCCAGACCGTCCAGACCGTCCAAACTCTAACATTGCAACATCAAGATGATAATATGTATCTGATTCTAAGGGTAATATAAGTAGTTTCGGTGGAACTAACCCGTGTTTTGTATATATACGATTAAGAAGTGTATCTAAAATGTCAAAACTTTTCTTCGTCGAGCGATGGCCATATCCTCCAACAGCTAATGTCCCTCCATGAAACCATTTTAATTCAGCCTGTCCTTCGAAAGGAGCAGAAGAACTTCCAGGAAATGCAATAGTTTTAATTCCTAAATCAGAATACATCCGTTTCAAATATGGTAACTCTCTCTTCCGTTGAATATATTTCATGTAGGGTAATAGGATACAAGGCTCGGGAAGACGGGGAAGAGATAGTCCACCATTTGCTACAAAGACTAAATCTGGTAAGCGTATGTTCGGTTCTACAGAAAGTGTATATACATACACATCGGTTCCAAATTGTTTAGTCAGTTCTTGATGTTCTTTCTCTACTTCTTTTTTACTGACCGCATACTTTATATCAATGTAAGGATTTTGTTTATCTTGCATTGATGTAATTTCAAATGTATTTGGCTGGATACATACGTGTATCATCTATATATTTATCTGATTATAAACGAGGAGCCTGGCGAACGAGGAATTCCTTCGTCATTTTAACAGGGTGAAAGAATTGTTTAAATATAGCAATCGCATCCTTTTGCTGAAATGGTTTACATGAAAATACATCAAGATATACTTCATTCGAATCTTCGCTGAAGTGGGCAGTGATATTTGATGTTTCAATCAATTGCACTAATGTATATCCCTTTTGCACCGACGTGCCAAAACGAACAATATGCGGTGCTCCATATGCAACCATATCAATACCTTTAACAAGTTCTTCTGAAAACTGCCGAATTGTTTCTTTCGATCGAATTGCCTCGGGGTTACATCCAGCAGCATTTATAAGTAAATGATATCCCCAACACTTTTTCTTTTGTTTCCTTGTCTGAGTCATCTATCTAGAGAATATAATTATTTAACAATTATCTAGATC
>Ga0114974_10003900_pt1 | contig 11203 bp, 11 predicted proteins | sample S_130206_EF_Meta_FD_87318 | JGI IMG/M metagenome (GOLD analysis project Ga0114974, IMG submission 87318) | Freshwater microbial communities from Lake Simoncouche, Canada to study carbon cycling - S_130206_EF_MetaG | ecosystem: Environmental > Aquatic > Freshwater > Lake | place: Lake...
ATGGGACTGAATACCACTGTGTCCCAGTAGCTACACACATAAAAGTTGCCGTTGCTGGGGAATCCATCCAAGACAGGACCACGCACTGGTACTTCCAGTTCGTTGGCCACATTCAGTGCTGTGGGTGCCCAGGTTGTGGGTCCATCGTTGAGTCCAAATGCATTGCTCCAACGCACTGTGGTAGCAAAATTGGTCACCACACTGGTGTTGGCATCCACACTGGTCAAGTTGCCGGCAATCAAGATTGATCCCACATTGGGGGTATTGTACAGTCGCATCCAACCTGCGGTCAGACTTGACCAATCGTCGTTGTAGTTCCAGATATAGGCTGGCGGTGCTGCCAGGGGATCGTTTGAGTACTGCACAAATGTTGCGGCTTGTGCAGTCAAGTACATGGGTGGATGCAAGTTGTCGTTGATGAACAGGGTGGTGCCGTTCCAGGCATCTGTGATATTGGTATCCAGGCTGTAGCCACTCAGTGGCATACCACCCGGACTCACATCAATCCAGGCACCGGCACCATTGGTAGCATACCAACGACCTGCTGATGTGGCCACTATGAACCACCAAATATCTCCGTTGCCTCTGTAGCCACCAGTGACAAATATGGGTGTGCCTGTGAGATTGTCCAGGATCTCTTCGTCGCCCAGCACTGACCTAATGCCGCGTATGTCAGTTTCCACATTGAATCCTGAATTGTATTCATTGGGACCCAGCGCACTGCTTGGCACATCCGGGTGGAAGGTCATGTTGGTAAAAGGTACTTTGTTTTCTTCGTAGCGTTGTGCCATGTTTGTTCCTTGTTATTGGTTTTGTTTCCAAATAATCAATACTACGCCTGTGCCGCCAGCAGCTGGAGTATCGTTATAACCACCGCCTCCACCACCGCCTTTGCCAGCTGTTCCAGGGGTGGCTGTAACCAATGTTACTCCGCCTGAGCCGCGTCCGCCTGTGCCGCCACCACCTGTGCCGCCTGCTCCTTCTTGACCTGCTGTAGAGCTTACACAAGCACCGCCGCCACCGCCACCGTATATTGTTCCAAGACCACCGTCGGCATAGGTAAAAGTTACGCCATTACCGCCGCGGCCTCCTAAAGTGACAACCCCTTCATCGCCGCCCACTTGACCTGCACCACCACCACCACCGGTCCCAAGATTTGAGGTAGTCACTGTGTTGCCACCTGCATTGCCTTGACCTGCTGTGCCTGCACCACCCAAATTAACTCCGGGTCCTGCGGCGCCGCCGCCACTGCCACCCGGCAATCCTGGATAAGATCCGCTGCCGGATTCTGCACCACCACCACCACCACCAATGGCTGTAAAACCAAAGGCACTGCTGTTGCCGCCATTGCCGCCTCTTGGGGCGGCGGCTGCTGTTGTGCCAGGTAATCCACCCTCGCCGATAGTGATAGAATAAGTTCCAGGCGCCAAATTAGCAAAAGTTCCAGTGATCACACCGCCACCACCGCCACCACCACCTAAATCGTCGCCACCACCACCACCGCCTGCCACAATGAGATATTGTACATTGGTCATGGGTCTGGTCACAATGAGTTGTTGATTTGTTCCACCTTGTTCCACAAAAAATTCTAATCGCGTGTAATTCTGCCTTACTCCGCTTATTGTTCTAGCAACATAGGAAACAACACCACCATAGGCAGGCAAATTGGGAAAAGTTTGATTGTGCGCAAACGGCATTAAGCGTACCCTTTGACCATGTTGCACAAGTAATTGGAACCATCATAAAATATGCTCAACATGTCTATGCTGTTGGCTGTGGTGCTGAGTGTTTTAAGGCCATAGGCAAATTTGTAAACAACATTAGGTGTCATGAGTCTTGATCCTGTGGCGTCTTGAGTGATTATCAAAGTAATACTGCTGCCTGTGACCATGCCAGTGGGTGCGTTCAGTGTAAAATTGGCTGTGGCTGTGATTCTTTGCACTATGCCAGTGCTATAAACTGGTGTAAAGCTGGTACTGGTATTGACCGGGCCAGCAGTCAGTTCAGCATAGGCCAAGAGATTACTGCTCAAGGTCACATTGCCGCCGGCACTGATTGTGCCTGTTGTGCGTAGATTACCAGCTGTGACAGTGCCGGTTGTGCTGATGGTGTTGCTGCCAAATGCAGCCAGCAAATTCACAACATTGGCATTGCTGTAATTGCTACTGATACCGGTCAACAAGCTGCCATTGCCAATAAAGAAATTGCCAGACACATTGCTGGTGTTGGTGGGCAAGTATGCAGCCACATTGGCATTGGTATATGGTGTGGGGTTGTTGTTGGTCACAGTAACAACACCAGTTGCATTGTTAACGCTGATACCTGAACCTGCCACAATGCTGGTCACAATGTTGCTGAGTTGACCGCCATTGCCAAAATGAGTGCCTGTGATATTGGCACCGGTAATGTTGCCAGTGGCACTAATGGTGCCTGCGCTGGTGATGGTAGCAATGTTTAGCATGCTGAATCCATTGCCGGCAATGTTGCCTGTCAAATTGCCCGACAAAATACCTGCTGGCAAATTGGTCAATCCAGCGCCATTGCCGGTAAAAGTGCCGGCTATGATATTGCCCGTGGTGGATATGTTGTTGCTGCCAAAAGCACTGAGCAAACTGACCACATTGCTGTCGCTGTAGGTGGCAGGCAAGCCAGTTAGCTGACTACCGTTGCCAAAAAAGAAAGGTGCTGTGATATTGCCAGTGGCACTTACTATATTGGGATTCAAATTGCCCGTGTAAGTGGGGAGGTATGCAGCCACATTGCTGTTGCCATAACTGCTGACTATGCCTGTGAGTTGGCTGCCGTTGCCCGCAAAATTCACAGCAGACACATTGCCCACTGAAGAAATGTTAGTGGCAGTGATATTGCCAGTGTAGGTGGGCAAGAATGCAGCCACATTGCTGTCGCCATAACTGCTGACTATGCCGGTAAGTTGGCTGCCATTGCCTATGAAATAGTTGCCAGTGATGTTGCCAGTGGTGCTGATGTTGCCAGTGCTGTTGTTCACATAGCTCTGCAGGTTGGCTGTGGTCACGCTGTAGTTGACATTGGCGTCAACCACAGGTATGATGGTACTGGCCGTGATGTTGGCTAGATTGGGTAGGTCTGTAAATTTTACATTGGCCATTGGGCTATTCCTCTATAAATGGGTCATTGGTTTCAGTGACCAAGTTGTCAACACCGTTTTGTGTGACAAAAAAATTGGTTACTACAAACACAGGCACAGGACCTATGGTTATACCGGCACCAATGGTTATTCCGTTGCCTATTTCTATCATAGCACAGGTCCTGTGGCACCTGGGATGATCACAGGTTCTGGTTCAGGTTCTGGCAAGCCAAAATAGGCTCTGGCCGCTGTGTCTGATTCAAACCATGTCCATCCATCTATGGGATAGGCATAGGTCGCATGCAGATTGGCATGCAGTTCATAGGTGGCATGTAGCACACTGTTGGGTGCATACAATAATTGTTCATTGTCAAGTTTGTAAAAAGCTGCGCTCATGTTGTTACCGCCCATCCTTTTGCTGTGGCAATAGTTGTGTTGGCCGTGGCCGCACCTGGATTGCCTGTGACAGTGATGGTTTGAGTGGTCACTGTGGCCAAGTTAGAGAATATGTTGTTCAAATCTGCGGCTCCAAAGTTGCAGTTGGCTATGGTAAATGTGAACTTGAACTGTTGTAGATCTGCACGACTCAAACTGGTGCAAGTGGCAAACATGGTGGTATAAGCGGCAGTGTTTGGAACAGCGTTGCCCACTATGGTTCCTATGTTGCTGAGACTGCTACAGGCGTTGAACATGTTGACCATGCTGCTGGCCGCGTTGACATTGGCTGTGTTCAAGTTTGGCACCAGGGTCAGGCTTGTGCAACCTGAAAACATGGCATTGACATTGGTGCCTTTGGCTGTGTTGATGGCAGGTGCTGTTTCCAAGCTGGTGCAGTTGATGAACATGCTGCTGAAGTTTGTGACATTGGCTGTGTCCAAAGCTGGCACTGACCTTAATGCTGTGCAACCACTGAACATGCTCACAGTATTGGCATTGTTGGTGGTCACATATGTGGGCACTGTTTCCAGGCTCACACAGTTGATAAACATGCTGGTGGTTGTGGTCACGGCTGTCATGGTGGTTATGGTGGGTGCTGTGATCAAGGCACTGCAACCACTAAACATAGTGGCTGTAGTGGTCAGGCTGCTGGTGGTGGTTATGGTACCAACACTACGCAGACTAAAACAGTTTAGGAATAGGCCACTAAATGTGGTGGCAGCACTGAAATTCAGTGCCGGCACTGTTTGCAGACTGTCGCAGTTGCTAAATGTCTGCAGGGCATTGGTCACACTGGCAAAATTAAATGGTGGTACAGTTTGCAAATCGCTACAGTTACTAAACAATGTTTGTGAGTCTGTGACATTGCTGAAATCAAACAAGGGCACGCTACTCAAACTCCTACAGGAGTTGAACATGCTTTGTGCATTGTTGCAGTTGATCATGTTGTACAAGGGCACAGTGGTCAGGCTGCCGCAAAACACAAACATGTTGTTGGCCACAAACTTATTGGCTGCAGCCGTGGCTGGAAATTGTATGAATGGTGCCACTATCAAACTACGGCAACCTTCAAACATGCTGGCACAGGTGCTGCCACTGGCTGTAAAAGCAGTCAGCGTGTAATTGGGCACACTGAGCAAGCTTCTACAGTTTACGAACATGCTGGCAGTGCTGGTGGCCGCCGAAGTGTCCAAGGCCGGAGCTTGTTCCAAACTAAAACAATTCTGGAACATATTACTAAAGTTTGTGACACTGGCAGTGGCATACACAGGCACACTGCGTAGATTGTTACAGGCATTGAACATGTTATTGACATCTGTGATGCCTGAAAATGTAATTTCTGGTGCTACTTGCAGGGCCGTGCAGTTCAGAAACATGCTGGCCGCACTGTTGCCACTGAACGCTGTGCTGCCTGTGGGCAATTCTACATTTTGCAAGGCAATGGCATTGTAAAACATGGCGTTGTTGATGCCGCTACTGGCCCAACTGCGTATCTTGACCTGTTGTAGATAACCCAATCGCACTGTGGGTGTTGAGTTACCAATGGTAAAGGTTGTGCCAGCACTGTTGGTGGCTATGTCCAGATCCAACCAAGGGGCTGTGGGGCTTCCGCTTTGGGTAAAACTGGCATTTTTCTTTTGTAGATCTACTGCTGTAATGGTGCCAGAACTTTGCGCTGTGATTGTGACAACGACCTGTCGATAGCCCTGTGTGGTAGTGGTGCCGGCACTGATGCTTGAATAGGTATAGGTGTGGCTGGCTGTGACTCCAGTGGCAAAGTTTTCTGTGCTGGATCCATCGCCCCAATCCACAGTGTAGCCTGCTGAGCCTGACACAGCAAAACTTATAAAGTTACTGGCACTGTTGAATATGGCCAACAGGCCGTAGATCTTGACATCTGAGGCTGTAAGTGTGCTAGGAAAGGCCAACCAATCCGTGGGTCTAGTCCAGGCAGTGCTGGCGGTACTAGACAGAGGCCGGCCAACTTGCAACACATCCTTGTTGGTGGTGGTGCGCGGGCTGAGATAAGCGGCTGTCATTGTTAATAAATCTCTGATCCAAATGCACTGAATGCCACATTGGCCGTGCCTGCTCGCACAGTGATCACACTGTTGGCCTGCATGGTGGCACCAATGGTCAAGTATATGGTATCATAACTGCTGACCGTGGTCTCATAGGCCACATATTGAAGATTGGCCAGGGCATTGCCACTGGGTCTTATTGCAACCCTGAATGTGGTTGACGCTGTGCCAAGATTGCACACGCTGATGGTTGATACCACAGCCGCATTGGCTGCTGGCACCGTGTACAGCGTGCTATCGCTGTTTGCAGAGGGGTTTGATTGCCCCAGAACTTTATAAACTGTTGGCATTTACATACCTCCTAACATTAAAATTGCTTCTAAACCACCGCCACCGCTGCCAGACGGTCCTGTGGCACCTGCTGCACCTGTGGCACCCGTGGGTCCTTGTGGTCCTGTGGCACCTAGTCCTGTGGCACCTGTAGCACCCGTGGGTCCGGTGGCACCTATACCAGTTGCTCCTGTGGGACCTTGTGGTCCTTGTGGTCCTGTTGCTCCAACAGAACTTGTTAATCCAGTAAGCTGACTGCCGTTGCCTAAAATATAATTGCCTGTGATGTTGCCCGTGGCACTTACCAAACCTGCGGTGCGAATGTTGCCACCTGTGATGTTGCCTGTGACACTAACAACACTACCTGAAAAAGTAGTTGCAATTACAGTGCCTGGGGTGTCAAAATTACCAGCACTGACTTTGCTGGCGTTTATGTTGCCACCTGTGATGTTGCCACTGGTACTAATAGCGCCAGTGGCCAAAATTGTGGCCACATTGCTGATACTGAATCCTTGCCCATCAATGTTGGCAGTGAGATTGCCACTAAAACTTCCAGTTGCACCTGTGGGTCCTTGTGGTCCAGTTGCACCCGTAGCACCATTTGCACCAGCTGTGCCTGTGGCGCCTGTGGCACCTGTGGGGCCTTGTGGTCCTGTAGCTCCATTTGCACCAGCTGTGCCTGTGGCACCTGTAGCTCCATTTGCACCAGCTGTGCCTGTGGCACCTGTAGCACCTGCTGCGCCAGCTGTGCCTGTGGCACCAGTGGCACCTGCGGGGCCTTGTGGGCCAGTGGCACCCACAAATGTGCTGAGACCAGTAAGCAAGCTACCATTGCCCACAAAATAATTGGCACTGACATAGTCTGCACCAGTGATATTGCCAGTGACTCCAGAAGTTTTCAAGAACACTGCTGTGACATTGCCCGAAGCACTGATGGTATTGGCTGTGATGTTGCCGCTGTAAGTGGGCAAGAAATTGGCCACATTGGCATTGCTGTAATTGGCTGTGATACCTGTGAGCAGGGCACCGTTGCCTAGGATGTAGCTGCCGGTGATGTTGCCAGTGGCACTGATAGTATTGGCTGTGATGTTGCCGCTGTAGGTGGGCAAGAAAGCTGCCACATTGGCATTGCTGTAATCGGCTGTGATACCTGTAAGCTGACTGCCGTTGCCAAACAAATAACCTGTGCTGACAATATTGCCAGCAACTGTGAGCACACCGTTGGCTTGATTGTATGTAAAATTAGGATCGCTGCCGGTGACACCACCGTTGTTGTAAATTACTTCGGTGTTGCCGCCCGACAAACTTATGTTGCCTGTGACATTGCCAACAAGATTGCCCACAAAGTTACTAAGGGTAGTGATTGAACCGTCGGCAATGATAAAGCCATCCACTGTGACATTGCCGGTGGCACTGATGTTGTTGGTTTGTATGTTGCCCGAGGTTGGTACAGCATTGCCTGTGGCATTGTACAGGCTAGTATTGTTATTGGCTGGTATGGTATTGGCCATGCGTGTGTTCCTTGTTATTTGACCGCGTACTGGCGGTCACGACGGGGCTGGAATATGCTGGTCAATCGGGTATGACCACCTGACCATTTGCCCAGATTGTTTTGATTGTTCACAGTGGCCCAGGCATTGTCGTATTTGGCCCGGTAGATTGCAGCATCTTCTGCGTTGTGCCGTTTCACATAGTATTCATGCAGGCTGGCATAGATGTAGCCTTCAGGCCAGGTCTGTAGCACAGCATTGGTCTGCACTGTGCCCACTTGAGTAGGACCATCATAGATGGGAGTAAACAGCAGATTCCAGGCCTTGCAGTAGTACAGGTTCAGCAAGGTGCCTTCACCTAGATATGGCAAGAACTGATACTTGTCGCCCACTTCACCAAACTTGCCACGGATCACCATGGGCACATTGACCGGCTGTAGATACAGTTGTGCTATCAAGCTCTGGGTGATGATGTCTCTGTCGCCTATGCGATCATACACGATCCAAGGACCAGTGTTGTTGGGTTCTGCATTGGTGCCTTGTTGGAAGAACAAGATGGGCTTGTTCATGTCCTGTGGTATGGGCATGAGTTGATCTTCACCCACTGTGCCAAATGTTTCATAAGGATTGGTACGCAGGGCCGGCAACTCAATGTTGCGCATGGTCAGCTCTGCTTGGAATATGCACTGTTTGATTTCGTCGTCATTGGTTGAGCCAGTGAAATCTCTTAGATAGCTTACAAGGGTGTCTGCATCTGGAATTACGAACATGATTAGTGTCCCTTAAAAAATTTGGTTTCGCCTGCACGGGCAGGATATGGCACATCAATGGGTATGGGCAACCGGCCACCAGGATAGCACACATATTGTGCGTATTCTTGTTGCACCACACGATAAAACTGTGCTTTGAGTGTGCGATCATTTTTGAGCACTGCCCAGGGCATGCCACCAAAGTACTGATCGCTGATGCGAATGGCCACCACATCCGGCAAGTCCATCCATTTGTAGCCCAATTTGCCATCGGGCATGAGTGGAGCAAGTGGATCATGATGTCCGGCTTCTGCGGCTTTTCTGTATTCTTGGCAACGGCGTGCCACAGCTTCGGCATTCATCTGCTCACGGGTGATGTAGAACTTGCCGTTTTCACGACCTGTGGTGGTCTTGATATTTTGGCTCAAGTTCCAGCCTTCACGCTTCCAATCGCCCTTCATGGCACGATAAAGATCGTTGTTTTTGCTCAGCAAACGGTCTGCTACACCATTGTGTGTGGTAACAATGCCACCCTCGTCTTGTCTAAGGTGATCGTAATTGGTTTCTACAGTGTGTGCATCAATATATTCGGGTTTGTTGGGATCTTGGCTCATGGTAGTATTTAGTGCGATCCCAATAGACCTGGTCAAGAGCCCAAACAAAAAGCCCCTTGCGGGGCTTTTTAATTACATCTTGGCTTCAATCTTTTTTAGAGTGTTGTCTATTTCATTTAATGCCATTGAGATTAACTCTAAACTATCTACAACTGTGTTGCCTTGATAACTGCCTGCTGAACCTGCTATACTGTTTGATTCAATTGCGTCATATAAATTTTCTACTGCTGTTACTAATGTTTCGTTACTCATTTAAGTCTCCTTATATCTGCTCTCGCATTACAAGTAGTATACAGCCGTAAGGAGTTGCCGTCAATGGTCAAGATTGCCAAAACGGTCTACACGGTGGCCGGCACCGTATAAGCAGTATACTATATGTGTCAAGACAAGTCAACAACAAGTTTTGCCAAACAAAAAGCCCCTTGCGGGGCTTTTTGAATTGCACATATCAATCCAATGGATTAGTATGTGTCGCCTGCACCCACATTCACACGCTGTACGAATGTGCTTGTGCGTGGTGCTGTGACTGCTGCGCCAGTTGTGGAAATGTTGTTTAACATGCCTACGCCAGCTGGGTTGCGAACAATCAAAGTACCTTCCATCAAGAATTGATCAAGCGATGCGTCGGCATTGCTAAACACTTCATTGTTGGGTCCTAGATCGCGCAATGAGCCCCACTGCAATACTTCTTCGTTGAGGAAGTAAATGCTGTTTGACACACCTACGCTGTCCATGATCCACGAATCAAAGATTTCATATGTGTAGTTGAAATCGCCTTCGTATGTTTGGATGGTGTCGCCACGCTCTACATTACGACGGTTGATACTTGTATTAGAAGTACCAATTTGGTCGGAAATCATTGTACGCAAGCTGGTTGGAACAACCATGGTGCGGATCTTGGCATTGTAACGCTGTTCTGCTGTGGTCACCAACTGCTTGTAGTTGATTGGTGAAAACAACTGGTTCACAAATGTTCCTGTGTAGAACTGTGTGCCGTCAGCGGCAATGTTCAAGTTACCCACATTGGCCGTTGACGAGTCACTGGACGCATTGTTGGTGTTGGTGGTGATGTTGGCAGCTGCGTTGGCACTTGGGTTGAAACTCTGTGTGCCTGCAAATGCGCTCAACGAACCCATACGACGACCGCCTGTTTGGGCTGTGCCTGGGTTGGTGATGGCTGTACCGCTTTGACCTGAGTACTGTGTACCGATCTGATCGTTACGAACCAGCTGAGCTTCCACATCAAACATCAATTCAATCAATTGCTTGACTTCTTGATATGCCTGTGGATCTCCACCGGACTGCATGACTGCACGAGCTGTGCCAGAAGCCGCGATTGTGGTCTGGAAAATCTGCGTGTAGTTTGCAAGGTTGAAGCGGCTGTTGCTTTCCGCATTGGTTGAGGACACAGCAGCACCTTCTTTGACAGCTTGTGCTTCTGGTAAACGATAGATATCGTCGGTCCACAGTGGCAATGTAGAATTCACTTTGCGCTTCTTGGTCATACACATGTTCAACACAGGTGTATCATCTTTGACGCGATTGCTCACATCTAGGTCTAAGTCTTTGACAACGATGTCCGCACCATATGCGGTTGTACCATTACCAATTTGACTTGTTGTAATTTCTGCCATGTTATTCTCCTTTGAATATTATAGGCTAAATCTCAACGACCTGCTCTGCCAGCTCTGATTTTGCTGAGCTGTGCTACCAGCAGGTTGTCTGCGGCTTTTTTATCGCCGCCCTTGGCTTGTTCACGAAGCTTGCTGATGTTCTCTTCTTGATTTTTTGCAGCGGTTGATCCTGTGCGAGTCTTGGTCAAGGTAGCGATGCTGCTGCCTGCTTGCCGAGTCTGAGGGCGATCTCTATATTTGAGACCATCTCTGACTAGACCCAACAGGGTTTCATCACTGCTGATCAAGTCCAGGTTCTTGATGCCGGGCATGAGTTCATGTTGTGCCTGTGGCCACAGTCGGGCAACCTTTTCACGCAGTTCATTGTAGACATATTCGTTTCGCAACTCCTTGTCTGTGAATGCCTTGCGGTTGGTTTCCAACACTTGGGTCACTTGCTGACGCCGCACATCCCGGAACTGGTCCACTGCAGGGCGCAATTGGTTGATAATCTGACCTTGTTGGTTGATGTATCGCTCATTTTGCTCCATGCTGGCACGGATCCTGGCTTGTTCAGCCGCATCTTGTGTGCTGTGTAACTGTTGTTGGAATGTGGTTTGATAATTTTGTGTACGCACAATCTCATCGTAGGCTGCCTGCAATTTGGGCTCAATGGTAAACTCCATGGCCAACATCAATCCTTCTTGTCTGGCACGGGTATCTTTGATGTATTCATCAAATTCACTGCGTTCAATCTTGAGTTGTCTGGCTTCTTCGTGTATTGCTCCACCTTGTCCCAGTATAGCCGCGGCCTTTTTGGCATCAATCACCACCTCTTTGCC
>Ga0114974_10003902_pt1 | contig 11200 bp, 10 predicted proteins | sample S_130206_EF_Meta_FD_87318 | JGI IMG/M metagenome (GOLD analysis project Ga0114974, IMG submission 87318) | Freshwater microbial communities from Lake Simoncouche, Canada to study carbon cycling - S_130206_EF_MetaG | ecosystem: Environmental > Aquatic > Freshwater > Lake | place: Lake...
GTGCCCTTCGCGCCCGGCGGCGCGTCCGACCTGATCGCGCGGCTGATGCAGCCCAAGCTCTCCACCCTGCTGGGCCAGCAGGTGGTGGTGGAAAATCGCGATGGCGGGGCCGGGAACGTAGCAATGGGTTATGTCGCGCGCGCCAAACCGGATGGCTACACGCTGCTGATCGGCAACATCGGTGCCATCGCCATCAACCCGTCGATCTTTCCCGATATGGCTTTCAAGCCGTCAGAGGCCTTCATTCCGATCTCGATCGTATCAGAAGTGCCCAGCCTGCTGATCGCCAACCCGAAGTTCCCAGCCAGCACTGTGGCCGAGTTGGTGACCTATGCCCACGCCAATCCGGGCAAGGTCAATTTCGCATCGCCCGGTACGGGCAGCCTCAACCGCCTGGAGATGGAGGTGTTACGGCGGGACGCCAAGCTGGACGTGGTCCACGTTCCCTACAAAGGTAGCGCCACTGCGCCGATGACCGATGTAATGGGCGGCCATGTGGACTTGCTGTTCCTGACCGCATCAACGGCGATCAATCATGTCAAGGAAGGGCGCTTGAAGGCGCTGGGTGTCACCTCGGCGACCCGCGGCCCCTCGATGGCCGATATCCCCACCCTCGCCGAACAAGGCTATCGGGATCTAGTGAGCTCATCCTGGCAGGGGGTGTTCGCGCCCAAGGGCACACCTCAGCCTGTTTTGGACAAGTTGCATACCGCACTGGTCGAGGTGATGAAAGATCCGCAGGTCATGCAAAGACTGGCTGAGACCGGCGGCACGGCACGCTCAAGCGCGTCTCTTGAAGATGCACGGCAGTACGTCGCCGAGCAGACCAACCGCTGGGGCGGACTGGCAACCGAGACGGGTGCCAAGGCAGACTGACGCAAGCATGGCTGGCCCGTCCAAGACCCTGACCATCCGTTGGTCGACCGATCTGCTGACCGGTCTTCAGTTCGCCGCGATTGCTATGGCCGGCGGTTCCATTGGCGCGCGATATCCCTTCGGCGACCCCAGCCACATGGGCGCAGGCTTCTTTCCCAAGGCGGTCTGCAGTTTACTGGCCCTGATTGGCACGGGGCTGGTAACGCGCGCTTTCACCGGCGGACAGGAGGTGGTGGGCGAGATTGATCCCAGACCGCTGTTGCTGTTGGTCGGCACACTCGTGTTCGGCCTGGTGATTGAGGACTTGGGCTTTCCCTTAGCGGGGTTAGTGCTGGTGCTGTTTGCCCACCTGGGCGGACGGGTATTCAAGCCGCTGGGCACCAGCCTGCTGGCGATTGGGCTGGTCGGGCTCTGTGTCCTGGTGTTCGCCTACGGCCTTGGCTTGAACCTGCCGATGACCCGGTTTCGGTAGGGCCGCGCGATGGAGTTCTTCAACAACCTGGCGCTCGGCCTGTCGGTGGCGATGACGCCGATCAACCTAGCCTACGGCTTTCTGGGCGTACTGCTGGGCACTGCTGTCGGGGTACTGCCCGGCCTGGGGCCTGTGGCGACCATATCCCTGCTGGTACCGATCACCTTCGCCCTGCCGGCACCCGCGGCTCTGATCATGCTCGCGGGAATCTATTACGGGGCGCAGTACGGCGGCTCGACCACAGCCATCCTGGTCAAACTACCCGGCGAGAGTTCGTCGGTCATAACCGCGATCGACGGCAACCAGATGGCGCGCCAAGGCAAGGCTGGGCTTGCCCTGGCCACCGCCGCCATTGCCTCTCTGATCGGCGGCACCATCGGTACGGCCGTGATCGCCCTGGCGGCACCCGCCCTGGCCGAGGTGGCGCTGGACTTCGGACCGGCAGACTATTTCTCCCTGATGCTGTTTGGTCTACTCGCGGCGGTGATCATCGCCCATGGCTCAGTGGTCAAGGCACTGGGCATGATCCTGGTCGGCATGTTGCTCGGCACGATCGGTACTGACGTCAATACCGGCATGGAGCGCTACACCTTCGGGATCCCGGCCTTAGGCGACGGCTTGGACTTCGCCATCGTTGCCATGGGCCTATTCGGCATCGGCGAGACCCTGATCAGCCTCGATCGCAATGAAGGCCCGCTGCCCGCGATCCGGAACCTGCGCGGTCTCTGGCCGCGCTGGGCCGATGTAAGGACGTTCCTGCCAGCGGCTTTCCGCGGCACGGCGCTCGGCGGTGCCCTGGGCTTGCTACCCGGCGGTGGCCCAGTGCTCGCTTCGTTCTCCAGCTATGCGCTGGAAAAGAAGATTTCAAAATCGCCAGAGCGGTTCGGGCATGGCGCCATTGAGGGCGTCGCCGCGCCGGAGGCCGCCAATAACGCCGCCGCCCAGACGTCCTTCATCCCGATGCTGACGCTCGGTCTGCCGTCGAGCGCGGTGATGGCGCTGATGATCGGGGCGCTTACAGTTCAGGGCATCACGCCCGGACCGCAGCTGATGGAACAGCGTCCGGACCTGTTCTGGGGCCTGGTGGTCAGCATGTGGCTTGGCAATTTCATGCTGGTGATCTTAAATCTGCCCTTGGTCGGACTGTGGGTGAATCTGTTCCGCATCCCAACGCGGTTCCTCTATCCCGGCATCCTCATGTTCTGCTGCGTTGGAGTTTACAGCCTCAATACCAGCGCCCTGGACGTGTTCATCGCCACTCTGTTTGGGCTTCTTGGATTTGTCTGTCACCGGCTGCGCTGCGAGCCGGCACCGCTACTGCTCGGCTTCGTCCTTGGACCAATGATCGAGGAAAATCTGCGTCGCGCCCTGTTGATCTCCCACGGCGATCCGCGCGTGTTCATGGAGCGGCCGATCAGCCTGAGCTTCCTGATCTTGAGCTTGGTTCTGCTAGTGATGTTGGTGGCCCCGGCGGTCCGAAAGACTCGTGAGCAGGCATTCCAGGAAGGCAAAGCCTAAGCCAATCTTATCGATGGGGCGCGCGGCTGGGTCCTGGTGGGCTCTGTCAGCCCAAATTAACGGCGGCGGCCACAGCGCCTAACTTCGCCGGATTGTGCGTCGTCAGAACATTTGAGACAGGTGGGGTCCGGATTTAACGGAGAGCTGGCCTCATCTGGGGTTGATATTTAGGCGCCTATGCTGCAGGCAGGCGACGGCGGGCTCGAAGCCCTGATCACGGTCTTCTCCGTCCAGGACGAGTGTTTGCGCGAGCCGGGAGTGGAGTAATGGCCGTCGACGACGACATCCGACGCGCCTACGCGCCCAGCGGTGCGCTTCGCATCGCCCTGAACTTCGGTAACCGCGTCCTGGTCGGGCGCGACGCCGCGGGTGCCCCCGCTGGCATCAGCGTCGATCTGGCCCGCGCCCTGGCTGATGAGCTCGGTCTCGATCTGCAATTGGTTGAGTTCGAACGCGCCGTCGATGTGACTAACGCCGCCGAGCAAGACCTTTGGGACGCCTGCTTCCTGGCGGTCGATCCCGAACGCGCCAAGACAATCACCTTCACCCACCCTTACGTGCGGATCGCTGGCACATATCTGGTCGCCGCATCGGCGCAAGCCGCCGACAGCGCAGAGGTGGTGAGCAATACCCTGCGCATCGGCGTGGTCGATGGCAGCGCTTATACCCTGTATCTTTCGCGTCAGCCCGGCTCCGAGAACCTGACGATCTATCCCGATATTTTCGACGCCCTGTCCGGGCTCGACACAGGCGAGGTCGACGGGATCGCTGGCATTCAGCAGGCCATGCAGGGCGAGGCCGACTTGCGCCCCGGCGCCCGGGTGCTGCAACCACCATTCATGGAAATCCGTCAGGCCATGGGCACGCCCGCGGGCCGTCCATTGGCTGCGCAACACCTTAGCGCCTGGCTGGCTGATCTAGCGCGCTGCGGGGCGGTGAGCGTCATTCTCGAGCGTCATGGCGTGGACGGCACCTGCGCCGTCGTGGCCTAGCCAAAGACGACGCCGTTCATAAGCTTGCGGGAACTGACCGGTTAAGTCAGCGAGGGTGAAAACGCCCCTTCCCCACCCCACAGATCAGGCCGCAACCGGAGAAATGTTCCCGTCGGACTGCCTGCACCCTCCGGATACCATCGGCAATTTGGACTAACAGAGCCGCTAACCAGCCATTAGGGTCCGGGCGGATACATCCCCGTCTTGAGGATATCCTGCAGTGCTCTTGGAGATGAAAGGAATGCGACCAGGGCGCGGGCCCGATCAGGCTCGCGAGCCGTGGTGGAAATCCCCGCTGAATATGATGAGATCAGCTGCACGGCCTCGGGGATGGGTCCGACCAGATCGGTGCCAGCGACAGGCATCAGTTCTGACATCTGCTGAAAGCCAAGTTCGACTTCCCCTCTGGCGACGGCCGCCGCAGCCCCGCCGACTTCGCGCGCCTTTGGCCCGACCTCTGAGGCCACGCCCAATTTCTCGAACAACTCGGTACGGATATAGATGCCGCTAGCGCTAGCCGAATAGCCGATCGATTTCGCCGCCAATAGGGTGCGGCGTAAGGCCTCCACGGTCGATATGTCCGGTCTAGTGGCGCCTGCGCGGACGGACATGCCGATGCGCGACCATGCAAGATCCTTGCGATCGATCACCTTACCCCGTTCGACCAGCAATTGCAGGCCCTCTCCCACCATGATCACCACATCCACCGGCTCGCCGGCGTCAATGCGGGCAGGAATCGAATTGGGCGGCGGTCCCATGGAGGACCCGCGAATTGTCACTAGACGGTCGCCGGTCACAGCCTCGAATTGCTTGCCGAGCGCCGTGTAGGCTGGAGTGAAACCGCCGGAGATCATCACACGAATCTCAGCGGCCACAGCGCCACCAGTCATTGCCAACCAGACTCCGAGAACCAGGGCGGCGGCAGAAAGGCCTTTTCTCATTGGATTCCCTCCCGAGCGATCTACATGCAGGATCGCAACTTCGTCGAGCCGCGCCCCGTTAGGCAAATTGCGGCGATGTCTGTCCAAAGGCAACTTTCTTCGGTTGACGTGGCTAGGGCGGGACGGTCCTGGCGTCAGGCTACGAGAGCTTTCCACTCAGCCGGTGCGATCTAGGCCGATGTCCGCTTTCGACGGGGGTTCCACTGATCGCCGCAACACACTCGTCGAACTTCTCCGCAGCGGTTCGATAGAGCGCGGTCTTTCTTGGCCGTTCGTTCAGCTGCCGGGCGACGGCGCTGAGCTTGGCTTGCCTGTGCATGGACAGGTCGGTTCCAGTTCAAAGTGGGGGACATCATCCAACACGATCTGCGGCGCACGGTGACAGAGACCGACAACCTGCTCCTGACTACCCTGTCTCACAATCCCCAGCCTCTGCACTTAGATGCCGAATATGCAACGAGGACGGAGTTTGGGCGTATCGTCGTCAACGGCCTTTTTACCTTCAGCCTAATGGTTGGCACCTCGGTTGGCGACACCACCCTCGGCGTACTAATTGCTAATCTCAGCTACGATAAGGTGGTGATGCCAAAGCCGATCTTCATCGGCGACACCTTGCATTTCGAGACCCGGGTGGCGGACAAGCGGAAGAGTCAATCAAGACTAGAGGCGGGACTTGTGACTTTCGAGCATCGTGCAAGCAATCAGAATAGTGAAGTGGTCTGCCGGTGTTTGCGCACAGCGCTGGTTCGCCGAAAATAAACAAATAGGGAAGATCAAACATCTGCATTCTCTACAATCAGTAGAGCAGCCAGGGTGTCCCGGCTTCGGCGGCGATGGCTATAAGTTTCGAGCGCAGACCCGGCGCGATGGGGATGCCCTTGGTGCGGCGCTCTTCCATGCGGGCGCGCTCCGGATCGCCGGCGACCTGCACAGGAACGGCGGGGTCGGCAGGCGGCGTGGCGCGCAAAGCGTTGGAAAAGATCTCAACGGATTGCTCGAATTCGCCGCTCTCTCGAAACAAGGTCGGATCGATGGTCATGAAGAAGTGGGCGATATCCTGGCCCCAGGGCTGTTTGAGGTGCATTGGATCGGTGATCAGGGTCGATCCGGCCAGACAGGAGCTAAGGATGTTGACCATCGCCGCCAAGCCGTAGCCCTTGTAGCTCGCACCTTCCAGGCTGCCGCCCAGCGAAGTCAGAAATCCGCCGTTGAAGGGGGCGTTCGGATCCGTGCTGGGAAGACCTTCGGGAGTCAACACCCAGCCCGGCGGACAATGCAGGTTCTCGTTGCCGCGGTTGCGCACCTTGCCGCGCGCCACGGTAGTGGTAGCCATGTCGAGCAGGAAGGTCTTTCCGTCCGCGGATGGCGCGGCGAAGGAGAAGGGGTCGGTGCCGAAGCGCGCGGCCGCCCCGCCGGTCGGCGCGGCCGTGATGCCAGAGACGCTGGTGGTGGCGATCCCGATCAGATCGGCCAGAGCAGCCAGTTCGGTGTAGTGGCCCAGGGCTCCGAAATGCGATGAATTGCGCACGACAACAACGCCGACCCCGTTCGCTTTGGCCTTTTCGATGGCCAGAGACATAGCCAGATGAGCAGCGGGATGCCCCATGCCGCCATCGCCATCGACCAGGGCCGAAACCGGCGTCTGGCGCAGGATCGCAGGGACCGCCGCCATATTGATCCGACCGCCTTGCCGGCGGGAGTCATACTCGGTCAGCATCGAAATCCCGTGGCTGGCGACGCCGCGAAGATCGGCCCAGACCAGGGCTTCGGCCACCCGTTCCGCCTTGTCGGCGGGCATGCCCCAGGCGCCCAGGATCAGGAGGATCTGATCCCGGCAGGCGGCTTCGCTGTTCATTCTTCGGGTTGAACGAAGGTCGGCAACAGCCTGCCAAGAATCAGCACACCTAACCAGAGCATTAGCGACAGCATCGCAACGATCTTAGTTTCGCCATCGGGGTCTGCACCCTCGGGCAGGGCCAGGAGTTTCTTGCGCTCCTTGAGTTCGAACCACGCAACATTGAGTCCCGCGAGCAGGATCAGCAAGACCTTCAGGCGGAACGCCGGGTTTGTGTAGTAGACGGTCGGGTTGGAGGCGAAGAAGCCGATGCCGCTGAGGGTGTTGATGACGAAACCGGCGATGGCGATATAGGTCAAGGGCAGGACCATCTTGATCGAGGCCTGTTTGAAATGACCAATCAATCGCAGATCGACGACGATCATCGCCCCGATCAGCATACATAGTCCCAGGAAATGCAGGGTCTCCAGCGTGGCGAAGGCCCACCACACGCTTCGGATCATTTCGCCAAGGCCGGTGTCGTGAATCGCAGCCAACATGGCCTTTACATTTATGGTCATGCTTCAGCCCTCCGACAGGGTGTAGGCGATGATGCGCCCGGAGGTGATCGCGCCGAGCCAGAAGATGATGTTGGCCCAGGCGATGATCTTGGTTTCCGTCGAGGAAGGAAGGACCGCATCGCCGACTAGGCTCAGGGCCTGGACGCGCGCCAGCCGCCACACCGTCAGTCCCCCCGCGACGATCATCGCCATCTTCAAGAGGAAAGGCAGGTTCTCGATCAGGTGCACAGGGTTCGATATAAACAGCAACGCCCCCGATACAGCGTTAAGGGCGAATCCAGCCCAGGCCAGTTTGAACAGGCCGTCGAAGATTGAGAGTGGCAGGCCAGGCGCATATCCTAGCAGACGGGCGCTGTAGATCAGCACGATGCCGACAACAACCGCCATGCCGATCGAGTGACAGGTGAGCACGAACGGATAACCGTACTCTGACCCTCGGAGCAAGGCCGACAGGCCTTGGGATTCCAGCCAGACCAAGAAGTTCATTATCGGTTTCCCCCCGCGCACCGCGTCCGTTGGCCGCGCCGTGTTATCGCTGGATCACTCGGCTGCGGCCTGATCCTGTGCGACAGTCTTGCCTGCGGACGCGCCCGACGCAACCCGCCGCTACGGCCTGCTCGAATGGCCAGTTCTTTTAAGGCGCCTTGACCGCCTGGATCCGTCCTACAAGACCTATACTTCGACCTCGGCTGCGCATTGAACAAGTTTCAAGCCGCGTCCGAGTAGCGCGCACGAAGAACTCGTTGTTTTATCTCTTGCATCCGGACCTATACAATGATTGCATCCGGCTGCATACAGAGCGGGCGTCTACTCAGTACCGTTAGCTATGCCGCGCGGCCTAGGACGTGATCGAAAAAGGTCCTCAGGCCGCCGGTCACGGACCAGAACAAGACTTAGGGGGAAACAGATGAGGTTCAACAGATACAGGACAGCCTTGTGCTGTGGGGTCGCGACGGCGGCCATGGGCTATGCGGTGGCGGCCCAGGCCCAGGCTCCGGCCGCGGGCGGACCCGCCGTCGAGGCAGTGGTGGTGACTGGGTCGCGCGTTATTCGCGACGGTACCCAAGCTCCTTCCCCGGTGACCGTGATGTCGCTGGAGACACTTCAGGCTGCGGCTCCCGTCAGTATCTCGGACGCCCTGACGGACCTGCCTCAGATTCGTGGTTCGACCACGACCCAGACCAATGGCATCAACCCCGACAATGCGGGTGCCAATTATCTGAACGTCCGCGCCCTCGGCGCCAACCGCGCGCTGGTCCTGCTGGACGGCAAGCGGGTGGTGACCACGGCCGCCACCGGCACCGTGGATATGAACACTATCCCGCAGGCGCTGATCGAGCGGGTAGAAACCATCACCGGTGGTGCCTCCGCCGCCTACGGCTCGAACGCCGTTGCCGGGGTACTCAACCTCATCATCGACAAGCGCTTTACGGGGATGAAGGCAGAAGTGCAGGTCGGGCAGACGGCCTTGCACGACGATGTGAACTACAAAGGCTCCGTCGCATTCGGCGGCGGGTTCCTCGATGGCCGCGGCCACGTCGTGGTCAGCGCCGAGTATGCGCGCAGCGAGGGCATTGAACGTGATCTGTTCGCCCCCGATACAAAGCGGCCATTCACCAACAATGCCACCGTATTCTTCCCCAACCCGGCGGTCACTGCGGCCAATCCCGCATCGGCGAGCAACCCACGGAACATCATCATCAGTAACGTGCGTTTCACACGTGCCAATCAGTTCGGTGTCGTGCAGTCGGGCCCGTTCAAAAACCAGCAATTCAACGCTGATGGTACGCTGCGCCCTTATAACCCGGGCTCACCAATCTCCGGTCAGTTCGCCGGCGGTGGCGAGGGCTGGAACTGGCTGTGGTCGACCCCGCTCGACATTCCCTACATCCGCAACAGCTTCTTCACCCACGGTGAGTTCGATATCGTTCCTAACGTGACCGCCTATGCGGACGTTTTCCATTCCTACAATCACGGCTACGCGGTCGGGAACCCAGTTTATACCCACGGTGCTTACGCCAGTGGATTTGCGATCAAGACCGATAACCCCTACCTCGCGGCCAGCACGGTATCTGCCATGACTGCTTCCGGCCAAGCCCAGCTTCTAGTCAATGTCATACCTCAAAATCTTGAACGGCGCGGGATCGAGAATCTTACAAACACGACCCAGGGGACGTTCGGACTAAAGGGTGATCTCAGCGGCTGGGCGTGGGACGCCTTCTATTCATATGCGCAGAACGACGCCCACATCGACAATTACAACAACATCAACCTTCAGAACTTCGGCCTGGCGATCGACGCCGTGCGGGCACCGACGGGCATCGCGGGCGTGACCGCGGGTTCGATCGTCTGTCGTTCAACCCTGACCTCCCCCAGCAATGGCTGTCTTCCGATCAATATGATCGGCAACAATCCCCTGTCAAACGCGGTCAAGGACTACGTCACAGGCACCAACGCCTCGCCGGCGATCTCAAAGCAGGAAATGTTCGAAGCCTCACTTTCGCGTGACCTGTTCACTCTTCCGGCGGGCCCGCTGGGCATCGCAGCCGGCGTGCATTTGCGTAAGGAAAGCGTGACCCGTCTGTCCGATCCTGTGTCAAAGCTGAAAAATCCCCTAACCGGCCAGCCGACCGGGGCCTGGATCTTCGGTAACTTGCCGGCATTCAGTGGTGAGACCACCGTCAAGGAAGTCTTCGGCGAAGCTAATGCGCCGCTATTGCAGGACGTCACGCTTGCGAAGTCGCTCAGCGTCAACGGTGCATTTCGGCATACGGACTATGATCTCAGCGGCGGGGTGAACACGTGGAAGGTCGGTCTGAGCTACGAGCCGATCACCGGCCTTCGCTTTCGGGCCACGAAGTCGCGTGACATTCGTGCGCCGAACGTGCTCGAATTTTTCTCGCCCTCGCAACAGGGTCAATCCTCGGTCATTGACCGCCTGCTGAACAAGAACGTCTCCACGCTCGGATTTACGGGTGGCGGTGGCGGCGCAAAGCTCAGGCCAGAAATCGGCGATACAATTACCTACGGGTTTGTCTATCAGCCCGAATGGCTGCCGGGCTTCACCGGTGCGATCGACCGATACGAAATCGAGATCACAGACGCGATCGCCAGTTTGGGCACCCAGTTGACGATCGACCAATGCGCTGCAGGAAACGCTGACTTGTGCGCTCAGGTCGTACGCGATCCGGTGACACGGGAAATTCAGTATATCAAGAGCGACCTTTTGAACCTGAATTCCCTGGTGACCTCTGGCATCGACATTGATCTCGGTTATCGCCGTCCGCTGGCGGATCTGCCACTCGCCTTGCCTGGAAATATCTCGCTGCGCTTGATGGCCAACCATCTCGATAAGCAGGTCAGCACCACGCCCGGCTCGGCACCGCGTGATACGGCCGGCAGCACCACCTTGCCGAACTGGCGGGCGGTATTCAATGCGACTTACGATAACGGGCCCTTCTCCTCTACTGTGAACGTACGAATGGTGGGCAAGGCGAAGTTCGACCCGACCTTCACCGAGATCGATCTGAAGCCCGAATACAACGAGGTGGCTCCGGAGGCCTACGTCGACCTCAGCGCCCGATACAAGTTCGAAGTCGGCGGCGGCCAGTTGGAACTGTTCGGCACCATTGAGAACCTGTTTGAGCCGATCCCGCCGGATGTGCCCGGCGGCTTCAACGGCTCGCAAACCTCGCGCGGAACCTATGACGTGTTCGGCCGCCAGTATCGTGTGGGCCTCCGGACCAAGTTCTAGGATTTGGCCCACTTGGGCGCCTCGCCGGTCCGGCCTTGTTTCCCCGGCCGCGGCAGGCGGCGCACCTGGATCACGATGGCTTTGGATTTAATTAATTCAAAGCCATCGTGATCAATTCTGTATGTTGGAGCGGATTGCTAGCGGAAAGTCGCTTCGCACTTTTCCTCAACCCGCTCTAGCCGCGATAGAAGCGGTCCACGATACCCTCGGCGTCGCGTTCGTCGCAGACAGCCCGCTCTTCGGGCGATTCCGCATTCGGATTGAGCCGGCGAACCGAGACATCGCTGGTCCA
>Ga0114974_10003906_pt1 | contig 11195 bp, 6 predicted proteins | sample S_130206_EF_Meta_FD_87318 | JGI IMG/M metagenome (GOLD analysis project Ga0114974, IMG submission 87318) | Freshwater microbial communities from Lake Simoncouche, Canada to study carbon cycling - S_130206_EF_MetaG | ecosystem: Environmental > Aquatic > Freshwater > Lake | place: Lake...
ACGCTTGCACCTGTTGCACCCGTAGCACCTGTTGCGCCAGTAACGCTTGCACCTGTTGCACCCGTAGCACCCGCAGAGCCTGTGGCTCCTGTAGGTCCAGCTACACCTGTGGCTCCTGTGGCACCAGTTGATCCAGTTGCGCCCACATTTCCTTGAGCTCCAGTTGGTCCAGTTGCTCCAGTTGCTCCTGTGCTTCCTGCAGCACCTGTAGATCCAGTCGCACCTGTAGCGCCTGTCGCTCCTTGAATTCCCGTTGCACCTGTTGCTCCCGTCGCGCCAGTGGCACCAGTGGCACCAGTTAAACCAGTGTCACCTTTATCACCAGTACGAGCAAATGTAATAACTACATCTGCAGCATTTGAATATGAAGTTGCAAGACCATCAAGATGTGAAACTGGAACTTTAAAGTAACCAGAAGCCTCGGTACTTGCACCAGTAATTGCGTAGAACGCAAAGTTGTTTGAATCGCTCTTTAGCGAGATTCGAATGTGACCCTTAATTGCAGATGTTGAGTCATCAATTGTTCGCAAGTAATTCTGAATATCAACAGCGCCGTCAGACTCATCATCAATGAAGAGGAAAGTCGCGCTTGTTAGATTTGCGTTGTTAAATTTTAAAGTTCCGCTACCTGGGTCTGTATCACCAGTGTTGTTGCTAAATGTGTAATCAAGTGTTACTCCACCAAATTGACCAGTAGCACCAGTTGCTCCCGTAGGACCTGTAACCGTGGAAGCCGCACCCGTTGCACCTGTAGAGCCCGTTGCACCTGTAGGACCCGCAACGCCTGTTGGTCCAGCAACACCAGTTGCACCTGTAACACCTTGTGCACCTGTAGCTCCTGTTGCACCAACTGCACCTGTCGCGCCTGTTGCGCCAACTCCACCAGTTGCACCCGTTGCACCTGTTGGACCTGCAACACCAGTTGCACCTGTCGCACCTGTTGGACCTGCAACACCAGTTGCACCTGTCGCACCCGTAGCACCGACTGCTCCAGCAGAACCTGTTGAGCCTGTTGGACCTGTAGGACCAACTGCACCTTGTGAACCTGTAGGACCCGCAACACTTGAAGCTGCACCCGTAGCACCAGTGGCTCCCGTCGCGCCAGTGGCACCAGTTGCACCCGTTGCACCTTGTGCACCAACATCACCAACACGAGCAAATGTAAGAAGTACATCGTCGCTATTGCTAAATGAAGTTGCAAGTCCACTTAGATAAGTTACGTTTACCTTAAAGTAACCTGTATCTTCGGTGTAACTATTAACTGCAAGCATTGCAAAATAGTTTGAATCTCCCTTGCGAGAAATTCGAATATGACCCTTCAAACCACTGGTTGAAGCCATCATTGTTCTCAGCAACTGTTGAATGTCTACTGCGCCATCTTGCTCATCGTCAATAAACATGTATGACGCTGAAGCAAGGTCTACGTTATTAAATTTAACTCGACCGCTACCTGGGTCTGAATCTGTTGTATTTGTGCTAAATGTGAAATCAGCAGTGACGCCACCAAATTGACCAGCTGGTCCTGTCGCACCTGTTGGTCCAGTGACTGTACTTGCTGCGCCTGTTGCACCTGTGCTACCTGTCGCACCTGTCGCACCTGTTGGGCCAGTGACTGTACTTGCTGCGCCTGTTGCACCTGTTGCACCAGTTGGACCTACGGGACCTGTACTACCTGTAGCTCCACTTACACCTCTTGCACCTGTTGCACCTGTTGGTCCATTACTTGGACCAGTTGGACCTGTTGGACCTTGAGCACCAGCAGGACCAACTTGACCACGAAGGACATCAGATCCTGCAGGGGATGTGGTGATACGGTCTACCGTATCAAGTTTTGTAATATCAATGTTGCTGTCATCGCCTATTGGCAGATAAAAACGAAATTCTTTGTTTCGTGAACCAGCAATACGAACCTTTGCAGTCCAATACCAACCGCGAGGGCTAAGGTCTAAATCATCAGTGCAAGGAAGTAGAACAGAAAATGATCCTGTGTTATCTAAAGTTGCAACAATTGGGGTAGAGATAATAGTTGCATCATCAGCATCTTGAATGCGACTTGACGCTACAAATGTGACCGTGCCCGACGCAGGCGCTCCAGTACTCTTAAGATACTGACCAACAACACTTCTTGTGTTTACGTCAGGAGAAAAACTCATTGGCGGCACTCCAGGTCTAAGTGGCGTTTATATGAAGACTGCACAGGTAACAGACTTCTCGACCGTTTATATTCTACGCGGTTTTTGGAAGGGCTAATCTGAAACTTACGCCTTGCGAGTCCCCGAAATGATACTTATATCCTTCCGAGGGTCGTAATCAGCACCTATAACCATAGTCAAAATCCCCGGTGGTGATTCCAAACCACGCCTATCCCGAAACCATGCAGAACCGGGATCAGTTGTAGGTGCTTGAACCCAAAACCGACCACCTATGTCCATGCTTTTAAATGAGTGATAATGGCCCGAAATCCATACATCACACATTCCTAATGCTGTTTGACCTGCTGATTGCTCAGACAGGTATTTCATAACGTTTGTGCCAGTTTGATGACCGTGAAACAGTCCAAGCATTGTTCCACAAATATCAATTGCAAGTGTTTGATGTTGCTTATCTGGGAAACGAAATTCTACATGCCCTAATACATCATTCTCAGCGCATGCATCTTGCACTGCAGATGCTATTTCTACGTTCCAACCGTCTGAAGGATCCGCAGAAACCTGCCGTGTAACCTCATCGTGGTTACCATTAACTACAGGAACAATAATCCTGTCAGCTAGTGGAGCAAATGCTTTTATTTGCGCCATTAATAGCCTTCTAGCGACACGAGTCTGCTCTGTAAGCCCTAAATCTGAGGATGCAAGCCCTTGAAGTTTTCCATTTTGACTTACATTGCCTTCAACATGGTCACCTGGAAGAGGAATTACTATCGTGCCAATACTTCTTCCTATTTTTCTTAGTTCTTTAAGTCGCCAGACTGCTTGTTCAGTTATTTCAAGCAACCTACGAACAGTGTCTGCGCTACCTTCATCTCCCTGCTTTTTACCAATTTGTTGGTCGCTAGGGGCAAATACGAACGCCAGTTCGCCAGATACTTTTTTATCTGTCTTGGATGGTCTCCATTTAGAAACCTCTTCTACAAGCTGATCTAAGTCTTTATCAGCTATTTTTCCCTTAGAAATAGGTGTAATAGTGATTCTTTGAGCCTCTAACCACTCTCCAGAGTAGGTTTGCCACTGGGATTTACGAACACTGGTCACAGACCAAGACATTGGGTCAAGCTTGAAATCAAGAAGGATTTCGCGAGCATCTGGCATCTCCCCAGCTGGGCGAGGGGTTGAGATGAGGTATCCACCCTCTTCATCAACCTCCATACGAGGTCTCCACGATTCGGGCGTGTTTGTTGCCCGAGTATCAGAGCCGCTAGGTCCCGGTGATACTAAAGCTGCTAGCTTCTCTGTTAGCTCTGACATTAGGAATCCTTGCGAGCGTTCTCTAAACGAATCTTGCTGTTCTTCCCAACAAAGCATCTGCACTGTTGTCGCCTGTGGAGATTGATTGAGGCAAAGGCAATATCAAAACCTTCCCCTAAAAGAATCTCGTGGATTTGACGATTTGAGATCGTGCCAGATTTAGACCGTGTAGAAAACACGATTTGTAAAGCTTCTTTGTCGTCTCCCTGTAAATCATCAAGGAGTTTCCCTACTCCGCAGGGTAGTCCCGGTTCAGAACGTGTGGCTTCTTTTAATTTATCTGCAAGGCCCAAGTTATTCTCCAGTTCTCATAGGCTGAGACTAACACCAAATCTGTTTATAAGATTTACTGTTACCCCACGAGTAACTCTAACACTAAAATGTGTCAGTGTGAAGCATTACTAGAGAGTTGCGTGTCGAAAAATAAAGACACAAAAAAGTGCTTGAAAATTTTATTTTTTAAGAAGTTTTATGATAAAAACTTAAGATGCTTTTTTAGAGCGGGACCGAGCTGGTTTTGGGTCCGAAGGTGCGGTGTCTGGAATTATGACCGCTTGAGATAGGACTTTAATAATTAAATCCTTGGTTTCTGTGTTTTGCTGTTCTATCCTGCACATCTGGGCTTCAAGCTGATTTGTCTTTCTAGCCACATCCGCTAGGCTAAGCCCACCGTTTGCTGAGGGATGAATTGGGGCAGTTGCTTCAACTATTTCTTCACGAATAATGGTGCGAAGTAGTTTCATCCAAATCTTACTAATAGTAAATAACATTCCACAAGCTAGGGCTATCAAACCCAAGATGGCGGACACATCCCCAACATCTAATGAGTTAGGTGTGCCAGGCTCCCACCATGAGCCAGCATCGGCAGCTAGTAGAGTAAGATTGTACAAGGATAGTTCCTATCAAAAGATGGTTGAACTTGACGACAAGTGTTACTAGTTTATATTAGATTAGTAGCGCCCATTTCTATACAAACGACGCGAGTGGCTGTATAGTCGTTCTACTAAATAAAAAGTTTGAACTGCTTGACTCTCTAGGTGAATGTTGAGTAGCTTTCCTATCTATCTTCAAGGAGGGTTCTGTGAGCAGCGAGAATACGAATCGACTGGCGAAAGCCGCTTCGTTTTACTCCAGCATTGGCTGGAATATTCTTCCCTGTCATGGAATTGTCGGCGGTCGTTGTACATGCAACAGACCTCATGGTGAACCAAAAGAAGTAGGAAAGCATCCAGCTCTCAATGAGTGGAACATCCAATCAACTAATGACATAAACGTTATTAATCGTTGGTGGGAAGAAAACCCTAACTACAACACTGGTGTTCACTGTCAGAAGTCTGGCTTTTTTGTAATTGATATTGATCCACGTTCTGGTGGCCCAGAGTCTTTTGAAAAATTTGAAGAACTTGTTGAAGGAGCATTACCTCCAACAATTGAAGCAATCACTGGCACATATACATCTGCAAATGGAAAAGCTCTTCGAGGTCGTCACATCTTTTATCGTTGTGATGATTCAGAAGGTCTTGTCGGAAACCTTAGCAAGATGGGTCTTAAGGGTATTGATATAAAACATAACGGTTATGTTTTGATTGCACCATCACGACACTTTTCTGGTGTTGATTACGAATGGGTTCCAGGAAAAGCTCCTTGGGAAATGCAAATGACAGAAGCCCCTGAAGAACTTCTTGCAGCACTTCGTAAAAGAAGTAAGCGCTCTAGCTTCACTCTTGGTGATAGTAGCTGGGAAGGTATTGAGTATGAGCGAGTAGAGATTGATAAAATTCTTGAAGAAGGAATTCAAGAAGGCTCTCGTGCTGTTGATATTTATAAATTAACTTGCGCTCTTGCAAATAAGTACGGAACAGATGACATGACTCGTCAAATGATTGAGTCTGAGATGTTGCGCTTTAATGCAACTAAGGTCAACCCGCCTCTTCATATTGAAGGAACTAACGGTCTTTTACATCACGTCCACCGCGCTATTGACTTTGTTGCTAACAATCCAAAAATTGGTTTGATGAGTCCAGAGACAGCCGAGTGGATGAAAAAGCAAGCAGATAAAATTTCATCAAGCACAAATCAGATTCAAGAACTTCAAGCTATGACAGGTGTTGTTCGTCCTCACCCTACTTCAGAGACTCATTTTGCTGGAACCATTAGCGGATCTGTTATGTCTGCAATTGAAGACGGTGACTCAATCCATGAAGCTACATCTATTTCTAATATGGATGTTCCTAAAGACCCAGACTCACTAAATATTCAAGACGGTGGAGATGAAGGAAAGCGCTCGCTTTCAGACACGGGTAACGGTCGTCGTCTTGTTGACGTATTCGGTGCTGGTGTCCGCTACACAACTGGTCTTGGTTGGTTTGTTTGGAAAGAAGGATATTGGAAACCAGATAGAGAAGACCTTGAAGTACAAGAACTTGCAAAGAAGATTGCTCCAGTTATCTCTGCTGAAGTTACTCGTTACCCAGAATCACAGCAGACAGAGGTAATCAAATGGGCTCACCAATCTCGTTCTAACTCTCGTCTTCGTGGAGCAATTGACTCTGCAAAATCTGACCCTCGTGTAGAAATCCCTGTTGAGATATGGGACCAAGATGAAAATCTTTTAGGTGTTCTCAACGGTGTAATTGATTTGCGTACTGGAGAACTTCTAAAGGGTCGTCCAGATTTACACATCACTCGTCGTGCACCTGTTGCATACACTCGTGGTCACACAAATGTTCGTTGGCAACAGTTTATCGAATTTGCTACTGGTGGAGATAAGGAGTATCAAGACTGGCTACAGCGTGCAGCTGGTTACTCAATTACGGGTTCAAATAAATATGACTTGATGTTCTTGGTTTATGGTCCTGCTGGTTCTGGTAAGAACACTTTTGTTGAAGCGCTTGTTAAAGCTCTTGGAACTGCACAGTACGCATGGCCTCTTGATTCAAGCATTCTTGCTGCTAACGATGGTCAATCTAATGGAACAGATTTGTATCACTGGGCTCAGCTTCGTGGTCGTAGAGTTGTTTGGGTTGACGAACTTCCAGACTCAGAGCGTATGAAAGAGAACTCAGTTAAGAAGTTAACTGGTTCATCTGAAATCTCTGCTCGTTCTCCAGGTGAACAACCATTTACATTTCAATCACAAGCGAAGCTTTGGATTTCTACTAACCACCGTCCAGTAATTACTGATGATGCTATGTGGCGTCGTATTCGTCCAATTCCATTTACTCGTGTTCCAGAAGTTATGGACCCAGACTTAAAGGAATATATCTTTGACCCAGAAGGTGCTCTTCCAGCGGTTCTTTCATGGGCTGTTGAAGGTGCAATCAAACTTCTAGGTTCATCATCTCGTGATGCTCTTGGTTGGTGCACACAAGTTGCAGAAGCAGCTGATATTTATCGTAAGAACGAAGACCGTATCGGTATTTTTCTGTCAGAAGAAACTAATGACAATGAAGGAGCAAGCATTGCATTCAAATCACTTTACGGTGTATACCGAGTGTGGTGTGAAGAACGCGGTGAGCGCCCAATGGCTCAAGGTAACTTGCAGAGAAAACTTGCAGATAGAAGTGTTCAAATTGAAGGAACAGGTTCTCGCGCAGTTGTGTTAGGTCGATCATTGGTTCCACGACCAGTGCCTTCATCAGACATTGATTGGAATACAGCAGTTAGATTTGCTCGTTAACGAGGTGTAAAGATTCTTCCACCGCCAGAAGGTCCACGATGTGGAGGAAGCCTTCTTGCAGCTGGAGACTTTGCAGTTAGTCGACCACCGATAAATCCTTGAGGTGGCTTAATCATAAGAGCAGTCATAGCGTGAACAAGTGCGTCAACGCGGTCTGGTGAGTTTTTAGACTCTCCTGGAATCCAAGAAAACATCTGAGACTCTAAGTCTGGAAGATAGTTAACGTGGTGAATACGATTCTGTTCATAGGCAAGAACAATAGGCTCTGCACGAAGAGCTTTACCGTGCTTTGAGTGAACTTCAAATACTTTGATATTTGGGTCAATAGAGTTAATAGCGTTACGCACGAGTGCGCCACCTTGGTTTACTTCAGCAACAACTGGAGCACCCCAACGACGAGCCATCTCTACAACCTTGTTTGCCCAAACCTCTGGTGAACCTAAGATTGTTGCATCTTCTAGAACCCAAGCATGGCGCTTATATAAATCTCTATCTGCTGTTGAGGCGCAAACAATAATTCCGCACTCATCTCGTGGATTTTCTGCAACTGATGGGTCAACACCAATTACACGAAGCGGTGCATGCGGTGGCAAGATCAACTCTCGTGCTCTGTCAATCATTTCAATAGTCCACAGTGCGCCTTCAATGTCATCCAACATTTCACCGTAAAGTTCTTGAGCAGCAAGACGCGTGCCTTCATACACTCCAGTAATTGCCTGCAAGTATGCGTCAGATAAGTTTCCTGCGTTATCAAGAGTAGAACCACGAGAAATATTTACGCGTCCTGTTTTCTTAGCTTCTTCAATTAAAGAGTAAAGAATCGGAACACGTTTAGGTGTCGTGGTTGCAATAATTTGTGGATGTGGTCCAAGACGAGCTGAAACTCGAAGGTTATCCCAAGAAGTCATTCCTGCAGCATCTGGTGTTTGACGCCATGCTGCAATTTCGTCAGCCCACGCGTAGTGACATTGAGGACCACGAAGTGAGTCTGGTTCATCAGCAGTAAAACAAGTTGCGGTATTTCCATTAGGCCAAGTTAATCGGCGCTTTGATGGTTCGTAGTGTGGACGCTCACTTGGAGGCGTCACATTCATAATTCCTGATTCACCTTCAACAATAACGTCACGCACGTCTGCAGCAGTACGGGCGACAAGAGCGAAGCGAAGCTGTCCTTGATTTGTGTATTTTGCTTTTTCTCGGACCCACTCAGCGGCGCTTCTTGTCTTACCCGCACCACGACCTGCAAGGTAAAGCCAAATTGCCCAGTCAGTTGTATCAGGTGGACGTTGTTCTGGGCGTGCCCACATTTCCCAAGACCATTGAACTTGTTCCATGTCCAAGTCTGCAAGGGCAGCTCTTTGTTCTTCTATGGGTAAGAGAGCAATGTGCTCCATCAAACTCTTACCCATTAGATACCCACTTACTGACTACGCTGAAGACTTCTCTGGACTCCATAGTATAACGGGGCTGCAGAACTTAGGCCCAATTCCTTTGCCAAATTTGCAAGAGAAATTCCTAATTTATATTCATATGCAAGTTGGTCATGGTATGAATCAACATCTTTTGCTTTTGCAATTTTTACACGCTCTGCTGAACCAGCAACATCTTGGTCTTTAACTCGCAATTTAGGACGAGCAATAGATACTGAAATATCATTCATTACAACACGACGACGCACGCCAGCATAGGCAACACTTAAACGCTTAGCAAGAAGTGGAAGACTGCCACCACGACTGTGAAATTCTGTTAGAAGTCGCGTGTATTCACGACTCGCTGTGTGGGCAGGGGTTTGTTGATCGCGGGGACCATACGCTTTCTTTGCAATAGCAAGAAGCGGTTCAATCTGTGTTGCATACTCTTCTACAAGCTCTCGGCTCATTATTTCTCTCCATTTATGTCGTTAGGTCCAGCGCGTCCAGATGTAGATTATCATAGCGACACGCTGAAGTCAACGTTAAAGGAGGATATTATTCTTCCTGATCTTTTGGATTTCTTAAAGGGTATGTAATTGCCCAAGCTAGAATGGTTCCAACTATGGCATAGCCAACAATGGTCTTTGCAGAACCATCAAGAACTACCCAAGCAATAAACATGCCTAGTAGTGTCCACAGTTGGTCAATCATGTCTCGAATTAGTTTCATGGTTTTCTCCTCCTAACTCCTTTGCTTCCTTTGCTATCTCCTGAAGGCGCACCGCCACCAGAACTTCCTCCGCCACTTGGGGCTCCGCCACCAGAACTTCCAGCGGCTCCAGCTGCTGCTGCACCAACTGCATTTATTGCTGCACCAGCAGCAATAACAGTTGCAACAACTGCCTCAGTTGATTCTTTTCGTTCTTCATCTGACATATCTGCCCCGATGCTCCCCAAAGCAAGCAGTGCTTGAGCAGGGTCGTCGAACATAGTAGACAATAATTCTACAGGACTTGCTAATACCTCTAAAGCTGCTGCTACTTCGGCAGTAATGACTACTTCATTACCGTTCTCATCTGTTCTGACATCAACAGGAGTTTCAGCTGGAAGATCTTCATAAGTAAGACCAGCAGCCTCTATATTTTCTGATGAGATTGCTTCACCATTGGCTTGCTCAATAAGAACATCAGCAACGAACTCTTTTTCAGCCACAGTAAGTTTTCCATCTTCAGTTAGCGAATCTACAAGATTTGCTACTTCGGAATTACTAATATTTCCATCTGCGCTTATGGCATCTACAATTAAAGACTCTTCAGCGGCAGACAGTTTTCCATCCTCAGCTAAGTTGTCAGTTAAGGAAGTGATTTCAGATTGAGTCACTTTTCCGTCTGCATTTATGGCATCAAAAACAAGCTCTGCTTCTGCCTCAGACAACCCACCCTTGGATAGAGAATCGGTCAGATTTGCAACTTCTTCATTGGTTACTTTTCCGTCTGAATTTAAAGCGTCAACGATTAAGTCTGCTTCTGCACTAGATATTCCACCCCCAGATAGGGCATCAGTTAGGTTTGAGACTTCTTCTTTAGTTATAACGCCATCAGCATCTAAAGCATCTAAAATTTTGTCAGCATCAGCAGAAGAAAGCTTTCCGTCAGAAACTAAATCAGCTACTTCAGATTGAATTTCCTCAACAGTCATAGGCGCTGGCTCTGCTTCAGGTTCTGGCTCGGGAGCTGGCTCTGGTGCTGGTTCAGGTTCAGGGGTTGGCTCTGGCTCTGGCTCTGGCGCAGGTTCAGGCTCTGGATTTGGGTTAGGCTCTGGAGATGGTTCTGGTGAAGGTTCTGGTTGTGGCTCTGGCTCTGGCTCTGGTGTCGGTTCTGGTTGCGGTTCTGGTGTTGGCTCTGGTGTGGGTACAGGTTCTGGCTGTGGTTCGGGTTGTGGAACAGGCTGAGGCTCTGGTTCAGGAACAGGAACAGGAGTAGGATCTGGCTGTGGTGAAGGTACTGGAGAAGGCTCTGGAGTTGGTTCTGGCTGCGGTTGTGGCTGTGGGGCTGGCTCTGGTTGTGGCTGTGGTGTTGGCACTGGTTCTGGGGACGGCGTTGGTACAGGTTCTGGCTGTGGCACTACTGGCGGCACTGGCTCTGGCGTTGGGACTACTGGCGGTGCTGGCGGTGCTTGAATCTCAGACTGTACAACGGATACGGCGTTAGCCATTGCAGTAATAGCTGCTGCAACTTTAGTTGTTGCAGTGTCAGCTAATTGATTTGCTGTTGTTACAGCGCTATTCTGCGCTGATTGGAGGTTACCTAATGTTTGAGTTTCTGTTGTTAGTGTGGTCTGAGCTGTTGCAAGCTCTGTCACTGCTACTGTTTTCACTTCTGTAAGAGTTATTAAGACCGCTGTTTCTGTAGCAACAACTGCTGTTTGCTCAGTGATTTGAGCAGTTAAAGTCTCATTGGTTACATTGGTCATTGGCTTAATTGCTTGACCTGCTGCTTCACGAACACCAATACGAGGACCGTTATGCAGTTGTGTTGTGTTTCCCGCAACGGTTCCAACACCAGTCCATTCCCCTGTTGTTGGATTGACTGTCATTTTCCAATTTACATTTGTAATAGGGCTATTTGGTTGTGCAAATTTG
>Ga0114974_10003909_pt1 | contig 11189 bp, 9 predicted proteins | sample S_130206_EF_Meta_FD_87318 | JGI IMG/M metagenome (GOLD analysis project Ga0114974, IMG submission 87318) | Freshwater microbial communities from Lake Simoncouche, Canada to study carbon cycling - S_130206_EF_MetaG | ecosystem: Environmental > Aquatic > Freshwater > Lake | place: Lake...
AAAACCCCATGCGCCGCAGGATATCAGCGCCGATGCGAAAATCACGCTCGTCGTCTTCAAAGCCCAGGCGGTGGTTGGCCTCGACCGTGTCAAAGCCTTGGTCTTGCAAGGAGTAGGCGCGCAGCTTGTTCGCAAGCCCAATCCCGCGCCCCTCTTGGTTCAGATACAGCAGAACGCCCGCACCTTCCGCCCCCATCTGCGCCAAGGCGGCGTGCAGTTGCGGGCCGCAGTCGCATTTCAAACTGCCCAGAACATCGCCCGTAAAGCAGGCCGAATGCAGGCGCGTCAGCACGGGTTGGCTGCGATCCGGACGGCCGATTTCGATGGCGTAATGCTCTTCACCGCCATCGTCGGGGCGAAACACATGCACCCGCCCGGCCTGCGCTACCGAAAGCGGAACCCGCGCCGCGGAAACAGCGTGCAGTGGCGACAGGCGCGCCAGTTCGGGCCCAATCTCGGCCACCTGCAACAAGGAAAGATCGTGGCGCAGGGCTACCGCTGCGGCATCGGGGATGTCGACCACCAACACAGCCGGCAAAAGCCGCGCGGATTTGGCCAAGGCCAAGGCTGCGCGGTGCAAATCTGCCGGCCCTTCGCGCAGCGCGCTCAGTGGCCCCTTCATCGGCCAGCGCAGATCATCAGCGGGGTCTGCCAGACTGCGCACCCAATCTATCCCCTGATTGGCGGGCAGGGCGATCCGCGCCAAATCGCCGTCATAGGCCCGTGCTTTCATCGTCTTGGCCCGCCGGTCGGTCAGGGCAATCACGGGCGTGCCAAAGCCGCGCAGATCGGCAAGGCGTTCGGCGGTCAACTCCTCAACCGCAACGACCAAGGCTGCCCCTTTGCCCACCAGCACCACAGGCACGCCCATGCGCAAATCGCCCCGCGCGCGGGCCAGTCGTTCGGTAAGGGTAAGGGCAAGCGTCATGGCATTACGTCTTACACGATCTTGGGCGCTGTGCCACAGTTTGAAACAATTCCCTCTCTTGCGACACGTCCGCGTGAGAGCACTGTCACATATCTTGCTGTCGGGCCTTGCCAAGTCCATCTGTTCTAAAACGGCCCTAATCAAGGAAGAATCCATGTCCACATTGCGCAAAATCCTGCTGGTTGATGACGACGATGACCTGCGTGAGGCTTTGTCAGAACAATTGGTGATGACCGAAGACTTTGACGTCTTCGAAGCGCGCACTGGGGCTGAAGGCATGGAAAAGGCCAAGGCCGCAGCCTATGATCTAGTGATCCTTGACGTGGGCCTGCCCGACACCGATGGCCGAGAGTTGTGCAAGCGGATGCGCAAAGGTGGCGTGAAATGCCCGATCTTGATGCTCACGGGGCATGACAGCGATGCCGACACGATCTTGGGGCTGGATGCGGGGGCCAATGACTATGTCACAAAGCCTTTCAAATTTCCGGTTCTTCTTGCCCGCATCCGTGCCCAGTTGCGCCAGCACGAACAATCCGAAGACGCGATTTTCCAGATGGGGCCCTATACGTTCAAGCCCGCCCAAAAGCTGCTGCTGGATGCCAAGGAAAAGAAAATCCGCCTGACGGAAAAGGAAACAAACATCCTGAAATACCTTTACCGCGCGCAGTCCAGCGTGGTCGCCCGCGATGTGCTGCTGCACGAGGTGTGGGGTTATAACGCTGGTGTCACCACCCACACGCTGGAAACCCACATCTACCGTTTGCGCCAAAAGATCGAACCCGATCCCACCAATGCCCGTCTGTTGGTGACAGAGGCGGGTGGCTATAAGCTGGTCTCTTAAGCGCCATTCCGCCACCGTCGCAAGAATTCGGCCTTTGGGTCTTATTTTGACGGCAGCTCACCCTATCTTAAGCTTACAGATCCGATTTTGCCCTCACCTGCAGGCGGATCGCCACAGTTCCCTCCCGTGTCGGGGTAATGGCGCGGTTCCTCCCTGTTGGACTTGGCCGGGCCATGTGCCCGGCCTTTTTTTGGCCAAAACCACAGTCTGGCGAAGCGCTGTGCCGCCACGCCATGCGATTGAAGCCTTGAGCCTTCTTGCAGCAGAGCCTAGGCTTTGCCGTCGCTATTTGGAGTTGCCCTATGTCCTTCACCCTCGCCACTTGGAACATCAACTCGGTCCGCCTGCGCGAAGGGTTGGTGGCGCGGTTGATGACCGACGAGCAGCCCGACGTCTTATGTCTGCAGGAGGCCGCCGATGTATTTAAAGTCAAAGACTTAACGAGCTGAAATGCGTAAAAATATTGCTCAAAATTCCTAGTTTTTATGGTGTATTGCTCAAAGATTGCTCAGAATTAGAGACGGTATTTTGGCGAGACAAACCGACAAGGCAGAGATGCATTCCGGCAAGGATGGGTAGTTACAGTTCTATAGGGGCATTGACCAATCTAAGGTCGCTACCCACTGTGACAGTTTTGATAATCGGGCTCTTTCAGTCGCAGTCGCTCGAAGCGAGCAGCGTTCGAAGGGATAAAGCCGAGTATGCTTGCTAAATGGGGCATCAATTACTGCCACCACATCAACGCGGTCGAATAGCTTCCAAAAACGGTATGTTGCCGGCGATTAGACCACAATCCACCGTCAGGCTGGTGCCGGTGATCCCACTCGCGGCGGATGAGGCGAGAAAGAGGATGGCATTGACCACCTCGTTCGGCGTGACGATGCGGCCCAGAGGATACAGCGCCGAAACCCGGTCCATAACGGTCGGATCCGCTGCCAGTCGATAGTCCCATGCGTTGGTTCGCACTGACGCAGGGATGACAGCATTGGCGCGGATCCCGTATTTGCCTTCCTCGACCGCAAGCCCCCGCATCCAGGCCAAGAGGGCTGCCTTGGCCGCAGAATAGGCCGGGTTGCCGTGATGGCTCAGGGCGTTGACCGAGGCCACGAATACGAAGGCGCGGTTGCCGCCCTGCGCCCGCATAGCGGGCAGCAAGGCGTGGGTGAAACGCGCAGCCCCAGTGAAGTTGGCGTCCATTTCGGCCACGATGCCTTCGGGCGTAGTCAGATCGAGTGTATCCTGACGGGTTCCACCCGCATTGGATATCACGATAGAGGGGGGACCGCTGGCTATGATCGCCTGGGCCGCCGCGGCCGTGGACGCTGCATTGCGCAGATCGAAGACATGGCGTTCAGCGATATGGGCAGCCTGCAGATCGGACCCTTCCACGTCACAGGCAATGACCGTAGCCCCCAAGGCGGCAAGCCGTGCGGTCAGGACCGAGCCTATGCCCCCGCCCGCGCCAGTGACGAGCACGCGGGCCCCGTCAAAGATTATCATGGGACTGTCCTTGCATAAGCGGTGTGGTGGCGGCTGAGGTCTTCATGATGGTTTATGCTCTGCTGTCTGCGTCCGAGCCAGGTGCGGCAAGGGGGGTGCGTAAACTGGCGTCGACAGTCCTTCCATCCGCGCCTTCAATTGCAAGGCGACAAAGCGCGAATAGAAGCGTGACAGGGCCAAGTTTCCGCCGTGATACCACAGGTTGGGCACAGCGGTAGGCTTCCACATGTTGCGCGGTTCGCCCTGCCAAGGGCCAGGGTCGCCGGTGATGCCCGAGCCAAGACCCCAGCAGGGACCAGTGGCATCGGCGGCCCCGCGCGAGACAAGCGCTGCCACGGTTTCGTTCATCGACTGATAACCGGTGCAGGCAATGATGACGTCGGCAGGGACCTGACGGCCATCAGACAAGGTTAGCCCTTTGGCCGTCAATTCGGCAACGCCCGCGCCCGACAAGACCGCGATATCGCCGCGTGCGATCAGTTCGGATGCGCCGACATCGATGTAGTAGCCAGAGGCAGTCCGCATGGCCTGCATCATGAGCCCACTGTCATCCGGGCCGAAGGTTAGGGCAAAGCCCGATGCCGCCAGACGATCATAAAATGCGGCATCGCGGCTGCGCACGATCTTATAAAGCGCTTTTTGTTGATCCACGGTGACGGCCATAGGGGTGGCGGCTGCGATGAGGTCGGCCTTGTCCACGTTGATCCCGCGCGCCACTGCCGCCTCGGAATAGATCTCAAAGCCAAGATCCATCAGGGTTTCGGACCGCACGACCACGGTCGGGCTGCGCTGGATCATGGTGACATCGGCACCAGCCTCCCACAAATCGACAGCGACATCATGGGCGGAGCTGGAAGAGCCGATTACGACAGCACGCTTCCCTTTGAAGTCCGCCGCGCCAGCGTAGGCGCTTGAATGCAGCAGGGTGCCATTGAAGCGATCAATACCGGGCCAATCGAGTTTCTTGGGTGGACCATAGGCGCCGGTGGCAAAGATCAGGTGCTTGGGCCGCAAGGTCACGGGCTTGCCATTGCGGGTGACGGTGACTGACCAGTCCTGCGACGCCTCGTTCCAAGTTGCCATCTCGCAGGTGGTCGAAGTCCAAAGGTCAAGCTCGAAGATGCTTGCATAAGCGTCCAGCCAGTCACCCATCTTGTCCTTTGGCGTGAACACCGGCCAATTGTCCGGAAAGGGAAGATAGGGCATGTGATCGTACCACACCGGATCATGCAGAACGAGGCTGCGGTAGCGGTTGCGCCAGCTATCTCCGGCCCGGGCATTTCGTTCAACAATCAGCGTAGGGACACCCAACTGCTTTAGCCGCGCGCCAAGGGCAAGGCCGCCCTGACTGCCGCCGATGACAAGCGCATAGGGCTGGTCTTGCGCCCCCAGACGCGCCGTCTCGTCGGCACGGCTTTCCGACCAGGTTCGCCGATTGCGGTCGGCTTTATGGACAATTCCCTTTGGCCGTTTCACCCCTCTAGGCTCTTCGTGCCCTTTAATGTCCGACATGGCCGTCATCAGTGTGATAGCTTTGCCATCTCGCAGAGTAACTCGGCCGATGCCATGGGCGCTGGCCGTTTCAAAGGCCAGCCAAACATGCGTGTGATCCCCCTCTCGCTCTGGTGGTTCTGTGATGCGCCAACCCGTGGGCGATGTCCTTTTCAGGGTCTCAACCAACATGGCGGCGATATCAACCTGCCCCTCCATCGTCTTGATGTTCCACGTAAAAGTAAGAAGGTCACGCCAATAGCAGGTTTCGTGGAACATAAGAGTGATCGCGGGGATGTCTTGAGCGGAGAGGGCGGCGGAAAAGGCGGTCAGCCAGTCTTGTGGGGTCTGGTTCACGTCAATCTCCCAATGGTTCAATGGAGGGGCCGGCACCTTGATCGACAAGGTTGAACTTGATCCGACGCAGGTTTTCACGGGCCAGTGGACCCATCTGGTAGCCTGTCGCGGCGGCCACCAGATCGATGATCAGCAAAAAAGCAAAGCGCGAGGCCGATGGCGTCAGAGCATCGGGATACTCGGCAATCTTGGTGGTCAGGGCGATTTCGGCGGCATGCGCAAGCGCTGATCCAGGGGTGGTGATGGCGATGGTGCGGGCATGATAGGTGCGGGCGATGTGGACGCAGTCTATGACTTCGCTGGTATGGCCCGTCGCGGAAATGGCGATAACAACATCCTCGGGGCGGAATGTGGCGATGGTCATGCGGGCAAGATAGGGGTCCTTGCAGGCCATCACAGGCACACCATAGCGAAAAAGCCGGTTCTGCGTCTCCTCGGCCAAGGCCGCGGATGAACCACCCAGACCCAGAACCAAAACCCGCCGTGCCGCGCCAAGGATGGTTGCAGCGGCCAGCACAAGGGCGGGGTCAAGTTGGCGTTCCACTTCGCGCAAGGCCAGGCGCGCCTCGCCAAGGACTGAGGCCCAGAAGGGTGGGGTCAAGCCCAGATCGGCAGCGGGAAGGGGATTGTCAGCAGCCAGAAATATCTCGCCCACGACCAGACTGCGGGCAAGTTGAAGCTTGAAGTCGCGCACCCCTTCGCAGCCGATCGAACGACAAAAGCGGGTGACAGAGGGCTGGCTGACCCCTGCGCGAATGGCCAGTTCAGCATTGGTGGCGTCCACCGCCGCCTGAACGTCCGACAGGATGGCATCGGCCACCGATTGTTCAGCGCGGCTCAGCCCTGGGTAACAATCCTTGACGCGCGCGATGATGTCGTGGCGGCGCGTTCCCCCTGTTTCGAATGGGGAAACGGCCAGTTCTGTGCGGCGCATCTGGCACACTCCCTTGTCCGTGGACATGCCCAACTATGCTTGTGCCCATCTTGGCTCGTCAAGCCTTTGTATGAAACTTACACGCAAAATCGTTATAGGGATCAATGAATATAGCGTAAAATAAAGTGAATCTTCGAATCGTTGACAGGTGTGTAAGTTAGAAACATAGTTTCAAAGGCAGGGAGCCGCGGACCCTGCGAGCAATGAGCGCATGGGAGCAAGTCTGATGGTCGCAAAACTGGCGGTCCGTGATGCGGGTAAACGCTATGGCGATCTGGAAGCGCTTAAGGGCTGCAGCTTTGACGTGGCAGATAAGACCATTGTTTCGATCGTTGGGCCGTCTGGATGCGGTAAAACCACACTTTTGTGGTCTATGTCGGGCCTTCATAGCCTGACCTCGGGCGAGGTTGATCTGGACGACCAGCCGATCACTGGGCCACACCCCGAAATTGGGCTGGTGTTTCAGGAGGCGAACCTGTTGCCCTGGCGTAACCTGATGGACAACATATTGTTCCCATTTGAGGTGAAGGGCCAAAAGCCCGACATGGGCTGGATCACGCATCTCATGGACCGTGTTGGCCTGACTGGGTTTGAAAAGCGGATGCCACGGGAATTGTCGGGTGGAATGCAGCAGCGCGGGTCCATCGTGCGCGCCTTGTCGCTGCGTCCGCAGGTCCTGCTGATGGACGAACCTTTCGGTGCATTGGACGCCTTCACCCGCGAAGAGATGAACCGCTTGGTAGAAGAGATTTGGTTGGAAACGCGCACCACCATCGTGTTCATCACCCACTCCATCGAAGAGGCAATCTTTTTGTCAGATCGGGTGATCGTGCTGACCAAACGGCCTGGTCGCGTTCATGCCGATTACGCCGTCAATCTGCCACGCCCGCGCAGTTTGGAAGCCATGGCCAGCCGTGAGGTGTTTGATTTGATGAACCGTATCAAAGCCGACATTTACGGCATGTCCGCGACCCTCCCCAAAGCGGCGGAGTGAAAAGATGACCGACGCAATCCCAGAGTTCAAGCGCGGTGAGGCGACCCAAGTCGGGATCACTGGGGCGGCGCTTGCGTCCGGGATGGGAGCCACAACCCGCAAGGAAACGGCCATCATTTTGGCCGTGGCCGTTATTGTGATCGGTGGGCTAGAGGCTGTTTTGTGGTGGTACGACGTACCACAATACATCCTGCCGCGCCCCAGCCTGATTGCCGCGGCGCTGATCAAGGAGTTTCCCCTGATCTTGCCGCATCTCGGCTATACAATGGTGTCTTTGCTGTCAGGCTTCACCATCGGAGCGCTGACGGGCATGGTTCTGGCCGCGGTGGTCACGCAGTATCCGTTGGTTGAAAAGGTCATCACTCCCTATATTCTGGTGCTGGTCACAACGCCCATGCTGGCGCTTGTGCCCCTGCTGATCCTGCGTTTTGGCTTTGGCTACACCCCACGCATCATAGCGGTGGCGCTGGCAGTCGGCCCGATGGTGATGATCAACGCAGCCACAGGGTTTCGCCGGACGGATAGCGCCAAGATTGCGCTTGCACGTTCTTATGGGGCAACAACACTTCAGATTTTCTGGAAAATCCGCGCCCCGATGGCGCTGCCAATGATCCTCGTCGGCCTAATGATTGGCGCCATCTTTGGTCTTTTGACCACCGTGGGTGCCGAGATGGTGGGCGGCGGTTTTGGTCTTGGCAACCGACTGACCACCTATTCCAGCATGATCAACATGCCGGAATTCTTTGCTGTCATCCTGCTTTTGTCGGTGATCGGCATCCTGATCTACGTGATTTTTTTCCTAATCGGGAAGAAATGGGCGGGTTGGGAGACCTGAGAGGCGGGGCGAACCGGAACGAACTTAACCAACTATGACTGAACCAACTATAACAGGGAGACGAAAGATGACATTGATCAAACAGGCGCCCATGTTGACACGGCGCAGGTTGTTGCAGGTGACAGGGGCTGGGGTGGCCATGTCCGGTCTTGGTCTGCAACCCGCAGCCGCAGCCGGATATGACCGCCCGTTCACTTGGATTTCGCCGCGGGGCACACTGGAAGTGCTGGATGATTATGCCTATTGGGTGGCGCTCAAAAATGGGTATTTCGGCGATCTGCCCATCGATATTCAGCCCGGCCCTTCGGATGGGACCGCTACTGTGAAATTCGTCGATGTGGGCCAAGCGGATATGGGCTTCCCCTCTCCTGGCGTGTTTTCCTTCGCACTTAATGAGGGAATGAAGCTGAAATCGGTGTTCCACGAGGCTGCACGCGACACATTCAGCCTGGCTTTCCGCAAGGGCGAAGGCCCCAAGGATATCAAGGGAATTGAAGGTAAGACCATCCTTCTGGGCTCGGCTGCTTGGCAGCCCATCGTCGATCCGATGCTGGCGGCACAGGGCGTGGACATCTCGACGATAAAGTATGTCGAGGCTGGTTGGCCCACATGGGGCACCGCGCTGGCAGGCGGGCAAGGCGACGCGGCCTTGGCCTGGGAAGGTCTGCGCGCAGAATGGATCGCCAGCGACCTGGCCTTCGAATACTGGCTGGGCGTGCAGAACTCTCCGCTGCCGGCCAACACCTTTGTCGTGCGCGCCGCGGATCTGGAGGATGCCGACAAAAAGGCTGTCATGGCCCAGTACCTCAAGGGCTGGGCGATGGGTCTGGAGTTTGCAGAACATAACCCGCGCGCTGCTGTGCAGGCCGTGTTTGACCAGTTCCCAACTCTGGCCTCGAATGTCGGGCCCGAACTGGGCACCACATCGATCCTTCAGCAGATGAATGTGTTCCGTGGCGATTGGGACAAACGGCAGGGCTGGGGTTGGCATGACATGTCGTCTTGGCAGACCTTCTTCGACCTGACAGCCCAGATCGGCCAGACCACGGCGATGAATGCCGCCGATGTCTGCACGAACGATCTGATCCCGGCGGCCAATGAATTTGACGCCGCCAAGGTCAAAGCCGATGCCGAGGCTGCCACCCTGACACCCGAAATGGCCGCGATTGACGTGGACAAGATCCGGGCGGGTATGTTCAGTCAAGCCATCGGTGCTGCAGGCTAAACCCATTTCACAACGCCGGGGCGGGCATGCGTGCCCGCCCCAATTTTGCTGGGGGAAAAGATGGCAGCACCGATTAGGATACTTGTCGTGGGTCTGGGCAATATGGGTGCCTCTCATGCCAGCGCCTATCACCGCAATCCGGGGTTTCAGATTGTGGGCCTTTGTTCGCGCACGATCAAATCCAAACCCATTCCAAGTGAATTGCAGGCCTATCCGCTGTTCGAGGATTACACGGCCGCACTTGCCGCGCTCAAGCCGGATGCCGTGTCGATCAACACCTGGCCGAATACCCATGCCGACTATGCTGTGGCGGCAATGGAGGCAGGGGCGCATGTGTTCATGGAAAAACCCATCGCGACCAATAACGAAGATGCCGCGCGCGTTGTGGCCACAGCGCGGCGACTGAACAAAAAGCTGGTCTTGGGCTATATCCTGCGCGTCCATCCCAGTTGGGTGAAGTTCATCGAGATTGGGCGAACTTTGGGCAAGCCCCTTGTCATGCGGCTTAATCTTAACCAGCAGTCGTCAGGTACGGCCTGGTGGTGGCACAAGAACCTGATCGACAGCCTGATCCCGATTGTCGATTGCGGTGTGCATTATGTTGACATCATGTGCCAGTTGACCGGGGCCAAGCCTGTGCGTGTGCATGGCATTGGTGCAGCCTTGTGGGCCGAGGCGGACAAGCAGAACTATGGTCATCTTCATGTGACCTTCGACGATGGCTCGGTCGGTTGGTACGAGGCTGGGTGGGGCCCGATGATGAGCGAAACTGCCTTTTTTGTGAAGGATGTGGTCGGGCCCAAAGGATCAGTTTCTCTGGTGCCCAATGACGAGGCCCGCACGGGCGCCGATGACCTGTCGGGCAGTGCTGACATTGACAAGCATACCAAGACCGATGCCATACGCGTGCACTATGCCGATGTAGGGGCTGACAAGAATTTCACCCGCAAGGATGACATCCTGTCGATGACCGACGAGCCGGGTCATCAGGAGTTGTGCGACCGCGAGCAGGCGTTTTTCCTGAAGGCGATCAACGAGAATATTGATCTCTCGGAATCGATGGATGCCGCCGTGAATTCGCTGCGCATCGTCTTGGCCGCGGAACAAAGCATTGCTGAAGAACGGGTGATCCGGCTGGATTGACCCTCAACTGCAGGGGAAATGCGCGATGACCGATATTGACACGCTTTACCGGGAAGCGGACGCCGTTGAACTGGCGGACCATGTGCGGTCAGGCGCGGTGCAGGCGTCTGAATTGGCCGAGGCCGCGGTTCGGGTAATCGAGGCGCTTAACCCTCGCTTGAACGCTGTCGTTGACAAGCGTTATGACATCGGACGCTCCGCGGGCGTCGACCGTGGGGCCTCTTTGGCTGGTGTGCCTTTTCTGATCAAGGATCTGGGCCTTTCGTGGGCCGGGGTCCGCGCGCCCAATGCGTCGCGGTTTCTCAAAGATCACGTGGCGACATCCGACAGCCATGTTGTGAGCCGGATGAAAGCTGCTGGTTTGGCGATGCTAGGTGTCACCAATGCGCCCGAAAACGGCTGGTCCATCGCAACCGAACCTGTGCTGTATGGTGCTGCGCTGAACCCTTGGGATGCGGGCGTGACACCGGGCGGATCCAGCGGCGGGTCGGCGGCGGCAGTGGCCTCGGGCATGGTGCCGCTGGCCGAATCCACTGATGGTGCAGGGTCGATCCGTGCGCCTGCTGCGTGTTGCGGCGTGGTCGGGCTAAAGCCCACACGCGGCAGGGTCAGCGCCGCCCCCTTTGGCGATTGGTGGGCGGGCGGGGCCTATGGCCTTTGCAATTCGCGCAGTGTGCGCGATACGGCGGCCTATCTAGACGCAGTGTCAGGGTCGGTTCCTGGTGACCCCTATCCCATCCCGCCCCCATTGGAACCCTTTTTGCGTGCGATGCAGCGCGATCCTGGCCGCCTGAGGGTGGGCTTTACCGTCACAGCACCTGGCCCAGTGGACGCCGATGTCATCGCCGCTGTCCATCAGGTCGCCCATCTGTTGCAGGGCGCAGGCCACCACGTTCACGAACAGGACATGGGTCTCGATCTTTTGGCCCTATGGCAGACCT